>Ga0272443_10002464_pt1 | contig 23639 bp, 27 predicted proteins | sample SSMAcet12_FD_193581 | JGI IMG/M metagenome (GOLD analysis project Ga0272443, IMG submission 193581) | Marine sediment archaeal communities from Little Sippewissett salt marsh, Falmouth, MA, United States - SSM-Acet-12 | ecosystem: Environmental > Aquatic > Marine > Wetlands > Sediment ...
CGGGTTGAATATCGATTTGGAATCAGCGAATGCACGAGTCTATCTGGACTCATCAAACCAGTTGACCGCCGAGATCACGGACCTAGATGTGACATTCCCGTTGCCTTGGGATATACCCGAGTTCCTACTGGATTATGTGGTGGACTGGGTAGTAGATCAGGTTGTAGATAATCTACCGCCACTTGTGTTGTTCCCTGCTATTATCGAGACTACGATACCGGATACATCGATTACAGTGGAGGCATCCGTCAACAAACTGGTGGTAGACGAGCCTGAGGCTTTGGTAGCTGCAGACATTGAGACATCAAGCATCGGTAGCTACGCGCCATATTGGGCAAACACCAACCCCGAGAGTCTTGAGGTACATAAACGGGACTGTGAGTGGGCTCACAGGATAGCGTATAGGCACAGGAAATACTACTGTGACGTCGAACAGGCGTTCGCAGATGGTTTTGACGGGTGCGCTTATTGTCTACCTGAACACCACCACAGGTAACCCCACTTTTTTATTTCATTTAAATAAATAATATTAAAAAACCACCCCTCAGTATAATACTACGAAGTAGTTTGAGAGGAAAAATTAAGTTTTTCAACGAAAATAAGAATTTTGGCTTTATTTCAACAAGGAAAATGCGCGATGACTTGTATTTTAATGGGGTTAATTACCCAAAAGACCTAATTCCACACAAATCACATAACGTAGAGTTCAGGGTTGTCGAGACAAACCGGGGAAAGGCAGCCGAAGATATACATGTGTTAAGATATGACGAGTGAGACAATGCCTCAAGAGCTGAATCTTGATATCCACATCCAGAACGTTGTAGCATCAGGCAGCCTTGACCAAACATTCAACCTACCCGATATACAAAACGTCTTCAAGACCGCCGAGTACAACCCAAAAAGGTTCCCCGGATTAGTATTCAGACTGAAACGCCCAAAGACATCCACACTCATATTCAACAGCGGCAAAATGGTCTGCACAGGAGCCAAGTCAGCCAAGATGGCTAGAAGCGCCATCAACAAAGTGGTACGCGAACTCAAGAATAATGGAATAATTGTGCTGGGGAAACCAGAGATCACTATACAGAATATTGTTGCCTCAGGTAATCTGCGGGGTGGGGTTGATCTTGAGATGGCTGCTGACTTGTTGGAAAACGTGATGTATGAGCCTGAGCAGTTTCCCGGTTTGATTTACCGGATGCGTGACCCCAAAGTAGTATTGCTGATTTTTGCGTCTGGTAAGATTGTATGCACAGGAGCAAAGACCGATACCATGGTGCATGAGGCGGTTAACAAGCTCTGGGGAACACTCGACGATTATGAGTTATTCTACTAACCCTTTTTTGACAAGTTTTTTATGAACAGGCTGTGTCCAGTCCATTATGCTATACTTTACATATGGTAGCTTTATGGACATAGAGAACCTGAAGAAACACACACCATCAGCGAAATTCGTCTGTAAAGCCATGATCCCCAACTGGGAGGTCCAGTACAACTACTACAGCACCAACTACAAAGGCGGATGCACAGGCATCGAGCCAGCCATGAACAAACTGGTCAGAGGCGCAGTCTATGAGATACCCCCAGACGAGATGGAACACCTAGACACCATTGAAGGCGTACCAAACGGCACCTACTACAGACACCCAATAATGGTCATCAGCGAGCAAGGCGAACCCATGCTAGCACACGTCTACCGCACCACAAACCCACGCGGACCATTCAAACCAACAAAAAAATACCTCACATACATGCTAGACGGAGCCAAAGCTCTCGGCTTACCAGCGGAATACATCAAAACACTGGAACGCGAAACAGTAGACTAGACGAGGGGGAGGGGGTAACACGGCAAAGCCGAAACCAGCCCCATTTTTCACAGAACAGCCCCAGAAAAACTTCTTTTTGAAACTGATCTATACCAGAACATCGGCTAATCAGTACCAAACTCATATCTGAATAACGGTTATACCTACTACCGAAATACAGACGACTCAAAAATAACGACCATACCTATACCCGAAAAAAAGGGAGGGGGGTACCCCAGAACAGCCCAGTTACGATTATAATATATGTAAAAACCGTCACCTTAACGGGGTAATAACTACAAAGAACACGCACACCCCAATAGAAAACAAATTTTGTTCAGTTACACTAAACTTCTATTCTATCTCATCAGAAAAATCTAGGATGCTCAAGAAAACAGGCATACACCTAATCCTAACACCATTCATAATCATACTCCTAATCCACACCATACTCCCCACACCCCCACCACCCCCACAAACAGAAACCAAAGAAACATCCCAAAAAACACTAATCGGAATCTACTTCTACCTCTGGTACGGAAACCCCGACGGAACCCCCGGCACAAGACACTGGGATAACACACCCGACACACCAGTAATAGGCAAATACAGCAGCTACAACGAAACCGTCATCAACTGGCAAATAGACAAAATACAAGAACTCAACATAGACTTCCTCTTCCTCTCATGGTGGGGCGAAAACACATTCGAAGACCACGCCATAAAAAAACTCCTCCAAGTAAACAACCAAAGAACAAACCCCATCAACTTCACAATACTAATAGAACCCTACACCGGAGACCGCCTCGCCATAGCCCAATCCCGAGACCCAGTAAACGAAAACCCATTCAACTACACCCACGCCCACAAATACATCCAAAAAAACTTCATAGACCCATACCCAAACCAATACCAAAACTACCATGAAAAACCCCTACTAGTCTACTTCAACCCCGCACAGCCCCCACCTGACCCACGATACGAGATACACATAACCGGAGACTGCAGCCCCGACGAGCCATGGGAAGACTGGCTCTGGATGCTCTGCGACTACGGCGCCACCAGCGATAACTCCACAATACACCCCCCATGGTTCACCAGCGAAAACCAACGAGCAAAAAACGGTTACTGCAGCGTACTACCAAGATTCGATGACTGGCTCCTCTACCAGAACCAGTTCAGAAACGTATGGCACAGATTCGACGTAAACTACACCCAAGGACTCTACGACAGACAATGGCTCTTCGCAATACAAGAAGCACAAGCAGGAACCATAGACATTATCGGCTTATTCGGATGGAACGAGTACCAAGAAAGAACCCAGATAGAACCCCACACCGACCCCTACCAACCCGACCCCTACTACATCTACGAAAAAACAAAACACTACATCAAAATGCTGAGGCAAACCCCATGAAAACCACACAAGAAGAAAAACAAAGCCTAACCATAATCACCGCATCAAGAATAACACTAATCACCATCAGCCTACTCGCCACACTATTCCCCACAAGAACCCCATACCCCGGCGAAACACTCTGGACCACCAACGCACCAATCGCCGGACTATTCGCAAGATGGGACACAGGATGGTACCTATACATAGCCGAACACGGCTACGACAAAAAACTCCTCTACGCCTTCAGACCCATATACCCCACAATACTAAACATAACCCACCGCATACTACCGGGAAACCCACTAAAAACAATGGCAACCACCGGATTCATCTGGAACATAATCATACTACTCATCACAACAATAACCCTCCACCGACTCACAAACCACCTCTACGACACTGAAACCGCAGAAAAAACCATCACCCTCCTAGCAATATACCCATCAACAATATTCCTAACCGCCCAATACCCAGAAGCCACATACCTACTCCTAACCGCCCTCACACTATACCAACTAGAAAAACAACAATACACCTACGCCACACTAACAGCCGTAACAGCAGGACTCACACGCCCAGAAGCCCTCCTCCTAGCCGCACCCTTCCTACTAAGATACATCTACATCGACAGAAACCCAAAACTACTAACAGGCACAGCCACCACACTCGCCACAGCACCAGCATTCATGCTATTCACACACCTAAACGGAGACAATCCCCTCTACCTAGTAACCAGCCAAGAAGAATGGAACAATATCAGAATACTAAACATACTCACACATCACCCCACAGACCAAACACCCTTCCTCATAATAGGCGCCCTAACCATGATCACAGCAATAACCGCCACACTAATCCAGACAAAAAAAGACTTCAACCTCAAAGACACAAAAACCCACTACCAGCTATGGGCGCTAATGCTCCTCACAGTATTCACACTAGTAGGAGACCTCAAATCATGGACCCGATACACCCTCACAATAATCCCCATATACTGGAGCCTCGCCACAGGAACCAAAAACAAAGACTGGCTACAAAACACCCTCATAATAGCATACACCAGCATAATGACCTACGCCACAATAGCCTACGTAAACTGGTACCACTTCCTGTAACCAGTTCCAATAACTAAAACGTACACTCCACTTAACGAACACCCCACCAGCGAATAAACGACATGAACAAAACCACAGTCTACCTCATGCTATTCCTCGTAAGCCTAATCGGCGCCACAGGCAATATACTCCTCAAAAAAGGCACAAGCAAATTCGGCGAGATAAAACCCACCCACCTAATGAGACTGGATTTTCTCCTACAATACACCTTCACACCACTAATAATCACCGCCATGATAGCCTTCTTCGCCGGACGAATACTCATAGGAAGCCCACTATCCGTACTAGGAACCAGCCAAACCACCATCGCCATAGCAGTAGGCACCCAGACACTAACCCTACTCCTAGACACCATAACCCTAGGACAAAGATACACCCAACGAACATACCTCGGAGTACTAATCGGGATAATCAGCCTCATCCTAGTCACCGATCCACAAATGGTGCAACTCCATGCAAACAATGGTTAGCCTCATAATACCATGCCACAACGAGATAAAACACCTAAAAAACACCATAAACGAATCCCAGAAAACACTCAAAGAAAACCATGAACCCTATGAGATACTAATACTAGAAGACGGAAGCACAGACGGCACAACAGAACTAGCCAAAAAAATCGCCAAAAATAACCCAAATATACGCCATATTCACAGCAAACAAAGACTCGGAAAAGGAGCAGCCCTAAAAAAGGGATTCAAACAGGCAAAGGGAACAATAATAGCCTTCATCGACGCCGATTCATCGGTCTCCCCACATTATATTCCAAATGCCATAGAAAAAATCAGACAAGGTAACGACATCTGTATCGGAAAACGGAACCCAGCCCAGAGAAAAACACATAGAAAACTAGCCAGCATCACCTACAACTGGATAACAAGAAGACTCCTAAAAACCCAGATAACCGACCATCAATGCGGACTAAAAGCATTCAAAACAGAAACCATCAAAACAATAAACACATATTCACGTGAAAACGGGTGGCTCTGGGACACAGAGATACTCGCCTTAGCCACCAAACAAGGCGCCACAATCATAGAAATACCCGTAAACTGGACAAAACGAGAAAAAACAAGCCTAAACCTAATCACCGATCCAATCAAGATGCTAACAGGCTTACTAAGAATCAGAAAACATACAACTCAAATGCCCCAGCACCAATCTCAAACTCCATGGAACTCGTTGGACTACTCAGCGGAGGAAAAGACAGCATATACGCAGCCCACCTAACCCAAAAACAAGGACACACACTATCTTATCTAGTAAGCCTACGCAGCCAGAACCCCGACAACTACATATTCCACACAGTAAACATAGACATCGAACAGCCCCACGCACAGGCATGGGGGGGGAGGGGTACCAGCATCCCAGCCATAAACAGGCTTATCTCATTGAAATCAGCCCCAGAATACCCCAGATCAACCCTCTATAAAAGGAAAAAACCGTACTGGTAACGTTTTCCAGTATACATTTTTGTCAACGAAAAATAACACCTCCTCACACCATTTCCCACTAAGAAATTTTTTTCCCAAAGTTCCCACCAGTAGACACCAGAAACCCATAACAATATCAAACCACCCGCATCATACACCCCATGAAACTAGCAGGGCTACTCAGCGGAGGAAAAGACAGCGTATACGCAACCCACCTAGCCCAAAAACAAGGACACACACTAACCCACCTAATATCCCTACGCAGCCAGAACCCCGACAGCTACATGTTCCACACAGTAAACATAGACCTCACACTACTCCAAGCCGAGGCATGGGGAATCCCCTATCTGACAGCCGAGACCAAAGGCATCAAAGAAGAAGAACTAAAAGACCTAAAGAAAGCCCTAGAACCTCTAGACATTGACGGAGTCATAACAGGCGCCATCGCCAGCCAATACCAAGCACAAAGAATCGACAAACTCTGCGAAGAAATCGGTCTCCACCACCATCACCCCATCTGGGGCATGGACCGAGAAAAACTACTACAAGACATGCTAGACTCAGAAATGAACATAATATTTACAGCAGTAGCGGCCCACGGACTCGACCAGACATGGCTAGGTGAAACCTTAACCCCAGAACGAATAACTCAACTACGAAAACTAAACGCAAAATACCAAGTAGACGTGGCTGGGGAAGGCGGAGAATACGAGAGCCTAGTACTTGACGCCCCATGGTTCAACCAGCGAATCAAAATAATATCCGCGGAAAAGACATGGGACGGTGTCAGCGGACGCTATAACATCGGAGAAGCCAAGTTGTACCCAAAAATCACTACATAACAATTATAAACCATAACCCCAAAACAGGTCTGAGGAGAACGCGGTGATGTCCCGCCAAACAGCATAGGCCTTAAGGCCCTACACGATTCTAATAGATGCTCCTCCGCTGCAAAAAACATATACAGCGCGAGCCATAACGGACACCACAAACACCGTTCCCCAGGGAATGAACACCAATGAGCAAAAAAGAAGAGAAAAAAGAGGAAGTAGTCTCCGAAGCCCTCAAGGCAGAAGAAAAACTACGCAGTATGTGGTACATACTAGACACCGATGGAAAGCTCTGGGAGTTCGACGAATTCAACTTCCAAGGCCATGATAACCTCCGCAAATTCAGCGGATACGAATACGAAAAAGACAGAAGCGTAACACAGACACCTCCCCACGTAGACCTAATGAGAAGCCTAGAGCTCGTTGACTATGAGCCAGCCAGCGACCCGGGGAACTTCCGGTACTATCCAAAGGGCAGGATGATCAAGGCGTTACTCGAAGAATACGTCACCAGCATGGTACACGATTACGGCGGCATGGAGGTAGAGACTCCCCTGATGTACAGCATGGAGCACCCTACCCTCAAAAGCTACCTAAACAGGTTCCCAGCACGCCAATACACCATAATATCAGATGATACCCCGTACTTCATGAGGTTCGCCGCATGCTTCGGACAGTTCCTCATGAGTCACGACGCTACTATCAGCTACAGAAATCTACCTATGAAGATCTATGAGATGACCCGCTACAGCTTCAGGCGTGAACAGCGTGGAGAATTAACTGGGCTAAGACGGCTCAGGGCATTCACCATGCCAGACGTACACGCATTCTGCAAGGATATCGATCAAGCGAAATCAGAGTACAAGAAACGGTTCAAGCTAAGCCAAAACGTCTTGAAAGGAATTGGCATAGATACCAATGACTACGAGCTTGCCATAAGAATGGTCAAGGACTTTTACGATGAAAACACCGACCTGATCAAAGAGCTAGTCAAGATGCATGGAAAACCTGTACTCATCGAGATGTGGAATGAACGGTTCTTCTACTTCATGATCAAATGGGACATGAACTTCGTAGATAACTTGGACAAGGCATCAGCACTAGCCACCGACCAGATAGACGTAGAGAACGGAGAACGCTACGACATACGCTACATGGACGAGGATGGTACCCAGAAACACCCATACATACTACACTGTAGCCCAAGCGGAGCCATCGAAAGAGACATCTACGCATTACTAGAAAAAGCAGCCTTCGACATGAAAAAAGGCAAGAAACCATCACTACCCCTCTGGCTTTCACCGACCCAAGTAAGGATTATCCCAGTCACCCATGAATACACTGAACTCGCAGACAAGATCAAGGACGAGTTCAACTGCGTCAGGGTTGACATAGACAACAGGGACGAGACCGTGGGCAAGAAAATCAGGGAAGCCGAGAAGGAATGGGTACCCTATATCATCGTAGTAGGCGAGAAAGAGATAGACGTAGAGAAATACAGCGTACGGGTACGAGGAAAAAAGAAGCCAGTCGAATACAGCGTACCTGAGCTACAAGACGCCATACACAGCATAACCGCTGGAAAACCCTACAGACCGGTACCGGTACCCATCTATCTAGCTGATAGACCAAAATTCGTGGGTTAAACCCACAGCTATCTACCCAGAGTAGCGCCAGCGCTCTATCTGGGCGTTCTTTTTGTTTCCCTTCTTGTATTCCTTATAATGCTCTTTACAGAGATAGGCACGTTTCTCGCCTTCAGCGTCCACACCTGCTTGCTTAACCTTGGCAATATCCAGAGAACGCACCGCGTCCTCATTACAGCCCTTGACGCTACACTTTGTACCCTTGCTGATACGTCCCATTGTTATCGGGTATTCTGGACACGAGGCTACCTATAAAAGTAGTTAAGACACCCGAAACAGTGTCACATTATTTCTCTTTGATAAATTCGGATACGACCCTAGCATGTCTTCCAAGACACTCAATAGCTACCTTATAATCTGGGAAACTGTTCAATCCACACTCAGGGGAAACATACCCCACACGCTCGATTCCAAAAGAATCAACGACTTTTCCCAGCCGTTTCCTTAGTATCTTGGGGTCCTCCAAAAACAGGATGGGATCTACTGAGTCTTTTCTTATATCAGACCAGACTTTTCCGATCTTCTCGGGAATATTTCCCTTATACCCCTTTGCTATAAAATGCGATTGTATGAGATTATCATACTGAGTTACTCCAATTGATGCGAAAACCTGTTTATCCGTCTCCTCAAGCCGCTTTTTTGTGGATTCTTGCGTATAGAAGGGATCTCCCACATGGCACGCTATCATGTCGAGGTGTTCTGCTTCCCAGAATAGGTTCTCTGATGTGTTATGCAGGTGTATGCTTGTTTCTAAGCCATGTGCCCTAGCTACGACACATATCTTATCCCATGCTTTTCTTAACACGTCTCGTCCCGTGGAGCCATAATCAAGCATATGATCATTCAGGAAACCAAGAACAGGTTCATCAATACTAAGATGCACAGTTTCAGCGCTACTATTACTAAAAACACTATTCTCAACGATACGTGCCAAGACTTCACCAAGCTCAAGATATAACCCGGGAGTCTTTACTTGAAAGAAACTCGCCAAGGTATATGGCCCAGTGATACACACCTTGATCTGTGCTTTTTCTCCTACGTTCTCATCATATAGTCTTCTTGATTCTCGTCGCAATGCCACTATCTCGGGTATCGCTGATCCATTTTTCGCCTTGATTGGTTTTACCTTGATCAAGGCTCCATTACGTTTCTCAATACCATCAATAAGCTCCAAGAACATCTGATTCATGTCCCTAAACTGAGGATAGTTGGGCACCTCTATTCCAGCTGCTATTTTATCCTTGAAAGCTGAGACGACTTCTTCCTGAAAAGCAAGATAATCGTGGTTACTGACCCCTAGATATGGTATGAGCCCATTGGTTTTTCTGGCTCCGCTGTAGATTACATCTGATTCTATGCGTTGGGGTACGCTTCCGACGTCCGAGCTTATCATATGAGTACTGGAACCCTACCGGAGATTTCCAATTTAAACTTATTCCTTTAATCCATATTTCAATTAATATTGTATTACTAATGGAATAATGCGAAACCCGTATAAACCAGCTCGTAGACTCCATGCGATATGCCTAACCTCAATATTGCTGTACTAGGGAAACCCGGATACTCAAGAGAACTAGGGAAAAAAGGAACTGAATCTGACATAACCCTATACAACGCTAAAAGAGGCATGGTAACCCAGACAATAATAGAGGCATCAAAATACCCCGAGAAACTACAAAGCCTATTCTACGCTGTCTCATTCGCGGACCTAGCTATACTAGTTGTTGATGAGATCAACGCTGCTTTCGGTGAGACTATACTGATGTTGAATTGTCTGGGGGTTGAGAAAGGCATCATTGTATTGTGTAACTATATTTCGGCTGATCAAATCAAACGTTTCATCAAAGACACAGTACTGGAAAAATACACCATAATGGACGAAGACCTACCAAAGCTACGACAGATACTCCAAGAACACGCAGACAAAGTACCTAATGGCGAAACATCCGAACACGGCGCAGTAGTTATCGACCACAGCTTCAATGTCAGAGGTATAGGCGCAGTCGCACTAGGAGTGGTTCGCAGCGGACAAGTCCATAAACATGACAAACTCAAGGCCCTTCCAAGTGATAAAACAGCCCAAGTACGTTCAATCCAAAAACACGACGACGACTTTGATACAGCAGAGCTCGGAAACCGGGTAGGACTAGCCTTGAAGAGCATCGAGGCAGACCAGCTTGAACGAGGAATGATACTCACCAACGAACCAGAGTACAAGACCACCCAATCCATCAAAGGAAAACTAAGTCTTGTAAAATACTGGGCAAACCCTGTCAATACAGGAATGGCTGTACACGTTGGAAACGGAATGCAATTCATAACAGCCACAGTAGACCACTCAGAAAACGGAGAAGTAGAAATAGGTCTCCAGAAACCCCTAGCCTACAAACCGGGGGACAAAGCCACTGTAATGTATCTGAATGGTGGAAATCTACGAGTAGTAGGTACGGTACAGCTTTAACCCAGAACAGTTATACCCGGTAAAATCACACCTATCCGAAAAGGTGTGCAGCCATGAAAGGAATAACCCTAAGCCTATCAGACCCAGCCGGAGAAACAATGCTACCCCTATTCATCGAGAAAGGCTTCAAAGAAACAACGACACCTAACATCTATCAACAAAACGATACGATTCTCATCGTCTCTGAACCTCTTATTGTGCCAGAAGAACGCTTCAAGATGCCTGAGGAGCCTAGACCTTATCCCCTTGACTACAATGCATTAGCAGTACAATATGAATTGGAGTACATCGCTGTAGCCAGTCGTCACTGGGCGAAAAGCGGACGACCAAGCCTTACGGCTCACCCTACTGGCAACTTTGGTAAGGCAATGTACGGGGGGAGACACAGGGAACTCCAATACACAGAACCTAACCCCATGAGAAACATCTACAACCACCTTTATGATGACCCACCAGAGGGATTCCAGATCAGCCTAGAAGCCACACATCACAGCCCCACAGAGTTCAATGTACCCATGTTCTTCGTTGAAGTAGGCAGTCGAGAGCAACAATGGCGAGACACAGAAGTATGTGAATACTTGGTAAACTGTATCTTGACGGGAATAGGGGAAACCGAGTCCAAGCCTATTGCGATCGGATTCGGCGGAGGCCACTACTGCCCCAAGTTCAGTACCAAGATGAACGAATATGCAATGGGTCACATGGCTGCCAAGTACGCGATTGATCTACTCACCGATGATCTAGTTAATCAGATGATTGAGAAGAGTCAGGGACCAGAGATCGCTTTCATCGATGGACTAAAAAGTAAACAGAAACGAAAAGTAGAGGCTCTACTCGAAAACTCAGGTTTAGATCTTGCCTAGTTATTCTTCAAAACTCCATCCATCAATCTCATCCCATATTCGAGACAAGACCCGGGACGCCTGACCCGGCGGAAGCTCCATGAAAAACCTTACAAGATGTTTACAGAGTCGTTTGGTTCCCATTCCTTTCCGCCAGTCATCACAGTTATGCTTGATAACCCGCTGATTGAGATCGATGTCAATATAATAATCCCTAACTTCTCCCATCAAGTGATCCTTATCGCTTAACGAAACCATCACCTCGCTTCGCTTAATCTTCTCCCCTCTACCTATTCTACCCGGATCAGTGAAATGAAGCAAATGATCAGGGACACTCAGGTTCTCATCAGATGTACTAAAAGCCTCCAAAGGCTGAACTCCCCTGGGGCGAGTAACCTCCTCACGATAAGTTGCTATCTTCTCGTGTACTATCTTTTGCTCTGGTGTAGCTTGGTCCAATAATTCAAGCATCTCAACAGCGTTTTTCACGGCGTTCGCGTTAAAGTGGTTATTAAAGTAACCATAGGTTCTTCTGACATTGCTTGTGATCTCCTCTATTTTGGGTTTCCACTCTTCAAGTTGATCCATCGAGTACTCGTAATCATACCAAAGCTGAGCACCATGCCCATGCCACCTGACATAAGCGAAATCCGCAGTATTATGAACTTCAGGAGGAAGAAGAGGCTCATCAACCATAGTATACGCCACGTTATGCTTCCTGAGAATATCATACGTCTCATCCCTTAACCAAGACACATTCCTGAACTCTACCGCCCACTCATAGTTCTTGGGGATCATATCCAGATAATCCTCAAGATGACCTGCATGTTCATCATAATTGAACTTGGGTCGAAGCTGAATTAAGATAGGTCCAAGACGCTCAGCAAGAGGACGCATTAAAGCAAGAAACCTATGAGTATCATCCTCAACGCCGTCACTGAGTTTCAGCCACTTATCATGAGTGATGAGCTTAGGTAACTTGGCTGCAAAAACAAAACCAGGTGGCGCGTTTCTAATGAGTCCCATAACCATACCCTCACTAGGGTAGCGATAGAAAGTGCTGTTGATCTCTGCTGTGTGGAAAAACTTAGAATAATGTGAAAACATGCCTGTTTTCTTTTCGTAGAATGGACCCACCCACTCCTTGTAACTCCAGCCACTTGTGCCAATTAAGAGACTCATCAAGAATAACTGGGATCATCTTCAATATAATCCTAGGGAAACCACCTAAAATACTATGGAAATAATCAAAAAAACAGTGAATTGTCCATTTTTTACCTGACAATTCCCATAGACTTATAAGAGTATATACTATACTTACCCATTGAGCAAGCATGAAGTGTCCAGTTTGCGGAAAAGAAGCGAAACCGACTGGTAAAGAATGGAAATTCGGCCAGTTCGACGCCAAAGGTTACAAATGCCCAGCATGTGGCAAGAGCTCAAGCGCCTATTACAAGGACGGAAAACTAAGCCACACAGTACCAAAAACAAAGAAGTAACCAACTAATACTCAACTTTTTTTTCTATCATCCATCTATAGTTCATTGTTGATACGCGATGGATGTCCAAACACGAAAGCTATCTAACGAAGACTGGGAACCGTGGCTGGGGGAAGGATACAAAGACGCTTACAGCACAATGATGATCCAAAAAACTAGCGCTTCAGCCGTAAGCACAAGAATTATCAAGCTAAATCCCGGGGGTCACACTGAGACTCATTCTCATGAACGGCTCCATCATGTGATAGCATTGGAAGGCGATCCTATGCTGGAAACTGATACAGAGAATATAGTGCTTGTTCGCTTAACCTTGGTGATGATAGATTCCGGTGTTCCCCATAGATTCATTAATAAAGGGAAAACACCAGCTATAATACTGGTAATCAATCTTTTCCAATAACCCGCTTCTCATACTCGTAAATAATCCTAGACGTCACTGTCCACGCCTCAAGCATCTCAGGATAGACAGAGAAAACATCATCCGCCAAATCAATGACATCCGAACTCATCGCACCACTCGGATAAGCACCTATAAACACAGCTGGAGCCTCTTCCTTCGATAAAACTTCAGCTACTTTTTCAAAACTGCTAGGTTCACCGTGACTAGATAATGCGATTACCCTTGAGGATCCCATCTCCCGAATATGTTCATTTAGCTTCTTTCTCTTGAGTGTCATCAATGGTTTTCCTTTAGGTGGCACAGCTCCATTGATGAGAAGCTGCTCCATCAAACTATTGAACCTGATACAGTCACGAGGCGGACGCGTCTCAGGATCAACATCAACAGTAAACCCATTAACCGTATTCGCTGAGACCTTCAACTCACCGAGCCTATTCAAAGGAGAACCCATTGCCAACAAAAGACAAAAATGCAGAATGTCCGGACGCCCACGTTTCTCAGCGTTAGGCAACCTATCCATGGCATAATGATGAAGACTTCTATCAAGAAGAGTTTCCTCAGCTGGTTTCTTGCGTCGTTTAGCGTTTCTTTTCACAGCTGGGTGAAGTAATATCTCGCGTGGCACAAGTTCAAGCGCTGCCTCAGTGAAAACCAGATTAAGCATTTTCTAGTTCAACCTCTCTCCGTGCGCCTTTTCTACCAAGGAAATAAAACACTATTGCTGTCAAGAAAACCGCTGTAATAGCAGTTGACAGGTTTCCCTTAACCGTCTCTAGTTCCTGATTCACTTTGTTATAGGTGTTAGCGAGTGCCACATAGGTGTTCTCAAGTTGATCATACTCAGACTGAAGAATTTCTAAGTCCTGTTCCAGTAATTCTACATGATTTTGTAAATCTCTGAGGGACTCTAATTCCTCGAACTCCGTGTTTGAAGCTGTTACCATTCCGTTAATCATATCGCTTCTATCTTTTTCGTTATAGTGTTCCCATATTTCAATCGCTTCCACATAGTTACCAGAAGCAAGTGTGGTATTCATTTCGTTTAGTATATTCTCGTATTTTTCTCGGTTGAATGATTCAAGACCAGACGCTTGAAGGACGGTATCTATCTCATCCCTCATATCCCTGTATTTTCCCTCAAAGTATTCTACTTTCGTTTCATCGATCAATGTAAATTTAAGACTCTTGGTGCTGATTATATCTGAATTATTTTCGGAAATATTAAGCTCAACCTTTAGTGAAATTATTATTTCTAGATACTCAAATGGTAAAAGTCCATATTCATAGGAATCTCTATCTATCGTGAAGTTGAAAGTTATTGAATTATTTTTAGAATCAATATGTACAACCTTGGGATCAACTTGTGGTATGATAATTGTATACCCTGCACTACGCCCTCCATATTTATATTTACCATATCTGTTTACGTCGATCTCTGTATCGTACCCAAATGAGTATTCATTTTCTGATAGCTCGTAGTAATCTGTCTCTGATATGTTAAACTCATTTATTGTGATGTTGATGTTATATGTTTCATATGCCCATAATTGATTAAATTCTGGGTCTGGTATTATTTTTACATCCAGTGATGGCTCTGCGTATACTGAAGGTATTACGAATATTATAAAAAATAATGTTGCGAGTGGTATGAGTTTCTTCATAGATATGATGATGGCTCTTCATCTATATTCGTATCTAATGAGAATAAATCCATATAACAGAAAACCTATGAATATTCTTGATGGCTGAAGAATTCACAATAGCCCCAATACGCAGACTACTCAAAAAAGCAGGAGACCTGAGAATAAACGAGGATGCAGCCAATGCTCTACGCGAATGTGTTGGTGAGTATGGCTCCAAGATCGCTGAATATGCAGTTAAGTATGCTCAAGAGGATGGCAGAAAGACTGTTTTAGAAAGGGATATTTGGAAGGCGGCAGAAGAGGTATGGATGCCGGAGAGTAAAGACGCTGAGTAGAGAAAACAAGGGATTACTGTATTTGTTCTTTAAGGATAACTGGGATTACATCACGAAGCTTGGACCAATATTTGCGTTAACCTCTCTCATATTCATATACAGTATACTAATAGGCTACAGCATAGCACCAGATGTCTCACCACAGAGCTTTGAAGGAGTACTTAGCAACATTCCCGACCCGGTTGACTCTACGAGTTTTGAGATGTTTCTAGCTATTCTATACAATAATGTGTTCGCGAGCTTTCTCTTCATGTTATCCGGTGTATTCCTAGGTTTACCCCCATTGATGTTTATGGCTTTCAACGGGTTCTTTGTGGGATATGTTTCATATAACGCTGCACAGATACAGGGAATAGGCTTTGTTTTAGCTACTATCCTACCTCATGGTATAATCGAGATACCGGCAATTGTACTCTGTGGCACTATGGGAGTTGGTTTAGGATATCAATTAATATTCAAATTGATGCGGAGAGAAGGACTCCAGAAATATGCAACTGAAAGCCTGATGATCTTCCTTAAACGAATAATTCCATTGCTTGTACTCGCTGCAGGAATCGAAACCGCGTTAATATATTCCCTGATTTAATCGATAATTTTTTCAAACCATAGCCTATTCCTTTGGTTATGATTGAACAAGACGGTAAAAGATTCAACTGCTGCGAAAGCACTATCATGAAAGTAAACGAAAAACACCCCCTAGACGGATTTGGTAGAGGAGTCATGCGGGCAACCTCAAATATGGGTGGTGGAGGCGCTGGATGGGGAAGTGCTTGTGGTGCTGTAACAGGTGGAGTAATGGCTTTTGGTTTAGCGATGGGTACGAACGGGGACGAATCACCTGAGGAGTTCACTGCAACAAGGGATAAGATGAGGGAATGCACTCAAGAATTCCTCAAAGCCTTCGAGGAGAGATGGGGTCACATAAACTGTTTTGATCTACTAGGTGTAGATACAAGAACCCCCGAAGGTAAGGCAAAGCATGAAGAGAACAAGGCAAAGGGGCTGTATTATTGTGAGGATTTTGTCCAGTGGGCAGCCGAAAAGGTTCTTGAAATCTTTGAGGAGAAAGGAATCTAACTCCTTCTAGTATTTACTTCTATTATTTCTAATTCATACTTTATTGGTAAAGTATATAACTAGTAATGTGTCAGCAGTGCGCATTGGGGTTTAGCTTCACGCTTGGTTTGTCGCAGAACCAGCCCCAATAACTTCTCAAGAATAAGAAAAAAATAAAAAAATATAGAAAAAGGTTAAGACATTTAACCGGAAGGAGTGAAGCCTAGTGCTTCTGTATCCCAGGTCACGACGTCAGCTGTGCTGTCGTATAGGCCATAGACTACGTTCTGTAAGCCTTCACCGATGTCACCGTAACCCCAAATCTGGTAGTTACTTGCGTATCTGTCGCCGTCATCGTTGAGTCTGTTCCATCCGCTTGCGCCCCACTGCGTGTATGCTGTGGGTCTCTGGAGTGGAATGATGTCGAGTGCGTCAGTACTTTGTGACTCTGTGACTGTCTTGGTTAGTATCCATCCTACGTCATAGGCACATGCGCTGTAATAGCCGAATGGCTGTGATACTAGATCATAGAACCTATCGTATAGTGCGTTGAATAGCTCTGATTCTGCTGGAGCAGCATAAGTGCTATAGATCTTTAGATGCTCTGCCTGTGTAGGTGCATCGTCGATCGCCTGCTGGCTTAGAACTGTTCCGTCTGAACCGAACCAAGGTAGACTGTAGAGAGTCTCATAGTCTTGTGCCTGTGAGATCATTGTTACGAACTCAGCGAAGGCGATCAGTTCAACACCGACCTTTCCTTCACCGTACTCTGCAACAGCATCAGATACAATATTCTCTGCTGTCTGCAGATAGTTGCTGAACTCTGTTGATTCGCCTGCGTAACGGATCTTCTCTAGGATTACTCCTCCGTTCTCGGTGTATTCAGGTTCAAAGTAGTTGACGATACCGTCAGCCCATGCGTCTCCTCTGTAGATTAGTACAACCGCCTCAATGCCCATGCTATGGATCATTGCGGAGATTGCAGGAGCCTGAACTAGGTCAGTTGGACACATCCTGTATAGGTTGTCGTCCGCGATAGCTAGTAGTGGGCTAGTGGAGCTAGTGCTCCACATTAGCATGTCGTTGTCGTTACAGTAGCTTAGTGCTGCCTGTGCTTGACTTGACCAAAGACCACCAATAAAGAGGTTTACGTCCATGGATTTGAAGCCCTGGACTTTCTCTAGGTGGACTGCTGCTTGACCTGTTGCGTCGTCAATTAGGTACTCGAACTCAATGTCATAACCCAATAGTTCTGCGTACTCGTTATAGTCGACGGCCATAATGTCCTCGACTAATGGTGTCGCTGTCTCTAGTCCGACGGTGGTGGAGCTTATGTAACCGATTTGAACTGTTTTTCCCTCTAGGGGTAGTACAACTTCTACGGTTCCTGTTCCATCTCCGCCGTCCTCGCCGGTGCCGCTTGGTTTGAGCATATAGCCCGCGCCTGCGCCAACGACTAGACCAACGACTAAGAGTACGATTGCTAGTGTGTTACCTTTCATTTCCAAATTGTTCACCTTATGATTGGCAATTTGAAATTACCACTCATTACACTATTAATAATTTTGACTATACACATCATTATTATAAGTAAGATAAGTACAGCATATACTATATTTAATTTACAATATAGTTTGATTGATGGTTAAATCTTATAATCCTATGTGCTATAATATTAGTATATACTTTATATCTGTCTTTTTAACCGTCAGTGAAGATAAACAGGTTTTCACTGGATCGAGGTTTCATTAAAATAAGGGGCAACCTTCAACCGCATTTCTTCAAGCTCAATATAAGAGAACGGTTCTAAATCACGATATTCCATGTCCATGGATTTAACTGGTTCAAAGCTCTCCAAAACAAAACGTGGAGCTCCTGTCAGGTAATTTGCGATCTCCATTACCTCTGATAGTTCTATGAGTCCAGGTACCGGTTTTACCCTAAACTCGTGATTAAGCCCACTTTTTCTTATCATCTGGATGGCTTCTTCCACATCCTCTGTGTCGATATTGTAGTTGGCTGTCTCTTTGTATTTACTGAGAGGCGCAGGTATGAATACACTGAAGTAGTCTACTAGATGTTTGTCGAGAAGTATTCTGATTAGTTTTGGTCTTGATGCGTTGGTCTTTATCTTTATCTCTGAGCCTTGGAACCTTAATTCTTTCAATAGATCAACTAGGTTTCTATGCAGTGTCGGCTCTCCGCCTGATAATGAGACGCCATCAAGGAAGCCGAGTCTTGGCCGAAGTATCTTAACCAATTCTTCTTGACTAGTCTTTTCCATTGGAATATAATCATAGATAAGTTCCTTGTTTGGGCAAAATGGGCATCTGTAATTACATCCCGCTATCGTGAGATCTATGCTTAGTTTACCCGGGTAGTCTACCGTGCTTAGTTTACGTAGCCCTACTATGGGAACATCATTGTTTACCTGTTTTTTACGTCGTAGTAGACTCGTCTCCAGTACGCCTCCTTGTTTGGTTCTGATAAATCTGATATTTTGGTAATTTTCTGGTCACTGCGGGTATATGTCTCAGTTTCTTCTCCACATATTGGACAGTTTTGATCGCCAAATACGTAGCCGTGTTCCTTGCACAAGCTGAATACAGGAGTAGTTGCAATGTAGTTATAGCCAAAGTTCTCTATGGTTCTTCTTACCAGTAATCCTAGTCCATTGTTGTAACGTAGTCCTTGTTCTAGGTGTATTTGTAGTAGTGTTCCGCCTGTGTATAGTGAGTGATATTTTTTCTGGTGTTCAAGTACGTCCCATAGGTCGTCTCCGTGGCTGGGTTTCAATTCAGTTGCTGGTGTCAGGTATGGGTACTTTGAATCGTATTCTGTTAAGAGTATGGCTCCGGGTTTTTCTGAGGGATAAGCCTCAAGGCTGAACAATATGCCTTTTTCTTCTTGAAGTTGCTCGATTTTTCGTATTAGCTGTTCTAGGACCTTGTATGTGACTGCTTTTCCGGCAACATGTCCTATTGGGGCATCAATGAGGGTTTCTAGTGCTTCATTCATTCCAACTAATGTGATGACTGAATAGCTCCATTTGGGTTCTTCAATGAAGTGCTTTGTCAGTGGTTTTTCTCCTTCATCAAAGCTTTTCACGAATCGATTATGTTTATTCTTTAACCAATTAGCTGCTTCATCCATCTGTTGGTTCACTAATTTGAAAAAGTGATCTTCGGTTTCTGCTTCTGACCCGGCTTTCTCTAGGTTTATACACGCGTATCCTGTGACTAGTTGTGTTTCTGAGTCAGCGTTGGTTCCTCCTAGTCTGAGGTATGTTACTTCTTTTTCCGGTGTGTAGTTTCTAGGTCTTAGGGTTTCTGGGCTGATGGTTCCTGTTATGAAGTTCTGATATGTCGGTGAGCCATACAGGTATGATAGTTCAAGCCAATCGTTGAGTGAATCTTGTTCCCAGCTATTCTCTGGGTAAAGGTTCACAATTATAGACGGGTCGAAGTTTCCATGGTTCATTTGTGCTCTGTGAACCTGATGTATCACATCATTGATGGCGCCGAGTATCACTTGATGTTTTTCAACCTGCTTGAGTTCTGCTCTCGGAACAAGGTCCAAAGATATAGTGACATTACTTTTCTGGCTTATTTCCTCAAAGAAAGTCTCTATTTGTTGGATGAAATGCAGTTTTGATGGTTTTTCCTGTACGAGGAATGGGGCAAGGTAGTTGTCTAGGCTGTTGAATGTTACCTGTCCTCCGTATTCTTTTTCTGTTTCTTGAGCTAGTTTTGTTATTTGTTTGAGGAATTCATCAGAGCTTTTGGGGGGGTCATGATGCGGTATTCCTTTGTTTATGATTGTCTGGAGGTTCCAGCCTATGGAGTATCCTCTGTCGGTGTCTGGTTCCCATAGGTAGATATCTCCATCGTTCATTGTATTTCCTCGTTTTTAGTTGCTAAGATTGATTGATAGAAGTCTGTCTTTGGTTTAAGTATATTCATTAAAAAGGAAATTGGGAAATTAGATGGATTCAGCGAATTTCTTACCGAATTCTCTACATTTCGCTGCTTCATCTTCAAAGTGGTACTTGATATCGGAATCGATCATGACGAGTGCCTTATCATAGGTATTGTATCCAAGTCCTTCTACATCGTCCTTGAGTTTTTCTTCCATCAGCCATGCGCCATCGTATCCGTAACTGCCAAATATGGCTGCGGGGATTCCATTGATCTTTTTCTTGTTTGCCTTGACATATGATTCTATGTGAGCTAAGAAATCCTTCATGTCGTTTGATATATCCGCGTAGTAGACAGGTGAACCAAATATTACGCCATCAACTTCTGCCAGCATTGTGAGCGGGAATGCCTCTCCAATCTTTTTTACTTCAACCTCCGCGACAGTCTTTGCTCCTTCTGCAATGGCTTTCGCCATTTTCTCTGTATTTCCAGTTTTGCTTTCATAGATTACTGCAATTTTCATCTGTATACCTTCTAATGTGTTTAAACCTAGTAAACTTCGTTTCAGCGGTTTATATATACGTTACCCACACATGGTCATTGTTGTGAAGATCGGGGAAACCACCTGTAAAACAATCATTAACACCAGCGGTATCGAGGGTGTGGACTATGCCGTAAACCCGTACATCGGATGTGCTCATGAATGTACCTATTGTTATGCTCGGTTTATGACGCGCTGGTATCACAGGGGTGAGAAATGGGGAAGCTTCGTTGATGTAAAGAAGAACGCCGTAGAGTGTATTAAACGAGAAGCACCCAAGAAGAAACATGGAGTTATACTTTTCTCAAGCGTAACAGACGCATATCAACCAATAGAAAAGGAGACCAAACTAACCAGAGAACTCCTAAAGGTACTAGCCGATTATGATCTTGCTGTTGAGATTCTAACGAAGTCTTCACTTGTACAACGTGACCTTGATATCCTGGGGGGTTTCACACGATCTGAGGTCGGGTTAACCATCACTTGTCTAGATGATGATGTAAGACGAGCATTTGAACCCGGAACATCACCTATCCAAGAACGTATTGATACCTTGGAACGATTCAGTGACGCTGGGATACCTACATACGCTTTCCTCGGACCCTTACTACCTTTTCTTTCCGAGGCTAAACTTGAGGAATTGTTAAACTTGCTTGTAGACAAAGTGGGCAGAGTTATTGTTGATCGTTTGAACATCAAGGCTGGCAACTGGAAGTCAATAGAGAAAACAGTACTGAAAATTCGTCCTGGTATTTTACCGGAGTTTAAGGAGGCTTCCAAGGAAGACTCTGCATATTATGATGAGTTAAAAAGTAGAGTAAGGCGTTTCCTTGATGAAAGAGCCATTCCCTACGATATAGTTTACTAGTTATTTGAATGGGGTTTCAAAAACCTCAATATCGTGTGCGCTGGGATAACTGAAGTTTAGCTATGCTTCAGCACTGGATCTCTAGTATTTAGGGTAGATGAGAGCTCATAGAAAATATAGGTAATTACTATTCGCCGTCTCTATATTCTATTTTGGTAATGTATATATCAGAACATGTGTTTAAACACGCGCCGAGAAAGTCCATTTCCAAATTGTTCACCTTTCTCGGAAAACTTCTTAAAAATAAAAAATAAAGAAAAAAGGGGTTATCGGCCTTCAGGCACGAAGCCAAGAATCTCAGTGTTCCAAGTAACTGTGTCTGTGGTTCCATCATAGAGACCGTAAACTTCCCAGCTAGATGCGTCATCGTTGATTGCCCAAATCTGGTAGTTACTTGCATACCTGTCGCCATCTTCATTGAGTCTGTTCCAACCGCTTGCACCAAACTGATCGAATGCTGCTGGTGCTTGTAGTGGGATTATGTCCAATGCGTCTGTGCTTTGTGCTTGCAGTATAGTTGTAGCGAATATTGTACCGACATCGTAGCTGCACGCGCTATAGTAGCCGAATGGCTGGGACACGAGTGCAAAGAACCTATCATATAGATTCTGGAACTTTTCAGAATCTGCAGGTGCTGCATATGTGCTGTAAATTTTTAGATGTGCAGCCTGAGTGGGTGCATCGTCTAAAGCTTGCTGGCTCAATACAGTACCATCGTTTCCAAACCAAGGTAGGTTGTATAACGTTGGATAGTCTTCTGCCTGTGTAATCATGGTGACGAATTCGGCGAATGAGATTATCTCAACCGCTACTTTTCCTTCACCATACTCGGCGACTGCTTCTTCTGCAATATGCTCTGCTGTCTGTAGATAGTTACTGAACTCTGTGGTCTCGCCGGCATAACGGATCTTTTCAAGAATTACTCCGCCATTGTTTTCAAACTCTGGCACGAATATGTTGACGATTCCGTCAGCCCATGCGTCTCCACGGTAGATCAATATTACTGCCTCAATACCCATGCTTTCCATCATACGTGCCATTGCTGGGGCCTGAACTAGGTCAGTTGGACACATCCTGTATAGGTTGTCGTCCGGGATGGCTAGTAGTGGGCTTGTTGATCCAGTGCTCCACATTAGCATATCGTTGTCGTTACAATAGCTTAGGCTTGCCTGACACATGCTGCTCCAAGTTGCACCGATGAAAACGTTTACGTCCATCGCCTTGAATCCTTGAACCTTTTCCAAGTGAATTGCAGCTTGTCCTGTAGCATCGTCCACTAGCCATTCGAATTCAACATCGTATCCAAGAAGATTTGCATACTCGTTGTTATCTATTTCCTGAATTTCTTTGACTAGAGGCATTGATGTCTCTAAGGTTGCTGTTGTTGGGCAGATATAGCCGATCTGTATAGTTTTTCCTTCTAGGGGGAGCGTCTCTACTGTGACGGTGTTTACTCCGTCTTCTGATGTTGTAGAGCCTTTTGGTGCTAGCATATAGCCTGCTCCTGCTCCAACTATTAGTCCAACTACAAGAAGTACTATTGTTAGTGTGTTTCCTTTCATTTCCATACGTATCACTGCGTATTGCGTTTTCTCGAATTCATTTCTTTTCTATTATAACTTGTGAATTGTATCGTTTATATTATTATGACTATAATTTTAGTATTTATTTTATTCACATTTTGTATTATTCTAAAATGGACGAATTTTTAGAATCTCTTTTATTAATAATTTATTATTTTAAAATGGTTTTTACTTAAACTATTGGATTATTTTACGGTGTTTTTATTATGATGTTTATTTTCTTATTTACATTGAATGCATTATTAATCCTTAAATTATCTCTGAAA
>Ga0272443_10002465_pt1 | contig 23637 bp, 27 predicted proteins | sample SSMAcet12_FD_193581 | JGI IMG/M metagenome (GOLD analysis project Ga0272443, IMG submission 193581) | Marine sediment archaeal communities from Little Sippewissett salt marsh, Falmouth, MA, United States - SSM-Acet-12 | ecosystem: Environmental > Aquatic > Marine > Wetlands > Sediment ...
TTATCACGCCTCAGTGCCCTTTCGATACCGGCGAGATCCCGATAAAAAGGTGTCCGGTCGAACGGAACGTAAGCCAACTGTCCGCAGCGATCCATAAATGGAGCACATCCCGGCGCACGCGTCGTTTTGCCGTCCGGCCGGTGAAGTTCACTGGGGATACCGTGCAACCGGCAGATCATCGGTCGAAACGCATAGAGGCTGCAGCGGTTGTCAATGTTGAGCGGACACATCTGCCGCAGCGGTGGGCCGTTTTTTTCGGTCGCCCGCACGGCACTGCAAACCGCTTCAGCCTTCTCTGCAATGGCAACCTGTCGCTGCCGGTCCAGGGCACGGAATCCTTTAGACAAATAGAAAAACTCGAGATGGGTGTGATGATAAAACAACGTCAGGCAGCAGTTGTCTTCACATCCGTTGCACGCAAAGCCGTAATGGTCGGCGATGTTTTTGTAAGACCGGTCCATGGCCGCATACAGCTGTTCCAGCCGGATAAGATGCCGTCCGAAATGCTCCGGTGCCGAGTAGGGTTTATGCGTTGAAGGCCGCACGGTCACTTGGCTCAAACAAGAGGGGTGAAGGAAAAAAAATCCGCTCGTAGAGATCCATGGCATGGCTGTCGGTCAGACTCGCGATAAAATCGCATACCCGGCGTGCGAGCGGTTGATCCAGGTGGTTGCAGTTTCCCATGCCGATTTTGATCATTTCCAGCTCCAGTCGCTCCGGCTGCTCCAGAAAATAGCCGTAGAGTTCGATCAGAATCTTTTTGGCCTTCACGAACTCGTTGTGAACTTTCGGTGAGCGGTAAACATTTTCGTACAGAAATTCGCGCAGGCTGGTCATGGCGGCTGAAACCCGCTCGCTCATCCGCAGGCAGAAACGGCCGTCAACGACTTGGCTGTTGTAGACCAGGTCCCTGATCATGGTCGTGGCTCTTTCGGGATGGTTGCGGCCGATGACTTGCCCGCATTCCTGCGGCACCTGTTCTTCCAGAATGACGCCGCTGCGGATGGCGTCCTCCAGGTCGTGGTTCAAATAGGCCATGATATCGGCGATTCTCACAATGCGACCCTCGACCGTCACCGCCAGCTCGCCCGGGTCATCCGGGATGATCTTGCCGTATCCCTTGGAGTGTTTGAGGATGCCGTCGCGTACTTCAGATGTGAGGTTCAGTCCGTCACCGTTGCGCTCCAGCACGTCAACCACCCGCAGGCTCTGGGCTTTGTGCGTGAAATGGTCGGAATAGACTTCTTTCAGCGCCGTTTCACCGCCGTGCCCGAAGGGCGTGTGACCCAGATCGTGCCCAAGAGCTATGGCTTCGGCCAGATCCTCGTTAAGTCTGAGGGCCCGCGCAATGTTGCGCGCCATCTGCGACACTTCGAGTGTGTGGGTCAACCGGGTCCGATACTGATCGCCTAAAGGGGCAAGGAACACCTGGGTTTTGTGTTTTAACCGCCTGAATGCGTTGGAGAACACGATTCGATCTCGGTCCACCTGGAAGGCGGTACGAATCGGACAGGGCTTCTCAGGCCGCCGACGCCCCCGCGACGCCGCGCTCAGGCAGCCAAAGGGTGACATGAAACTGCGTTCCCTATTTTCAAATTCCTCTCGAATCGATAGCATGCGGCACGTCGAACCCTTGCAATTCACCGAATAATTCGCCTAACACTTCAATAGATCAGCCTACAAGAACCTCCGTCAGCTTTGGTCCTGCCCGGAGAAAAAAAAGTAACGTAGCCCACAATACAGGTTCATGTAAAGCCTAAACCGAGAGCAGAGGTCTATTTCTGCATTGAAACCGGCGGGGTTGACACCCCCATAATATTGGAGTAGCGAAACGATTAAAATGAACGGTCATCATCTGATACTCGGCGAACTGACCGACACCATCACCGGTGAAATCCTGGCCGACACTCATGACGAACGCCATCGCCAGAAACTGGCCCGTCTGTTGGTTGAAAAAAAGGGATATCGGCGAAGTGACATTCACCCCCGCCAATCCCTGATGGCGAGGGCCGGTTCGCATCAGGCCATGGTCAACATCGATTTTGTGGTGACGCTCCAGGATCGGCTCTCCATGATTGTCAAATACGGCCCCGGCTCGATCGTCACCCGCCACCGCTCTGCCCTGGCGGCCTCCCGCCTCCTGGCGCCCTATCAGATACCCGTCGTCGTGGCAACCAACGGGGAGGATGCCGATGTACTCGACGGATCCACCGGTCGCGTCATCGACCACGGCCTGGAGGCGCTGCCGGATAGAAAACGGCTGCTGGCGCTGATTGCAGCCGCTGAATTTGAACCTATTTCTCCGTACCGGGCCCAGATGGAGTCGCGGCTTTTCTATGCCTACGAGGTTAATGGTGCTTGCCCATGTGATGATACGATCTGCCGCCTTTGAAGCGCCTCGGTGCTTCGATTCGCAAATACGGTGACGTGTGTTGGAGACGATAGATTGGCGTATTTGCTCACTCAGCAAAAAGTCCCGGGTCAATAAATTCGTCATCGAATTGACGAAACGATGGACTCAGCAACACCAATGAACTACGCGCATTTCATGACCGCGGCCCTTGAACAAGCCGAAGCTGCCTACCATGCCGGCGAGTTTCCGGTCGGGTGCATTTTGGTTCACAAAGACCGGATCCTGGCGTCGGGTCGCCGGACTGGAACCACCGTCGAAGGGGTCAATGAAGTCGACCATGCCGAAATGGTCGCCCTGAGGCGCATGGTGCTGGCCGGCAGGGATGTAGCTCCGGCCGAAATTGTGCTCTTCAGCACGCTTGAACCATGTTTGATGTGCTACGGCGCTGTCATTTTGAGCGGTATCAGAACCATTGTCTACGCTTTCGAAGACGTAATGGGTGGCGGAACGGGGTGCGATTTGACGCAGCTCAGCCCGCTTTACCGCAACGCAGACATGTCGATCATACCGCACGTGCGGCGTGCAGACAGCGTCCAACTGCTGAAAGCCTTCTTTGCCAATCCGAAAAACGTCTACTGGAAAGACAGCCTGTTGGCCCGTTACACCCTGAAACAATAATTTGCTGCCGGGTGTCAGCCTCCGGCCCCCTTGACCACCACTTGATAAGGATCGAATCGCAGACCGCTGATGATAATTTTTTAGGCTTGAATTTTTTTCTTGCATTCCCTATTGTTATTGGTTAACTCACTACACTAATAAATGATGACCGGCGTGTTTTGTGGTGCTGCATTAGCCGGGAGCGGCCGCAGACGCCGAAGCGGTATTTACCTATAGATAGTGGAGGTGCAGGGATAGCCTTAAAAGGACGAATATTCAAATCAAAACCGGTTGATCGGACAAACATCAATCAGTTCATCCGAGCCAAAGAGGTTCGGGTCATCGACCCGGAGGGAAAACAGGTCGGTGTCGTATCGATCACCGAAGCGCTTAAAAGCGCAGCAGAATTCGGACTCGATCTTGTAGAAATTTCACCCAACGCGAATCCTCCTGTCTGTAAAATAATGGATTACGGTCGCTACAAGTATGAGCAGACCAAGAAAAAACAGGAGGCTAAAAAGAAACAGACCACCTTCCAGCTCAAGGAAATAAAGGTTCGCCCCAATACGGACGACCACGACTTGCAGGTCAAGATCGGTTACATAAAAAAATTTATCGACAAAAAAGATAAGGTTAAGGTTACCGTCATGTTCAGGGGTCGGGAAATCACGCTTTCCCAGCTCGGCCGCGACATGCTGGCGAAGATTGCAGAAGAAACAGCCGATGTGGCCGTGGTAGAGCAGTACCCGAAATTTGAAGGCCGAACGCTGATGATGGTGCTGTCCCCCCGATAGCCCCGGACAACCCGCACCGGTTGTGAAAACAGATGTTGAAAGCAACCATCGGGTGCGGGGAAAATTTGCCAAGTGTAAACACGATGGTGGCGTGTGGCGATGTTGAATCTTTTCCCGCGCCATCTGTTTTTTTGCGCCGGTGTTGAGCCGGTCTGGAACATACCGATATGTCAAAAGCGATAAATCGCTGCTAATACCAACTGAGGAGTCAGTGATGCCGAAAATAAAGACCAATCGTTCAGCCGCCAAGCGGTTCAAAAAAACCGGTACCGGCAAATTTGTGTATAACAAATCCCACAAGAGCCATATACTAACCAAGAAAACGACCAAACGAAAGCGACAGTTGCGTCAGCCCCAGATGATTAAAAAGTCCGATCTCAAGGAACTGCGGCTGTTGCTGCCCAACGGATAGCGGCGGTTCCGACAACTCGCCGGGGTGACCGGACCCGAAGGGCAGTCTGCATCGCAAGACGATCTCGGGCTGCCGCCAATTGACACCCGACCGGTTTCCATTAATCGCCGCTCAAGGCGCCCGCAGGCTCCGGCTCACCGGGTCGCCTCCGTACGGAGAATACGTTCAGGAGAACCATCATGCGAATCAAACGAGGATTCAAAGCGAGAAGACGTCGTCAAAAAGTACTGAAGCTAGCCAAAGGATTTCGCGGCGGCCGCAGCAAGCTGTTTCGCACCGCAGCCGATTCTGTCGATAAAGCGCTCATGTATGCCTATCGGGACCGGCGGCAGCGCAAGCGGGAGTTTCGTCAGCTCTGGATTGCCAGAATTAACGCGGCGGCGAGGATGAACGACCTTTCTTACAGCAGGTTCATCAACGGCCTGAAACGCGCCGGCATCACACTGGACCGCAAGGTGCTGGCCGACCTGGCCATAACCGATCCGGCCGGTTTCAGTCAGATTGCCAAGTTGGCGATTCAGCAGGTTTAACCATCCCGACAACAGCGCCTGAAACTGCGAAAGACGCACCCGGGTCAATACCACCGTGGAAACTTCGATCGAACAGATTTTAGAGGAGGCACTGAAAGCCCTCGAAGATGCCTCGGATGTCGAAACTGCCAAAGCTCTTTCTGTCCGCTATCTGGGTCGAAAAGGCGCCGTGACCCTGTTTTTACGGGGCATCAGCCAAATGCCGCCGGAAAAACGGGCTGCAATGGGCAAGCGCGCCAATGACATCAAGAATACGATAGACACGGCTCTCAAAGACGCCGTTCAGCGGTTCGAAACCGCCCAAAAGGGTCTTGAGGCGCGCATCGATGTCACCCTTCCCGGCCGACCGGTTCCGTTGGGCAGTCTTCACCCGATCAGCCTGGTCACCCAGGAAATCTGCGATATTTTTGTGCGGCTGGGATTCGACATCGTGGAAGGCCCGGATGTCGAAAGCGACTGGTACAATTTCGAGGCACTCAACATTCCCAAGAATCACCCGGCCAGAGACATGCAGGACACCTTTTATGTGTCTGACAATATCGTCCTGCGAACCCACACCTCGCCGGTTCAGATCCGGACCATGGAAAAACAGCCGCTGCCGGTGGCCGTCATCGCGCCCGGTAAAGTTTATCGCCGGGATTCGGACCTGACGCACACCCCGATGTTCCATCAAGTGGAGGGACTCCTGGTCGACCGGCAGATCTCTTTCGGCGACCTCAAAGGGGTTCTCACGACATTTGTGCATCAGATGTTCGATGAGCGCACCAGCCTGCGTTTCAGACCCAGCTTCTTTCCGTTCACCGAACCGAGCGCGGAAGTTGATATTCTCTGTGTCATGTGCCGCGGGGCCGGATGCAGGGTCTGTTCGCAAACCGGATGGCTCGAAATTCTCGGCTCCGGAATGGTTCATCCGGCTCTTTACGAGAACGTCGGCTATCCTGCCGGTCAGAGTTCCGGATTTGCCTTTGGAATGGGTGTCGAACGAATCGCTATGCTCAAATACGGCATTGACGACATCCGAAAATATTTTGAAAATGATATCCGCTTCTTGAGGCAGTTTTAGTATGCGGGTCAGTCTGAGTTGGTTGAAAGAATATATTGCAATCGAAATGTCCGTCGATCGCTTGGTGGACGCTCTGACCATGGTCGGCCTCGAAGTCGATTCGGTATCGGATCGCTACACCTATCTCGATCGGGTCTTGGTCGGCCGAATCCGCAACGTGCGCCCTCACCCGAACGCCGACATGCTCAAGTGTTGCGAAGTCGACATCGGCTCGGGCGCCATCGATGTGGTCTGCGGCGCACCGAACGCCAGAAAAGATCTGGCGGTAGCGGTCGCCTTGCCGGGTGCCGTGCTTACCGACGGAACGGTCCTGCAGAAGAGCGTCATCCGTGGCACCGCTTCCGAGGGAATGATCTGCAGTGAAAAGGAACTGGGGCTCGGAAGCGACGGATCCGGCGTCCTGGAGCTCGATAACCGCCTGACGACGGGCCGGTCACTGAAGTCTGCCCTCGAACTGGCCGACACGGTGATCGACATCGACCTGACGCCCAATAGACCCGACTGCCTCAGCATTATCGGTATCGCACGGGAAATTGCGGGCATTCAGAAAACGCCCCTTCGGTATCCGGACGCCCGTTTGCCCATCATCGGCAACGCCGTCGATGAATTGACATCGGTCACCATCGAAGCCCCTGATCTCTGCCCGCGCTATGCTGCCAGACTCTTGTCCGGCGTCACCGTCGCGCCTTCCCCATTTTGGCTGCAGGATCGTCTCCTGTCGGTCGATTTGAGACCCATCAACAACATTGTCGATGTCACCAACTTTGTGCTCATGGAACTCGGCCAACCGCTGCATGCCTTCGATTTCGACCGCCTGGCCGGTCATCGGATCGTGGTGCGAACAGCCACTGCGGGAGAGGTCTTCACGACTCTGGATCAAAAAGAACGGCAGTTGTCGCAGGACATGCTCATGATCTGCGACGCCGAGAACCCCGTGGCCATCGGCGGGGTCATGGGAGGGCACAACTCGGAAATAGAGCCGTCCACCACGCGGGTCTTGATCGAAAGCGCGTACTTTAACCCGACCAGTATCCGAAAGACGGCCAAGCAACTCGGACTGAGTACCGAGGCGTCCTTCCGCTTCGAACGCGGCGTCGATCCTCATGGAACGGTAGCGGCTCTTAACCGCGCAGCACAGCTCATGGCCGAAATTTCAGACGCAACTATAGTCGACGGCCTCATTGACGCTCATCCAAAACCGGTTGATGTCCCAGTCATCTCCCTCGGTGTTTCGCAAACCAACCGACTGCTGGGAACCGCTTTCCCGGCTCCAACGATCGCTTCTCTGCTGCAGTCGATCGAATTTGATGTAAGACCGGAAAACGACGATCACTTGACGGTAACCCCGCCCAGCTTCAGGGTTGATGTCTGCCGTCCTGAAGACCTGATGGAAGAGGTCGCCCGACTCTCGGGATACAACAACATCCCGCTGACCTATCCAGCCGTGCCCGTCAGAGGGCGACCTCTACTAAAAACGAGGGCATCGCGCAACCGGATCAAACAGCTGATGGTCGGCTGCGGCTTCAACGAAATCGTCACCTACAGTTTTATCGGCTCCGGTGACGGCGATCGACTCGGGTTGAAAAGCGACGATTCCCGGCGCCAAACGGTGGCAATTTTAAATCCATTGACCGAAGAGCAGGCCGTTATGCGGACCTCACTGGTTCCCGGTCTCTTACAAACTCTGCAACTCAACCTCGCCAGACAGGAAAGAAACCTGAAACTGTTTGAAATCGGCAAAACCTTCTTCGCCACCGAATCCGACGCGCTTCCGGAAGAAATCGAAATGCTGGTCGGGCTTTGGAGCGGTTCACGATTCGCACCTTCTTGGCACACCAGTGATGTGGACACCGATTTCTTCGATTTGAAGGGCGTGGTCGAATCGCTGCTACTGCAGTTGGACGTTCAGCAAATCGACTTTACCAGTCTACCGGATGATGACTGCACCTACACCCGGCCTGGTGTCAGCGCCCGGATTCTGGCGCAAGAAAGGGAAATCGGACTGGTGGGTGAAATCCACCCCCAGGCCCTGCGCAGATTCGATTTGAAACGAACAGCCTATATTTTCGAGCTGAATATTGACCGGCTGCTGCCGCTGATCCCCGACACGAAATTATTCCGGCCGATTCCCAAATTTCCGGTGGTCACCCGAGATGTCACCCTTATTGTCGACCGCAGCATCGAATCCGGTAAAATTCTCCAATGCGTTGAACAAATGAACGAAGAGTTGATCGAAGCCCTGCAGCTCTTTGATGTTTTCGAAGGCAAACCGATCCCCGCAGGACGCAAGAGCATCTCATTCAGAATCATCTATCGCTCGTCGACGCGAACCCTGGAGGATGAAGAAATCAACCGGCTGCATCAGAAGATAACCGGACAACTGCTGGAAGAGTTCAAGGCTTCTCTTCCGGCTTGATATCGTTGACGGCACACGTTAAGCTCTACCACACATAAACGTAGCGGGGCTTTTGAACCTGTACCCTGTCACCGTCCACTTCAAATGACAATGCCAGAAAAAACGCAATTACCGAACAAACTCTATTTCAAGATCGGAGAAGTGAGCAAGATCGCCCAGCTGCCGACCTATGTGCTCAGATTCTGGGAAAACGAATTTTCCTGCATCCGTCCCAAACGCACCAGTTCAGGCCAGCGTCTTTACCGCCGCACAGATGTTGAAACAATTCTGAAAATTCGCCATCTTCTGCACGAAAGAAAATTCACGATCGAAGGTGCCCGCCAGTTTCTCTCGACTCCAAAAAACGACAAACCGGCCGCCGCGTCGCCTCTGAGTATTAAAGAATTGAAGGACGAACTGGAGAGTATCCGCAAGTTGCTGGAAGACAGCTGAATTGAGTGACCCTAAACCCGCTTGGTAGCGGGCGCCGTGACGGAAAACGGGGACGGATGGGATCGTTCGTCCTCCCGGCCGGCTGTTATTGCCGAACGGGGAGAAAGTTCTCTTTCAACGGTAAACGCCCGAATGGGGTTGAACTTTCCTTTGGCCCGCACCGCCTCGATTTCGACCAGCTCGAAGTGTTCCTCGACGCAGTTGCGCGAGTTTTCGGAGATGATGATCTGCCTTGCTTTGGCGGCGGCGCACAAACGGGAGGCGGTGTTGACGGTATCTCCGATGACCGAATAACTCATGGTTTGAGACGAACCGATGTAGCCGGCCACCAGTGTTCCGGTATTGATACCGATGCCGATTTTAATGGCCGGTTTGTTCTCGGTCTGACGGTAATGATTGAATTTGACAAGTTCGGCCTGAATCGCGAGCGCTGCGCGCACCGCCCGCGCCGGATCGTCGCCGTGGGCAATCGGGGCGCCCCAGATCACCATAATTTCGTCACCCATGAATTTGTCGACCGTTCCTTCGTAACGAAACACAACCGCCACTACGATTTCGAAGTATTCGTTGAGCATCTGGAGCACTTCGTCGGGCGGCGTACTCTCGCTCATTGAGGTAAACCCACGGATGTCGACGAACATGACGGTCGCCACCCTTGAGACGCCTCCCTTTTCGACCTTGAGCTGTCCCGAAACCACCATTTCGGCCAGATCGGGTGAGAGCAGCCGCTGGAACCGCTCACGGGTCAGGCGGTCTCTTTCCAGTTTTTTGGCCACCTCGCGCCGTTCGTTGATGGTGAACTGCGCGTGTGAGCCGAAAATGACAAACAGGCACAAGACGATCAGCCGCGTCCAGATATCCCGCATGTCCGCCCCGAGAATGCGGTGCAGAACAGGGCCTTCCGTCGACAGAAAAATGGCCACGATCGAGTCCAGAAGCCAGTAGACCGCTGCGATGCCGCAACCGATCAAGACCATCTGATCGGTGAAATAGACCCTATTTTTGGGTTTTTCCTCCATTTTTCTGCCTGCCTTCTCGGCGGCGCTTTTACGTATGGATTGGCTGAGGGCCATATCGGTAATCCCAAGAGGCGACTGATCGGTAGACAATCGTTCATATCCTACCAGAGGCTGTCAAAATAGTCCAGGCGCTTCAAAAATAATCGATGAAAATTATTGACAAAGTATCAAATGTATCCTAATTAGATGCTGCCGTAAGCGGGCATAGCTCAGTTGGTAGAGTACAAGCTTCCCAAGCTTGGTGTCGCGAGTTCGAATCTCGTTGCCCGCTCCAATTCTTCTCCGCCTTTCCTTCGCAGAAGGCTGAGTGAGGGTAGAACCAGAATCAAGTGGTTCATCGTCTTAATAAAGGTTAATATAATGAATCGGTAATATTAACACAAAGACACACTCGGACTTGAAGAAACGGGCGGATGCCCGTTTTTTGCGTTTATAGGGGCCAAACAAAAAAGGTGAGAAAAGAACAGAACCGACATAAGTTACGGAGCGATCGGACATCAGTCGCTCCAGCCGTGCAAACCCGTTCGGAGCGGATCGCTCGGCAGGTTTTCGCAATCGCTGAACCACTCTGTGAATCGGAAGGTATCGAGCTGGTCTTTGTTGAGTTTCATTCGGAAACCACCGGCAGGGTTCTGCGGCTCTTTGTCGACAAACCCGGCGGCATCACTCTGGACGACTGTGCTGCCGTCAGCCGCCAGCTTACCGATATCCTGGATGTAAGCTTGGAGGAGGTGGGCCCGTACAGTCTCGAAGTCTCGTCTCCGGGACCCGAGCGGCCGATCGGAAAAGTAGACGATTTCAACCGTTTCAAAGGGAAAAAGATAAAAGTTCAGACGTCGCGGCCGATAGACGGCCGGAAAAATTTCACCGGTATTTTGGCGGGTTTTTTGGACGGACGGGTCAACCTAACGATTGATAAGCAAACAGTCGCCATACCGCACACCGCAATAAAAAAGGCGCGACTGATCAATCACGGAGATTAGCGATGCACATGTCAGACATAAAGCGGGTTGTTGAACAGGTGAGCAAAGACAAGGGGATTTCACGCGAAGTCCTCATCAAGGCCCTTGAGGAAGCCTTGAAATCAGCCGCCCGCAAAAAATTCGGCAACAAAATGGAAATCGAAGTCCAATACAACGAAGAAGTCGGGGAAATCGAGGTATTTCAATTCAAGGAGGTCGCCGAGGTCATCACGGAACCGGCACTGGAGATCAGCCTTGAAGAGGGTCGCAAGCTCGACCCGGATTGCGAAATCGGTGACAGCCTCGGCACCAAAATGGACACCTCGACTTTCGGCCGGATAGCGGCCCAGTCTGCGAAACAGGTTATCATTCAAAAGATAAAGGATGCCGAAAAAGATGCGGTCTTCGCCAGTTTCATCGACCGCAAGGGAGAAATCCTCAACGGAATCGTCCAGCGCATCGACCGGGGAGACATCATCGTCAATCTGGGTCAGACCGAAGGGATTGTGCCGGTTCGCGAACAGGTCCCCAGGGAGGGTTACCGCCGCGGCGATCGGATCCGGGCCTTGATTTTGGAAGTCCTGCACGAGAGTCGCGGTCCGCAGATTATCTTGTCGCGCACCCATGTCGATTTTCTGATCAACCTGTTTAAAATGGAAGTGCCGGAGATCAGCGAAGGTATCGTCAAAATCATGGGGGCGGCCCGCGAACCCGGTGTGCGGGCCAAGATAGCCGTCGCCTCCAGCAATGCCGACATCGATCCGGTGGGTGCCTGCGTCGGGATGAAGGGTAGCCGGGTGCAAAATGTGGTCCAGGAACTGCGGGGAGAAAAGATCGACATCATTTCGTGGCACGTTGACCCTGCCAGATATGTATGCAATGCTCTGGCCCCGGCAGAGATCTCGCGCGTGATCATCGACGAGGCCAACCGCACCATGGAGGTCATCGTTCCGGATGAATTTCTTTCGATCGCCATCGGCAAACGCGGCCAAAATGTCCGTCTGGCCTCCAGGCTTGCCGGATGGCACCTGGACGTCAAGAGCGAAACCAAATACAGCGAGGCCATGCGCAGCGGCTACGATTCTCTGCTCGCATTGACCGGCGTGGGCATCAGCCTGGCCGACGCCCTGTATGAAAAAGGGTTTTTCTCTGCTGAAGAAATCAGCAAGGCGAGCGTGGAAGACCTGATCCAGGTCAAGGGTATCGGGGAAGAAAGTGCAATAAAATTGATCGATGCGTCAGAACAAGCTATACAAACCGAAACCGCCGAGGATGAACCTACAGCGATAATAGACACCGCCGGCGACCAAATCGTCGAGGCGACAGCCGAAACTGACGAAACTGACGAAACTGACGAACCGGTTGAACCGGTTGAGCCGGTTGGGCCGGCCGCCGCCGTGGAACCGACCGGAGAAGAATGACATCTGAAACGACTCCAAGCGACCGGCGATCCGACCCATTCGGTCTGGACACCATCGACCGGGCACGCGAAGGCCACTCGCATAACAGTGACTTTTAGGGGGATTGATGGCAAAGATCAGGGTATATGAACTTGCCAGGGATCTGAATATGACCAACAAGAGCCTTATCGAAAAGATAAAGGACATGGATATCGACGTCGAAATTAAGAGCCACATGAGCGCGCTCGACGATGAAGCGGTGGCGCAGATCAAGGCCGGTCTCTTCGGACAAAAATCCGAAACCGTCGTCGAAACACGGGTCAAGCCGACCGTCATCCGGCGCCGCAAAAAAACCGTTACGGTGGAAGTGCCGCCGGAAATCCAAGCGGCAGAGGAAGCAGAAGAAGAGGCGCCGGCCGCAGTCGCAGCCGAAGCAGAAACAACGCCGCCAGAAGAAGCCTCGACACCGCCGGCGAGCGCAGAACCGGGGGCGAGCGAAACGCTATCGGCAACTGCAGAAACAGTGATCGAAGCCAACGTCGAAGCCGAAAAAGAAGCCGAAGAGGCCGCCGAACCGGAAGCGCCCGCAACGGCTGAGACGCCTGCACCGGAAACAGAGGCCGCAGAACCGGCCGTAGAAGTAAAGTCGAAACAAGCACTCAAAAAAGCGAAGAAAAAAGAACAGGCGGCCAAAATCATCCGCATGCCGGTTTCCCCTGTTGCAAAAGAACCGGGCGCCGAACCGGTCAGGGGCAAAGCCCCGGCTCGGCCGGCAGAAAAGGTCGTCGCCCTTCGGCCCGGGCCGCCTTCGCGCGGTGCGCCCGGAGAAGAACCGACCAAAGAAGTCAAGAAAAAGAAGAAAAAACGGCAGGCTGAGGACGCTGATTCCGACAATAAATTCTTCAAGAAGAAAATTTCGTTTCGAAAGAAAGAAGTCATTGAGGGGGCAGCGCTCTACGGTGGCCGTCAGCGTCCACGCAAGGGCAAAAAAGCCGGCAAAGCCAAGGCGGCCGGCCCGGCCCAGAAAACCCAGATCACTACCGCCAAGGCCATCAAAAGGCGCGTTAAGATAGATGAGGCCATCATTCTTTCCGATCTGGCCAAACGCATGGGCATCAAGGCCGGTGAAATGATCAAGACCCTGATGGGAATGGGTGTCATGACAACGGTCAATCAAACCATCGATTTTGATACGGCCGCCCTTGTGGCCGCCGAGTTCGGCTATGAGGTCGAACTGGCCACTTTCGAGGAGGAAACGTTCTTGAAGGTCGAAGCAGACGATCCCACCAGGCAGATTGAACGATCACCGGTGGTCACGATAATGGGACATGTCGATCACGGCAAAACCTCATTGCTCGATGTCATCCGGAAAACAAGGATAACGGACATCGAAGCCGGCGGGATCACGCAGCATATCGGCGCTTATCATGTCACCACCGACAAAGGCAAGATTGCCTTCCTTGACACCCCGGGCCATGAAGCGTTCACCGCCATGCGAGCCAGGGGAGCACAGGTTACCGACATCGTCGTTCTGGTGGTCGCCGCCGATGACGGAGTCATGCCGCAGACCGTCGAGGCCATCAACCACGCCAGGGCCGCCAATGTGCCGATCATCGTAGCCGTTAACAAAATCGACAAGGACAATGCCAACACGGACCGTGTCTATCGTGAACTCGCCGAACAGGGCCTGACTCCCGAGGAGTGGGGCGGCGACACCATTTTTGTCAAGGTCTCCGCCAAACAGACCATCGGCATCGACGACCTGCTGGATTTGATTTTGCTTCAGGCCGAAGTATTAGAATTGAAAGCCGATCCAGAAAAACGGGCCTACGGGCACGTGGTGGAATCGAAAATCGATCCGGGCCGTGGGGCGATCGCCACCGTCCTCGTCCAGGAAGGGACCCTGCACACGGGGGATGCCGTCGTATGCGGGGTTTATTCCGGTAAGGTGCGCGCCATGCTCAACGACAGAGGTCAGATGGTTGATGCAGCCGGTCCGTCCATCCCGGTCGAGGTCATCGGCCTCTCCGGAGTTCCCATGGCCGGTGACGAGTTGGTCGCGGTGGCGGACGAGAAGAATGCCAAGCAGATCAGCGAACACCGCATCCAGAAATACCGCTCCAAGGAGTTGGCCAAGACCGGTCGTTTGAGCCTCGAGAAACTCTTCGAACAAATGCAGCAGGGAGAAGTCAAGGACTTGAACCTGATCCTCAAGGCCGACGTTCACGGCTCGATCGAAGCCTTGGCCGATTCGCTGACCAAACTGAGCAACGAAGAGGTCAACATCAACATCGTCCACTCTGCCACCGGAACCATCACCGAATCGGATGTTTCCCTGGCATCGGTTTCCAATGCCATCATTATCGGTTTCAACGTCCGCCCCGCGACCAAGGTTCAGATGCTGGCCAACGAGGAAGGCGTAGACATGCGGTTCTACAATGTGATCTACGACGTGATCAAAGATATAAAGAACGCCATCGCCGGTATGATGTCATCGACTTTCGAAGAGCGTGTTCTGGGAAGAGCCGAGGTTCGCGATACCTTTCATGTGCCGAAGATAGGAACCATTGCCGGATGTTACGTGACGGAAGGGAGAATCGAACGCGGACGGCTCCTGCGGGTCCTGCGGGACGGGGTTGTCCAATACGAAGGCAAGAACGCTTCTCTGCGGCGTTTTAAGGATGATGTCAAGGAAGTGCAGAACGGATATGAATGCGGGGTCGGCGTCGAGAATTTCAATGATATAAAGGTCGGCGACGTTCTGGAATGCTATTACCTGGAAGAAATCAAACCGGAAGTGTAAAAGTGAGTCACAGATGGTCGTGGGGATTGGAATTGTCACCTTCAGACTGCACGACTGCCGTTCTTTGAAAGCAAAGCGCAGCGTCGTCAAATCGATCATCGGGCAGATGCGCAATAAATTCAACATTTCGGTGGCCGAGACGGGATCAAACGATATGCATCAACGAGCGGAGATCGGATTTGCGCTCGTGGGCAACGACCGCCAGGTCGTCAATTCTAAGGCCGACAAGGTTCTTAACCTGATAGATGATTTGGGCCTGGCGGAGGTCATCGATTCTGAAATGGAGATCATCACCCTATGATGTCCTATTCGCGTGCCGATCGCGTCGGTGGGTTGATACAGCAGACGCTGTCCGACATCCTGCTCAAGGAAGTGAAAGACCCGCGTCTTGAACTGACGACGGTAACCGATGTCAAAATGACGCGTGACCTGCGGATCGCTCGAATTTATTTCTCTGCTCCGGGCGGGGCCGAAAAAATCGAGGCCGTCCAGCAAGGCTTCAAGAGTGCTCTGGGTTTTGTTAAGGTTACGCTGGCCCGCCGGCTTGGTCTGCGCTACATGCCGGATCTCGAATTCTATTACGATAATTCTTTTGACCACGGGGCCCATATCGAAAAACTTCTCCGGTCCCTAAGCACGAAATCATGACGGAACAGATTCTCCGATCTTTATCCGAAAGCCGGCGTGTCGTGGTGGCGTCCCATGAAAACCCGGATGGTGATGCCGTCAGTTCGCTTCTGGCCGTCGGATTGGCACTGGAAAAGCAGCAAAAAAACGTCACATTCTACAACGCCAGTCCGATTCCGGCGGTATACCGCTTCTTGCCGTCGGTGGGACGCATCACAAGCGAATTCAACACGGCGGATGTATTCGACACGGCCGTGATCCTGGACTGTGGCGACCTGGAACGCGTCGGGCCGGCCGCCGCTGTAATGCGGAAGATACCGGTTGTTGTCAATATCGATCATCATATTACCAATACCGGTTTCGGTACGGTTCGTTTGGTCGAGCCGGCAGCCTGTGCCACTGCAGAATTGGTCTACCATCTTTTGGTGAGGATGAAGACCCCAATCGATAAAGATCTGGCCACACTGATATATACCGGAATATTGACCGATACCGGATCGTTTCGCTTCGCAAACACCAACCAGGCCACCTTTGCCATCTGTCTGGAAATGGTGGCAAAAGGCGTCAGACCGCACGAAGTGGCCCGGCACGTATATGGGACTTATTCCCTCGGCCGCATCAAACTGCTGAATCTGGCGCTGGATTCGATTGAAATCGTCGGCAACGGCAAGCTCTCAATCATGACCGTGACACGAGAAATGCTTCGTCAAACCGGCACGCAGCCCGAGGATGCCGACGGTTTGATTCACTATGCCCGCAGAATAGAAGATGTAAGGGTTGCCGCACTGATTCAAGAGCTGCAAAATGGAAGTGACGCGACCCAGAATCGACATCGGTATCATGTCAGTCTGCGCTCCGATGGTTCGGTCGATGTCGCTGCCGTTGCTGTCTTTTACGGCGGCGGCGGCCATCAAAGTGCCGCCGGTTTCAGGATCGAAGCGCCACTTTACGAGGTAAAAACCCAAATTGCCCAACTGGCGGAGAAACTATGAGGGTCACGGTAAGAAATAATTCCACACGATTGCGCCGGATTATGGTTTGTCTACAAGGCACATCCACCTGCGCATATCGGGATACGCGTGGGTGGATGTAATGCAGTAGACGGGCCAGAAGACAAGCAAGAGGTGGAATTATTTTTTGCCGGGGCCCTAAGTCGACACCGGCCGGGTATTATGGATGTCTCAGGAACCAGCGGTATCCTCGTTCTGGACAAACGCGCGGACATGTCTTCGGCCAAGGCGGTTGCAACCGTCAAACGAATCCTGAAGGCCCGAAAGGTCGGTCACGCCGGTACGCTCGACCCTTTCGCCACCGGCGTGCTGGTATGTTGTATCAACCAGGCCACACGATTGGCGCAATTTTTTTTGCACGGCCGCAAAAAATACCGTGCGGTTATGCACCTAGGGGTTGAGACCGACACCCAAGACGTCACCGGCCGGGTGATCTCATCAACCGAGACGGTGGCTCTCTCCGCAGATTGCGTGAGCGCGACCGTCAGGCAGTTCGAAGGTTTTTACTGGCAGCACCCACCGGCGTATTCCGCCTTGAAGCTGCGCGGGGTCCCGCTTTATCGGTATGCCCGCCAGGGACGACCGGTCCAGAAACCACCGCGCCGGGTCGAGATCGAAACCATCCGCCTTCTGGGGATCGAGTTGCCGTTTGTCCGCTTCGAGGTCACCTGCTCGGCCGGGACTTACATTCGCACGCTCTGTTCGGATATCGGTAGCCGACTGGGGTGCGGTGGACACCTCAAAGAGCTCCGGAGAGTTGAAAGCGGACGGTTCGCTCTTGCTGATGCACTGACACTGACCGACCTGGAGTCCCTGGCCCGTGAAAACCGGATCTCCACCCGGATGGTTTCGATGGCTGACGCTCTGCCGGATATTCCGGGCATTGTGGCGAACAAATCTTTGACTCATTACGTAAAACATGGCAGAGTGGTTCAAAAAAACGACTTCGATGAGGGTTCATTTAAAGAGGCTCAAGGCCTGGTAAAGATCCTCGATTCACATCGGAATCTGTTGGCGATTCTGACATATCAAGGGGACAGCGAAAGGTTAAGCTACGTCTGTGTTTTCAACCAGGCAGTCGGCTGAATTCAGAGCAGGCTTACAACCGGATGTTGAAGGGGCTAATGCAACAAACGGATTGGGATGCCGCCAGCATTTAAAAAAAAGGAGGAATAAAGAAAGTGGTCTTCTCAACGGAAGAGAAAAAGAAACTGATCGACAAATTCAAGTTACACGAGGGGGACACCGGATCGCCCGAAGTCCAGGTCGGGCTTTTGACCCACCGAATTTCTTACCTGACTGAGCATCTCAAGCTTCACAAGAAAGATCACCATTCCCGCAGAGGCTTGCTGATGTTGGTCGGTCGACGTCGCCGGCTCCTGAACTACGTTAAAAACAAGGACGTCAACCGATATCGCGCCATTATCGAAACCCTCGGTTTGAAGCGCTGACGCCTGCCAATGTCCTTGGCGGAACTCACAATGAGTGCGGTGTAAGCCGGACGGTGAGTTTAACTCCCTTTACCCGCCGTTCGCGAAGAATTCGCCCGTATAAGCGACTTTCATAGCGATAACAGAAGGGTAAGTCGCTTATTTTTTAGGAGATGAAAATGGAAATATTATTAGAAGCCCAGCTCGGGCCGAAAACACTGACCATTGAGACCGGCAAGGTCGCCAAACAGGCTTCCGGTGCCGTTTTGGTTCGCTACGGCGAGACGACCGTCCTGGTGACGGTGGTTTCGACCCCGGAGGAAAGACAATCGGATTTTCTGCCCCTGACAGTCGAGTATCAGGAAAAAATCTACGCTGCCGGCCGTATTCCCGGCAACTATTTTCGGCGTGAAATCGGCCGCCCCAGCGAAAAGGAAACCCTGACGGCGCGCTTGATCGACCGCCCTATCCGCCCACTGTTTCCGAAAGGCTACCGTTATGAAACCCAGGTTATCGCCATGGTGTTGTCGATGGATCAGGAAAATGAGCCCGACACCCTGGCCATGATCGGTGCGTCCGCGGCCCTCGAGTTATCGGAGATTCCGTTTGCCGGACCAATCGCCTGCGTTCGGGTGGGACGCATCGACGGCCGGCTGATGGTCAATCCGGCCATCGGCGAACTCGAGCGCTCCGACATCAATATCATCGTAGCCGGCTCCAAGACCGGCATCGTCATGGTCGAAGGCGGCGGCAGCAACATCAGCGAAGCAGACCTGCTGGATGCCATCTATTTTGCCCATGGAGAAATGCAGCCGATTATCGCCCTGCAGGAAAAACTGAAGAATGACGCCGGTGTTCCGAAACGACCATTCCTGCCGTTGGAAAAGGACCCGGCGCTGGTCGCCCGCATCGAATCCGAACTGCGGGGACAAATTGAAGCGGCGGTTGTGATTCCCGAAAAAACCAAGCGCAGCAAAGCCTTGCGGGAAGTCAAAGACAATTACTTCGCATTGCTTGGCGAAGCATACGCGGATCGCCGCGGGGAAATTTTCGAGATCATCGGTGACTTGAAGAAAAGCGTCTGTCGTGATCTGGTCTTGAAAGCCAACCGGCGCATCGACGGTAGACAGTTCGATGAAATCCGCCCGATAACCTGCGAGGTCGGCTTTTTACCGCGACCGCACGGCAGTGCCTTGTTCACGCGGGGCGAAACCCAGGTGCTCGGCGTGCTGACCCTCGGTTCGGGACAAGATGAACAGCGGGTGGAAACACTGAGTGGCGAAGAATTCAGACCGTTCATGCTTCACTACAATTTCCCGCCGTTTTCGGTCGGAGAAGCCCGGCGCCTCGGCGGCCCCTCGCGGCGGGACATCGGGCATGGCGGACTGTCAACCCGGGCCCTCGAAAAAGTCCTGCCTGACAAGGAAGATTTCGACTACACGATCCGAGTGGTATCCGAGGTGCTCGAATCAAACGGCTCGTCTTCCATGGGAACCGTCTGTGCCGGCACTATGGCCATGATGGATGGCGGCGTCCCCATCAAAGCCCCGGTGGCGGGCATCGCCATGGGACTCGTAAAGGGTGATGACAAGGTAGCGGTGCTCTCCGATATACTCGGCGACGAAGACCACACCGGTGACATGGACTTCAAGGTGGCCGGAACGAAAGACGGCATCACCGCCGTGCAAATGGACATCAAGATCCGTGAGCTGTCACGGGACATTATGCTGAAAGCCCTCGAGCAGGCTCGGGTCGGTCGCCTGCACATCCTTGAAAAAATGCTGGAAACCATCCGGGAGTCTCGCAAGGAAATTTCTCCCTACGCACCGAAAGTGCTGACGATCAAAATCAACCCGGATAAAATCCGCTAAATCATCGGCCCGGGTGGTAAAACCGTGCGGGCGATTCAGAGTGAAACCAATACACGCGTCGAGATCGATGACTCTGGTATCGTCAAAATTTCGGCTTTTTCATCGGAAGAAGGTGAAAAGGCCAAAAAAATGGTCGAGGCCATCACCATGGATCCCGAGATCGGAGCGATCTATGAGGGCACGGTAGTTAAGATTACCGATTTCGGTGCCTTCGTTCAGTTATCACCCGGTACGGACGGGCTGGTCCATATTTCGCAATTGGCCAACCATCGGGTCACAAACGTCTCCGATGTCGTCAAGGAAGGTCAGAAGCTAAAAGTCAAGGTCCTTGAAATCAATCGGGACGGCAAAATCCGCCTGAGCCATAAGGCGGTGCTGGAATAGCGGATGGAACCGTCTTCAATGAAAAAAACCACCCTTTCAAACGGGGTGCGGATCCTGACCAAAAACATGCCTTTTGTGCGCAGTGTCTCCATGGGCGTCTGGGTCAATGTGGGTGCCCGGGATGAGTCCGCTTCCGAAAACGGTCTCTCCCACCTTATCGAACATATGATCTTCAAAGGTACCCGCAAACGCACGGCATTTCAAATCGCCAAGGAGTTCGATGCCATCGGCGGCCACACCAATGCCTTCACCAGTTTCGAGAACACCTGCTACCATGCTCGTGTCATGGACACGCATTTTAACACGATGGTGGACATTCTGACCGATATCTTTCTGAACTCCGAATTCGCCGAAGAAGAAGTCGTCAAAGAAAGGCCGGTCATCTTTCAGGAGATCAGCATGGTCGAGGACAACCCGGAAGAGTATGTCCACGTTCTTTCGGGTAGAGCTTTTTGGGGCGACAATCCGCTGGGGCGTTCCATTCTCGGTACCCGGGAAAACATTCTCGCCTTCACATCCGAGAAAATAAAGACCTTCTTCAACCGTTTCTACCAGCCCAGCCACATTGTCATCGCGGTGGCCGGCAACGTCAGCCATGAGAGAATCGTAGAACTGGTGGGCCCGGCCTTTTCCGCCGTTAAAACGGGACCTGGTTTTCCGGGACGGAAGACTCCGGCGGGCTATGCGCAGATCAAACTGCATCAGCGGGACCTCGAGCAAGTCCATATCTGCTTGGGAACGCGGGGGATTTCGATCACCGATCCGAAACGATATGCTTTTTCGCTCTTGAACACGATCTTCGGCGGCAACATGAGTTCCCGGCTCTTCCAGAAAATCAGGGAGCACCGCGGTCTCGCCTATGCGGTCTACTCCTTTATTTCATCATACGAAGACACCGGCATGTTCGGAGCCTATGTCGGGGTTCAGCCGGACAAGGTGCGGGAAACCGTCGGCCTGATCATGGAAGAAATGCGCTTGCTCAAGAAACAGCCGGTTGATGAGGCCGAACTGAACGACGCCAAGAACTACACCAAGGGCAACCTCCTGCTGGCTTCGGAAAGCGTCGACAATCAGATGGTCCGCTTGGCGCAAAATGAGATCAACTTCGGCCGCACCGTGCCTCTTCAGGAAATTATCGACCAGGTTGAAGCCATATCGGCCACAGACATCGGTGATCTAGCCGTAGAGCTGTTCCGGGAAGACCGTCTGGCTGTGACCGCACTCGGTCCGCTAAACGGAGACGAGTCCTTTGCGGATTTGCTGCTGACCTGAAAAAATTCTCTACGCATGATGAATGACCGCCTGGAAATCAGATTCCGCCGTCTTCGCCCCCTCGAGGACGCCGACATCCCCCTGCCGCAATTCATGACCCCCGGTGCCGCGGGAATGGACCTTGCCGTCGCCCTTGACACCCCGCTGGTTCTCGCTCCCGGCGACATTACCCTGCTGCCCAGAAAAGAAGGCACTTCTGTTGCTGGTATTGTAGTGATTCAAATAAAACCGGTGTGATCATCGCCCATGGTGCAGCGAACGATATGAACAACAGCCTGATTGTTGCTGTTACCGATAGCCTTGCTGCCGCCGGTTACACTACGCTTCGTTTTAATTTCCCATACAAAGAGAAAGGCAAGAAATCGCCTGATACAGAACCAACTCTGATTCGTACCTGGCAAGGCGCGGTCACTCACTTATTGAACAATGAACGATTCCCTGTGGATCGTGTGGTCGCTGCGGGCAAATCCATGGGGGGACGCATTGCATCCCAGATGGTTGCCGCCGATCAAATGGCTGTGGAGGCACTGATTTTTCTCGGATATCCTTTGCATGCGCCGGGTAGAACAGGTAAATTGCGGGATTCTCATCTATACGGAATTAAAAAACGAATGCTTTTTTTCGCAGGAACGAGAGACTCGCTGTGCAATATGGAGAAACTCCGGGAGGTCCTCCGCCGCCTGCCTGGTCAATATGATCTGGAAATTGTTAAAGGTGGCGATCACTCTTTTAAGCTTCCCAAATCATCGTCCAGATCCGCAGAATCGGTGCATCGGCAGATTGTAGAGAAGTGCCTTCAGTGGCTTGATCCGATTGCCAAATAACAGAGGCAAAATGGAAAAAGAATTCGGACCGGAATATGCGTCTGTCGAGGATGCCAATTTTATAGTCAAATACCGGGCAAACTGTTACTGCAAGGCGGTTCAGATTGAAGTGTGTGCAGACCCAGTAGACGCAAAAATTTGCCATTGCCTGACATGCCAGAGACTGCATGGGGCCCCAATGCAATGGGCAGCCATCTTCCACAAGCATGATGTCAGGATAACCAAAGGTACAGACTACCTAAAATTCTATAACAGTGAACAAACCATCAAGGACAGAATTCTTCCCTGCAAGGTGAGCTGTCGTTTGTGCGGGACTCCCATCGCAGATGAGGGGCGTCGTATGTGGCTTGCTTTCCCATCGCTCTTTGATTTCGGTTGTCCGGCAAAGGTGCCGATAGCGTTTATGCCAACCTGTCATATTTTCTATGTTTCAAGAGTTATCGACATAAGTGACGATCTACCCAAGTGGTCGGGTCATAAAAATAATTCGGAGAGAATGTCGTAAGAAGCCTCTATATATTACCTTAGAAGAGATGGAGAGTATCATCTGTCTTTCCCACTAAACAGTAGTAAACAAAAAGGGCCAGATTTTCATATTTGATAGCCATATGTCAATATTTCACCAGCGTCCCGTATGTTTAATGACCGTCTCAGCTTCCGATTTAGGCAGGTGGTTTGAATCTTTCAGCACTTGGATGACGTCAAGCTTGTTCATTCGTTAGGAGCTCCTGATATCTGGGTTTTTTACAAACTACCCTCTTAGCAGATTCAGCAAACCGTGATGATCGGTAATATGCAGGCCTATAAGGAGACCCTGGAGGAAAGCAGCTGCAGCCACAATGAACACGATTGGACCCAACCCTAAAAGCCCCAAGAACAGGTCGATCGTCTTTTCAATAAAAAAACTGATCCCAAAAACCGCTAATAACAGGACGGTTATTACCAGGGCGGTTGTCTGGGTGGGTATGTCTCCGGCGAAGCTGAACTGTTTAAAGTAGGAGAATAGCCAGAACAGTCCAGTACCCATTACTGCCACAACAATGAATGCTATCGGTAGACTTTTTAAGGCACGACTCATGAGGCAGATGCCTAAAAGCAATGCCAGAAGAATGGATATCCCCGACACCTCAGAGCCTTTCCCGCTCTGCAACACCAACGCCACCGGGGCCGCCAAAAGAATCGCCGCCACTAAAAAGGAGATCACCTGAAGAAGCTTGCTCTCCTTTTCTTTGCGTTTTAGGGTACGATTGACGCCTAACGCCACCCCAATCGCTCCTGACACCAATAAAAGCCATGGAATATAAGTCGCTATCATAGGTTCTCCCAACCCATTCACCTCAACCATTCCTCCGCATCCCCAAAAATCCCCATGCTTTCC
>Ga0272443_10002466_pt1 | contig 23633 bp, 26 predicted proteins | sample SSMAcet12_FD_193581 | JGI IMG/M metagenome (GOLD analysis project Ga0272443, IMG submission 193581) | Marine sediment archaeal communities from Little Sippewissett salt marsh, Falmouth, MA, United States - SSM-Acet-12 | ecosystem: Environmental > Aquatic > Marine > Wetlands > Sediment ...
GAAGTCCGCCGGACAGATCAGGTTCCCGACGTTCTCCACGAACAGGACGTCGATGCCGGCAAGCCCGATCCGATCCATCGCATGCTCCACCATGTGGGCGTCGAGGTGGCAATCGTCCTGCGTGTTGAGGTTCACCGACCGGGCGCCCCGCACGACGAACCGTTGGTGGTCGTCGTCGCCGGCGGAGTCGGCGGCGATGGTCCCGACCGTCTTGTCCGCCCCCGAAAGCCGCTCGATCAGCCGTTCGATCAGCGTCGTCTTCCCGCTGCCGATCGCCCCGAGGACCGAGATCGACCGGACCCCGTCCGCGCTCAGCCGCTGTCGATTCGCCTCGGCCAACTCGAGCTGCCGCTTGAGAACATCCTCTCCGCTCAACCGGACGTCGTGCATGGGTACGCTCCTTCGCGCGGGATGATACGGGCCACCCTTCCGAACCGCAAAATCCGCTCTGCAACCTCTCTCCCCCACGCGGGTACATGGTCCGATCGGCGGATCGCCGGCAGCGGACCCAAACGTGAGTTGTCGGTACAATACGCCGAGACGATCACAGGGAGGCAAGCTGATGAAGAAGGTGCCAATCGCAGTCGTCATCGCGTGTTTCGCGTTCGCCGCCGCCGTGTTCGCGGCACCGCAGATCCACGTCGAGGAACCAACCTACGACTTCGGAACGATCCTCGAAGGCTTCGTGGTCAGCCACGTCTTCGTCATCGAGAATGTCGGAGACCAGGTGCTGGAGATCGACCGTGTCGCGGCGTCGTGCGGATGCACGGCCACCGCCCTCGCGACCGACACGCTCCCGCCCGGGGAGTCGGTCGAGCTCGAAGTCCTCATCGATACGGCCGGCTTCGGCGGCCGAATCGGCAAGTCGGTCTATGTCTACACGAACGACCCGGAGTACGCCGATTCCTCGAGTTCCGACCGGCCGCGGTTCACGCTCCGCGTGGTCGGCGAAGTCCTTCGGGCCCAGCCGTACCACACCTCCATCAGCGACATGAACTACCTGTTCACGCTCCTGGTCGACGTGCGCGATCCGGCGGCCTACGCCGAGGCGCACCTGATCGGGGCGGAGAACATCCCTGCGGCGGAGCTCTCCGAGTGGGCCGATCGCCTGCCGCCGGATGCCCTCATCGTCCTCATCGACCAGGACGGCAGCCAGTCCCCGCTGGTCGCGCAAGGCCTCCGCGGTGCCGGCTACACGACCGTCTTCTACGCGCTGGGTGGATTCGACGAGTGGGTGCGCTGGCTCGGCACGCTGCTTGTACAGACGGCAACCGACGACTTCGTGCCCGCCGACCGCGAGGGGCGCGAGCGGCTCGTCTGCCCGGACCGAGCGGACGACCCTCAGTGCCTCGACGTAACGGAGATCCGTTATCTCACCTACGTGTTGGTTGACGTCCGCGACCCGGAGGCCTACGCGGCGTCTCACCTGTTCGGCGCGATCAACATCCCGGCGACCGAGATCAGCGGTCGCGCGACCGAGCTGGCGAAGGACGTGCTGACGATTGTCTACGATCAGGCCAACGAGCAGAGCGACGCGATCGCTCAGTACCTGATCAACGCCGGCTTCCTACAGGCGAGGAGCCTCCTCGGTGGATTGGACGAGTGGGTCCGGCAGTACGAGAGCCGCTTCGTCCTCGTCGCGGAGTAGAGCCCGGCCTCGTACGGAGGAATCTCTCGCGTGAAAGTGAAGCTTGCCCTCGTCGTTCTCGGACTGGTCCTCTCCGTGGCGTTCGCCGCGGGGGCGGAGACGACACTCGTCTTCTTCCATGAAGCCGGGTGCTCGCATTGCGCACGCACGGAGGAGTTCCTGGAGTCGATCCATCCGAACTACCCCGAACTCGAGATCGTTCATCATGACATCCACGAGCCGGAGTCGCTCGACCTTCTCCCGAAGCTCCTGGCGGCCTACGACATCGAGGAGGCGGCGGTCCCGATCATCTTCGTCGGCGACGTCGCGATCGCCGGCGGGGTCTTCTACGGCCTCGAGGAACAGCCGTACGCCCCCACCGGCCGCTCCGAGGACATCGCACTGGAGCGGGCGATCCAGCGCGCGATAGACATGCAGGCTCCCTCCCCGCTGACGCGGATCGACGACTCCGACGGAGCGCCGAGCCTCGCCGAGACCCTGACGATCCCCGCGGTCATCCTGGCCGCCGCGGCCGACTCGGTGAACCCATGCACGTTCGCCGTGCTCGTCCTCCTCCTCGGCACACTGCTCGTCGCGCAACGACAAGGCGGCAAGTCCCTCGTGCTGCGCGCCGGATTCGCGTTCACCATCGCGATCTACATCTCGTATTTCCTGATGGGGATCGGGATCTTCTCGGCCATCCAAGCGGCCGGCGTCCAGCGGCCATTCATCATGGCGGTGTCGGGCCTCGCGATCCTCCTCGGCCTCTGGAACATGAAGGACTACTTCGCCTACGGGAAGTGGTTCACCATCGAGGTTCCGCAGCGGTGGCGCCCGACGGTGAAGCGGCTGACGGCGTCGGTCGTCTCCGTTCCCGGCGCGTTCGTGGTCGGCGTCCTCGACTCGCTCTTCCTCCTGCCCTGCTCGTCGGGGCCGTACATCGCCATTCTGGCGCTGCTCAGCAAGACGACCACCCGTACCGAGGGAATCCTCTACCTGTTGCTGTACAACTTCATCTTCGTCCTCCCGCTGATCGCGATCACGTTCGCGGTCCACTTCGGATTCACGACGACCGCCCGTGCCGAACGCTGGCGCTCCGCCCGTCTCGGGAAGCTCCATCTGATCTCCGGGATCGTCATGTTCCTCCTCGGCACCGGGATGCTGGTCGCGGTCCTCGTGGGGTGGATGTAGCGATGCGCCGAGTCGCTGCGCTTGCCCCGTTCGTCGCCCTCGCGATCGTCGCGCTGCCCACCTTCGCCGCGTCACAGCCGGAGCCGTGGGTCGTTGTGTTCTACGAGGAGGGTTGCCCCGACTGTGCTCAGATGGAAGAGCTGGTGCAAGGACTGACCTCCGAACTGCCCGAGTCGGCGATCGTCCGGTACGACATCGCCGATCCGGACGCACTCGACCTCCTGATGGAGCTTGCGCAGGCGTACGACGTGGAGGTATCGAGCGTGCCGGTCGTCTTCGTCGGAGACGACGCCGTCGTTCTCGGTGTCGGCCGTGCGCAGGAGTTCGAGCTTCGAAACGCGATCGGAGAGTGCACGATCCAGGGCTGCTCGTCGCCGCTCGCACGCGCGCCGTCGCGGGTCTTTCGCACGAGCATCCTTCGACTGACCCTCTTCGCCGTGTTGTTTGCCCTCCTTTTGTGGTGGCAGACGTCCTAGGAATCACGGTCGTAGATCATCCCATCCCGCTCGCCCGTCCCGCAAACTCAAGTCCGGACTCTGCGTGAGAGGGGCGACGAACGAGGCGGTATGCGCGAATCAGGAAGAGGGCCGTTTTCGGTGTTGACGAACGAGAAGCTGATCGAGCGACTCCGTGACGAGTCCGCGCAGTCCGGCGGTACCACGGCCGAACTGCGGGAGGAAATCGTTCGGCGCAATGTCGGTCTGGTCAAGTCCGTCGCGCTGAAGTTCCTCGGCTCCGGCGAACCACTCGACGATCTGATCCAGGCTGGATACATCGGCCTGCTCAACGCCGTGACGAACTTCGATCTCGCGCGCAACACCCGCTTCAGCACCTACGCGAGCTACCTGATCCAGGGCGAGATCCGCCACTACATCCGTGACAAGCACTCGACAATCCGCATCCCCCAATGGGTCCAGACGATGAACCGACGCGTCAAGGAGGTCGAGGAGGCGTTCTTCCAGCAAGAGGGACGACCGCCGACCCTGCCCGAGCTGGCGAGCCGTCTCCGCCTATCCGAGGACCAGCTCATGACGCTCCTCCGCGGCCGCGAGACGATGACCTACGTCTCGATCGATCAGCAGCGGCGGACGACCGACCCGAACCCCGCGCCGCCGACGGTCGAACGATTGATGTCAACGACGGAGGATCTGCCATTCGATGTTCGGATTCGTGTGCTCGTCGCGATCGAGGAACTCACCGAGATCCAGCAGCAAATCATCGCCGGCCTGTTCTACGAAGGGAAGAGCCAGTCGGAAGTCGGGAAGGAACTCGGGATGTCGCAGCGGCAGGTCTCTCGTCTCAAGGACCGTATCCTCGACGAGATGAAGGACAGTCTCGAGCAGGGACCGGACAACTAGGACTCGCCGTTGTGAGGAAGAATCGGGACGAAGCGGGGAGATTGGGATGAACGAAACGACCGATACGGTGGATCTGCTGACGCTCATCGGCAGTGCCATCGGGCAGCTCCACCGGAGCATCCAGCACTTCGAGGAATCGGACAGCGGACGAGGGCTGTCCTGCCTGTCGACAGTCATCACCGACATCGACACCTATCTCGATCGTCTCACCGACGATCCGCTGGTCCCGCTCTCCCGCGTCGACCCGGACAAGCTCCGGGAGAGCCTGCATCACGTGCAGGAGGACCTCTCGGTCGTTATCGAACAGGTCCGGCGCCCGCCGGCGTCGTAGCCCGCCATGCCGGTACGACGCCGCGCACTGATCACCGGAAGCACGCGCAACATCGGCCTCGCCATCGCCCGGCGGCTCGCCGTCGACGGCTTCGTGCCGATCCTCAACTACGCACACGACGAAGAGCAAGCGGAGAGAGCGCTCGCTGCCGTGCGCACCGTGTGCCCCGAAGCGACGCAAGTTCGCGCCGACGTCACCAGCGAATCCGCCGTTGCAGGCATGGTCGAGCACGCTGCCGCAGGCGGCCCCATCGACCTGCTGGTGAACAACGTCGGTGCGTTTCTCCGCAAGCCGCTCCTCGAGACGTCCCTCGACGAATGGGATCGCATCCTCGCCGTCAACCTGACCTCCGCGTTCCTCTGCTGTCGCACGGTTCTGCCTGCAATGCGGGACCGCCGCCGCGGCGCGATCGTCAACGTGGCGTCGATGCACGCCGAGCGGTCCCGCGCGACGCCGAACACACTCCCGTACGCAATCGCAAAGGCCGGCATCGCCAGGCTGACGCGAACGCTGGCCAAGACGGAGGGCCGCTACGGCATCCGTGTCAACGCGGTCTCGCCCGGCTTCGTCGACACGGGAGCGAACCTCCCGCCGGATGCGTCCTCGAGGGTCCCACTCGGGCGGATCGCCGAACCGGAGGAGATCGCCGCCGTCGTCTCGTTCCTCGCCTCTGAAGAGGCGTCGCACGTCACCGGGGCAATCCTCGACGTCCACGGCGGGGCCCTGCTCTAGGCCGCAACAAGAGCATCCGGGCCGGCTTCCTGGCCGACCCGGATAGGTCACTCACCAAGCATGTTCGGCTCTAGTCGTCGATCTCAGCGCGGAATCCGCCGTTCTCCTGCTCGACCGTGATCAGCGTCGTCGACTGATCCACCACGACGACGTTCGTCAGCGTGATCGGCGGGTTCGCATCGATGACCACCGTATAGGTCCCCGCCGGTAGGGACGGACCATCCTGTCCGATTCGTCCCTCGAAGACGACGTTGCCTTCCTGATCGTAGACCGTGTAGCTGAATGGCGCAACGACCGACAGCGCCTGTCGAAGCTCGGCGCTGTTGTCCGCATCGAAGTACAGCCCCCCGGTCGATTGCGCGATCGCGATCAGCTGGTCACGCGCCGGTACGTTGCGGCTGATGTCGAAGCCGACGACGTGAATCCGAAGATCCAGCCCGGCGTTCACGAACGCCTCCGCAGCGGCCACCGGGTCGCCCTTGCACGTCTCGATCCCATCACTCACCAGGAGGATCAGCTTCGGTCCGCTCACGTCGGTCAGGTCGTTCTGCGCCTCCTCGAGCGCCAGGGCGATCGGCGTCGCGCCCCGCGGCGTCATGCTGAGGATCTCCGGGCGGAGCGCTGCCGTGTTGAGCGGCCCGACCGGGGCGAGGAGGTTGGTCGAACAGTGACCGCCGAACGTGAGGACGCCGACCAGGGCTCCATTCGGCAGGTTGTCGAGCAGATCGGTGATCACGTCCTTGGCGATGTCGAGCTTGACCTCGCCGTCGATCACCTCGCCCATGCTGGAGGAGGAGTCGAGGATCATGTAGTACGTCGTCGGCGCGTAGTCGAACGCGAACGCAAGGTCGCCGATCGGCTGCAACGAAAGGCTTCCGAACGCTTCGCCCTCAGCGGTCTGCACCGCCGGTCCCATCGCACCGATCGCATCGATGCTCGGTCCCGGGCACTCCGAGTGGTCTTCATCGGCCGGGACGTCGCTCAGTCGCACGAAGCGAAACTGGTCGTTCGAACCGACGTAGGGACCGATGTCGATCGCGCCGGGATAGCCGACCGTTTCCCCGACGAATACATAGTTGAAGCCGTCGCTGCTGATTTCCACCCGTGCCGGCCGACCGTTCGTGATGTACACGAACAGGTCCGCTCCGGAGACGTCGATCAGCACGTTGTCGACATACTCGATGATCAGGTATCCCCGGTTGTCGAGGACGGAGAGCCGGAACCCGAGGGATACGGCGTTCGTGTCGCAGCCTTCGCACCCTTCGCAGCCATTGCACTTGGCGTCGGGCGGGCCGAGCGCCTCCTCGGGATCGTCATATGCATCCCGCACGCAACTCGCCGCGAGATAGTCGACCACGCGGTCGGCGAAAGCCAGATCTCCGTTGGGGAACGTCACTCCGAAGTATGTCGCAGACTCGGAGACGGCCCCGAAGCCTGCCGCAACGACCAAACCAAGCACCAAGACTCCGCGCAGACCGAAGCCGAATGCCCTGCCATTCATCCCGTCACCTCCGCCCTTTGGGATGCAGCAACTCACTCCAGCATTAGGGTTCATCATAGGCCGATTTCCTACAGAAGGCAAGTTCCGCCCACACGCCCCCCCTCGCCGGGGACGCCGCCGAGGGCCGGTTGACCCCCTTCCGACCGTCCGCTACCATTGCCCGTGTTGCCGAGGTGGCGGAATTGGCAGACGCGCATGGTTGAGGGCCATGTGGACTTCAAACGTCCGTGCGGGTTCAAGTCCCGCCCTCGGCACCATTTCTTTGTAGGGAAGTAGGGCCGATGCGAATCCTTCTCGATGTGATGGGCGGAGATCTGCCGAGCCGAGAGCTCGTCCGGGGCGGCGTCCTCGCCGGGCGCAAGCTCTCCGTCGACATCCTTTTCGCCGGGGATCCGCGGGTAGTTGAGCCAACGCTCTCCGATCTCGGCGAGAGACCCGGCGGCCGGTTCGATCTACTCCCGAGTTCCCAGACGATCTCGATGGAGGACGCACCCGTCAAGGCGATCCGAGAGAAGCTCGATTCGTCCCTCGTCCTCGGCCTCAACGCCCTGAAGGCCGGAGACGCCGACGCCCTCGTCTCCCCCGGGAACACCGGTGCGGTGGTCGCCGGATCGATCTTCATCCTCGACCGCATCCCGGGGATCCCGCGCCCGGGAATCCTCGCGTCGCTTCCGACCCTGACCGGGGAGGACATCCTCGTCATCGACGTCGGCGCGACCAGCGACTGCACGCCGGAGCACTTGGTCCACTTCGCCCTGATGGGTGCATCGTACGCCCGTGACGTTCTCGGCATCGAGAACCCGACGTGCGGCCTGCTGAACATCGGAGCGGAACGCGGAAAGGGCAATCGGCTGATCGCCGACACGTTCACCCGCCTCGAGGACGGACCGCTCCCGTTCGCGGGCAACGTCGAAGCGCACCAGCTTCTCGTCGATCGCCCGGTGGATGTCGTCGTGTGCGACGGATTCGTTGGCAACGTCTTCCTGAAGGCGGTCGAGGGGGGCATCTCGGCGGTGACCACGTTGATCAAGCGCACGATCCGGGGACGTGCACTCGCGATGATCGGTGCGTTGCTGATGAGCGGATCCTTCTCGCGCGTGCGCCGCGCCATGTCCTATCGGGAGCGCGGTGGTGCGCCGCTGCTCGGCGTCGACGGCCTCGTTGTCATCGCCCACGGCCGCTCCGATGCCGTCGCCATCGGCTCCGCGATCGAGGTGGCTCAGCGCGAGGCGGGGGCCGGGTTGCTCGCGCACCTCTCGGGGGGCACGGCCGCCTGGGGTTCGCATGGGCGCTAGGATCCTCGGCACCGGCTGCCACGTACCGGAGCGGACGCTCACGAACGCCGATCTCGAGCGGATCGTCAACACGTCCGACGAGTGGATCGTCCAGCGAACCGGGATCCGAACTCGCCACGTCCTCGACGACGCGGACGTACCGTCCGACATGAGCGTGTTCGCCGGCCGACAGGCAATCGAAGCGGCCGGGCTCGAACCGGGAGACATCGACCTGCTTCTCGTCGCGACGACGTTCCCGGACATGATCTGCCCCGGATCCGCCCCGTTCATCGCCGAGGGACTCGGCCTCGGCGACGCGCCCTTCTTCGACTTGAAGGCGGGCTGCACCGGATTCGTCTACGGCCTCGGCGTCGGTGATGCGCTGGTCCAGGCCGGGCTCTGCCGACACCCTCTCGTGATCGGCGCGGAGGCGCTGTCGCGGGTAACGGATTGGTCCGACCGTCAGACGTGCGTACTGTTCGGTGACGGCGCCGGCGCGGTCGTCCTCGCGCCCGGCGAGGCGGACGCGGGCGTGCTCGGCACCGCCCTCTACGGCGATGCCGAGAAGGCCCTCCTGCTGCACATGCCGGGCGGCGGGACACGCGCTCCGGCGACCCCCGAGACGATCGAACAACACGATCACTACGTCAAGATGGAGGGTTCGGGCGTCTTTCGGAACGCGGCTCCGATGATGGAACGGGCGACCCTCGCAGCGCTCGACGCAGCCGCCATGACGCTCGCCGACGTCGACTGGATCATCCCGCACCAAGCGAACGTCCGAATCATCGACGCGCTGATCCGGCGGCTCGACGTCGCCCCCGAGCGGGTGATCACCAATCTCGATCGCGTTGCGAACACCTCCGCCGCGTCGATCCCGATCGCCTTGGACGAAGCCGTACGTGCCGGTACGATCCGATCGGGGCACGTCATCGCGCTCACCGGGTTCGGTGCCGGCGTGACGTACGGCGCCGTGATCGTTCGCATCTGAACCGAAGGACGGCCGCATGAGCCCATCGATCGCCTACCTATTCCCCGGGCAAGGGAGGATCCCCGATGCGCTTCCCCCCGCCTCGGAGCGGGGCGACCGTCTGATGGTCGTCGCGGAGGAGCACGACCTGTCGCTTCGGGCCTGGATCGAGGACGGCCGGGACGACTTGCTCACCCTGACGGCCAACGCCCAGCCGGCCCTGTTCATCGACTCGCTCGGGCGCGAAGAGGCGTTGCGCGCGGCCGGGTGGTCCGCGTCCGCGGTCGCGGGGCACAGCCTCGGCGAGTACGGCGCGCTCGTCTGCGCCGGAGTCCTCGACGCCGTCGACGCCCTCGTTGCGGTCATCGAGCGCGGCCGGGCGATGAGCGGCATCGAGGGCACGATGGCCGCCATCCTCAAGCTCGACGTCGAAACGGTCGAGGCGCTCTGCGAACGCGTAGGGCTCGGCGCGTGCGTCGCCAATCACAACGGGCCGGCGCAGGTCGTCGTCTCCGGCGGTCGTGCCGCCGTCGAGGACCTCGCACAGCGGGCCGCGGCCCTCGGCGCCCGAGCCATCCCGCTGCAGGTCTCCGGTCCGTTCCACTCGCCGGCGATGCGGCCGGCCGAGGCGACGCTCGAGCCGACTCTCCGGACGCTGGCGTTTCGGGCTCCGACGATTCCGGTCGTTTCATCCGTCACGGCGACCGACGAGGAAGATCCGGAGACGCTGCGCGAGATCCTCTGTGGTCAGATCACGGCGCGCGTCCGCTGGGTCGACGTCATTCGTCGATTGGAGACGCTGGGCGTGACGACGGCGGTCGAGGTCGGCGCCGGAGACGTCTTGACCCGATTGGGACGACGGATGCCGACGGAGATTCGATTCCTGACGTTCGAGGAGGCCATCGATGAGCGAACATGACGGGCGGATCGCCCTCGTCACCGGGGCGACAAGAGGCATCGGACGAGCAATCGCCGAACACCTCATTCGAGAAGGGGCGACCGTCGCCGGTATCGGCCGCGACGCGGCGCTGGGCGCGACGATCGAATCGGAACTCGGCGCGTTCCGCTTCCTCGCCGCCGACGTGACCGACGCCGAGCAGGTCCGTGAGGTCGTCCGAACGACGATCGATGAGATCGGGCCGATCGACTACCTCGTCTGCAACGCCGGAATCACCGCCGACCGGCTGATGATGAAGATGTCGGAAGAGATGTGGAGCCGAGTGCTCGACGTCAACCTCAACGGCACCTTCCACTGTATCCAGGCCGTGCTTCGGCCGATGCTGAAGCGGCGCGCGGGCGCGATCGTCGCGCTCTCCTCCGTCATCGGCGATACGGGGAACGTCGGACAGGCGAACTACGCCGCATCGAAGGCGGGGATCGTCGCCCTCTGCCGCTCGGTCGCGAAGGAGGTTGGCGGACGCGGCCTGCGCGTCAACGTCGTCGCTCCCGGGTTCGTCGAGTCCGACATGACCGATGTCCTCCCTGACGAGATCCGGGAGCAGTACCTCGCCCGAATCCCGCTCCGAAGGCCCGCTACCCCGACGGAGATCGCGCAGGTCGTCGGGTTCTTGCTTTCCGATCGGGCTTCCTATATAACTGGTCAAGTGGTCGGGGTGAACGGGGGACTTCATCCCTGAACAATGCAACAGTAGGGAGGTTCATCGAGCATGAGCGAAATCTCGGACAAGATCAAGGCGATCATCTGTGACCAGTTGATGGTCGACCCGGAGGAGGTCAACGACGAGTCCTCGTTCGTCGAGGATCTCGGCGCGGACTCTCTGGACACCGTAGAACTGATCATGGAGTTCGAGGATGAGTTCGGCATAGAGATCTCCGATGAACAAGCCGAGCAGATATCGACCGTCGGAGAGGCGGTCTCCTATCTCGAGAAGCTGCTGGCGGACAAGGGCGAGTAGAGATCCGAGGACCGCCGGATGCGGGGCAACGCGAAGCTCGTTGTCCCGTTTTCGTTGGGTGGCGCACGGGCATTGCACCACGGAGGAACCGGCATGACAGAAGGCGAGAAGAGAGGGCGCATCGGCGGTCGAAGCTCCAATCCGTATCACGAGGATCGGAAGTACCCCGAACCGACGGTCTGTCCCCGCTGCAGCCTGGTCTACCGGAACGGCCGGTGGCAAGGCGGAGAGCCGCCCGAGACCAACGGGTCGACCCACAGCAGCCACTGCCCCGCGTGCCGACGCGAGATCGACCGGATGCCGGCCGGACTCCTCTTCCTGACCGGTGCCTACCTCGCCAAGCACCACGAAGAGATCCTCAGCATCGCCAGGAACCAAGCCGCCGCCGCCGCCGCGCACCGACCGCTTCAGCGGATCATGTGGATCGAGGAAAAGGACGGAACGTCGGAGATCGCAACGACCCAGAGCCATCTCGCCACACGCATCGGCAAGGCGATCGAGTCCGCCTGCAAGGGGGCACTGGAGATCAAACACGGCGAGGATACCCAACTGGTTCGCGTCTACTGGCGCCGCGACGAATGACCGAGTACCCCACTGCCGCGCCCGCCGTTTCCTCACGATGACCACCGAGGACGCCCTCGGCACCGCCGTCGAGGCGGCACACGCCGCCGCCGCCGTGCTGCGACGCGGCTTCTCGTGCCCCGACAAGGGCGCCCGCGCGAAGGCACACGCGCACGACCCGGTGACGGTCTTCGATCGGGAGGCCGAAGCGGCGATCCTTCGCATCCTGACGTCTGCCTACCCCGAGGATGCAGTCCTGTCGGAGGAATCGGACGCGAGCGCCGGCCGGTCCGGCCGACGCTGGATCGTCGATCCGCTCGATGGCACGAACAACTTCCTCGCCGGCATCCCGCACTTCGCCGTCTCGATTGCATTGGAGGACGAACGAGGTGCCATCCTCGGCTGCGTATACGATCCGGTGCGCGACGAGATGTTCACCGCCGTCCGTGGTGGCGGGGCGTGGCTCGGCGACGCGCAGATCCGCGTCAGCAAGCGCCAATCGCTCGACGGAGCGGTGGTTGCGATCGGCTTCTCGCATCATCCGGAACGTCGTTCACGGACCCACCGACGCCTCCCCTCTCTGTTCTCCCGAGTCGGGGTCCTGCGCGGCCTCGGATCGGCCTCCCTCGACCACGCCTACACCGCCGCCGCACGCTTCGACGCCTCTTGGTACGAGTCGCTCTCCGCATGGGACATCGCCGCCGGGGCGCTTCTCGTCGAGGAGGCGGGCGGTCGGGTGTCCGATCTCGGCGGCGGTCCACTGGTCGATCCCGACTCCGGGGTCATCGCGTCCAACGGCCTGTTTCACGACGAGTTCGTCCATGCCCTCGCCGAGTAGCCCCTCCGGTTCGCCGCACGTTCTTCCACGCTACCGCGCGATCGTGCCGGAGTGGGATCGGTTCGTCGACGCCTGCCTCCGGCCGCTCCCGACGGTCGTACGGACCAACACCCTCCGGATCGATCCGCCGAGTCTGAGGAAGCGACTCGAGCGCCAGGGCCTGTCGGTCTCGCCACTCCCTTGGGAGCCGATGCTCCTCGCGGTCGATCGCCCCGTCGGCGCGACCATCGAGCACTGGCTCGGCTATCTGTACGTGCAAGAGGCGGTCCAGTCGCTGCCGGTTCTCGCGCTCGATCCCCGGCCCGGCGAGACGGTGCTCGACCTCTGCGCCGCACCCGGCGGGAAGACGACGCACATCGCCGCTCGGATGGACAACGTCGGCCCGCTCGTCGCCAATGAGCCGAGCGGGCGACGTCAACCGGCCCTCCTCGCCAACGTGAATCGGCTCGGGCTGCTCAACGTGACCAACACCGGCTACCGAGGCGAATCGTTCCCGCTCGCCGCCGCCTTCGATCGGGTCCTCGTCGATGCCCCGTGCTCGGCCGAGGGGACCCTCCGAAAGGAGCCCTCACTGCGCGGCGGCGCGACGGCCGGGGCGATCGCTCGGCTCGCTCGGCTGCAGAAGCGGCTGATCGTGCGGGCGTACGACCTCCTCGCCCCCGGCGGTGTCCTCGTCTACTCGACGTGCACGTTCGCGCCGGAGGAGAACGAGGCCGTCGTCATGCACCTGCTTGAAACGCGAGACGCCCGGTTGACACCGGCGTCACTGCCGGTCGATGCGTCGCCCGGCCTGTCATCGTGGGAGGGCGTGCGTTTCCCTACGGCAGTGCGCCGCTGCGCTCGCATCTATCCCCATCGGCTCGACAGCGGAGGTGGGTTCATTGCCCGATTCGAACGGCCCTAGGGACGAAGCCGTCCGCTTCTTCGCGGAGCGGTTCGGCGTGTCTCGCGAGGTTCTCGATGCGCTGACGTTCACCGACCGAGGGGACGAGATCTGGGCTTGCCGCTCCGCACCGCCTCCAGGGATCCACTCCGTCCGGGCGCCCGGCCTCCGCGCCCTACGTCGGCAAGGCGCCGGCCTCAAGCCGACGAGCACCTTCCTCGCGGCGCTCGGCGACCGAATTACCACATCCCGCGTCGACCTCGATCGCGCAGACCTTCATCGTCTGCTGCTCGGGCAGCGCATCCCATCTCAGGCCGACGTGGAGGACGGCCACGTCGCCCTCTGTTTCCGAGGAGACGTTCTCGGTTGCGGGCGGATTCGAGGCGGCCTCCTCCAGGCGCTCATTCCGACCGGCCGGCGGCGCGAGCTGCTCGCCGCACTCGCCGCCGAGCGGCGTGACTGAAGTCGCGATTCTGTAATCCAGATCACAGATTCCGACCCCCTCGATCGGCTAGAATCCTCGCGGAAGTTGGATCGATCGACAAGGAGGTACAGGATGCGAACCCGAAGCCTGTTGCTCGCGGCGATCTTGGTCTGTGCTGCTGCCGTCGCCGCGAGCGCCATACCGGAGAACGTCGTGTTCATCCTCGACGCGTCGAACAGCATGAACAAGCTGCTCGCCGTCAAGACGAGGATCGACGCGGCGAGAGACGCACTCACCGAGCTTCTCGGCGGCATGCCGGACGGTGAGGACATCGGACTCCTCGTGTACGGCCACCGAATTAACTACCAGAACGAGGTCGAGAGCTGTCAAGACATCGAGATGCTCTTCCCGATCGCTCCCCTCGACGACGTCATCCGCGACCGGATGGTCGCATCCATTGCCGACGTCGAGCCACAGGGGAAGACCCCGCTCGCCGACTCGCTGACCGAGGCGGCCAACGCCATCTCCGCAACCGGGGAAGGCGGCGTCATCGTCCTTCTCAGTGACGGCGAAGGAAACTGCGGCGGTGCGCAGGACATCGTGGCCGACATGATCGCGACGCTGGATCCCCCGATCATGATCCACGTGCTCGGTTTGGACGTCGAGGGCTCGGCGAGCCAGATCCTTCGCGCGCTCGCCGCCGCCACGGGTGGGAGTTACTGGGGTATCGGCAACGCCGCCGGGCTGCTCGAGGCGCTGTATGCGGTCATCGCGGACGCCGAGCCTGTCGCCGAGCCGCCGGTGGACACCGGCATTCCGTCTCAGTTCGCCTGTCTCGGTGTGACGAACGTGATCTACGGAACCGAAGACGACGACGTGATCTACGGAACCGCGGAAGGTGATCTGATCCTCGGCCTCGGCGGGAATGACTTCCTGATCGGGCTCGGCGGTAACGATGTCCTTTGCGGCGGACCGGGACGCGATATCCTCGAGGGTGGCGTCGGCCACGACCTCCTCGACGGTGGCGACGGCGACGACATCATCTTCGGCGGTCCCGACAACGACCGCATCTGCGGCGGAACCGGCAACGATTCGCTCGAAGGGGATGCCGGAGACGACGTCCTCGACGGCGGGCCGGGCTGCGACACCCTGCTCGGCGGGTACGGTTGCGACGTGCTCTACTCCGCCGACGGCCTCGACACGCTGCTCGAGGGAACGATCATGGCCGGCTCGTACAACCGATGCCCGGTCTGCGAGTACACGTGCCCGCCGATCGTCGAGTGTCCGCCGGTCGTCTCACCGACCTGCCCGCCTACGCCGTGCCCGCCGGTGACTCCGTGCCCGCAGCCGGTGGTCGTCCAACCGGCTCCCGTCCAGGCAGCTTGCCCGCCGCCGTCCGACATGAAGACGCTGAACGAGGGCGAGTCGATCCAGCTGCACGGGGCCGTCTCCGACGCCGACTGCAACGTGGTCACTTCCGCGTGGCAGGCAAGCGCCGGGTCGTTCGACGACGCCTGCTCCCTGCACCCGGTATACACGGCGCCGATGATCGCCGGCTGTGAGAATCTCGATGTCGAGGTCGTGCTGACCGCGGTCGACAGCTGCGGCGCGTCGGCGAGCGACGCGTTCATGCTTCGCATCCTGAACGTGAACCACATGCCGATTGCCGATGCCGGTGCTCCGGTCTGCCTCGACGAGGGAACGTCCGTCGTCTTGGGGGCGACCGCGTCCGACCCGGACTGCGAAGGTCTGATGGTTCAGTGGACCGTCGGCGGGTGCATCGGCTCGTTCGAGGATCCGTACGCCCTGCAGCCGGTGTTCGTCGCTCCGATGATCGATGCGTGTGGTGGCGTCGACGTCATCGCGACCCTCACCGTCACCGACCCGTGCGGTGCGACGGTCTGCGACACGGTGCTGATCCACATCAACAACGTCAACACAGCACCGACCGTCAACCTCGGTCCGGACTTCGCCGTCAATGAGGGGCTCGCGATCCAGCTGACGCCGGCCGTGGCCGACGCCCAGGGTGACGCCCTGACCTACTGCTGGACGACGACCGGTGGCGCAATCGACAACGTCTACGCGGCGTGTCCAACGCTGGCCGTCCCGATGACCGCCTGCTGCGGCGGCGAGGACATCGTCGTCACGCTCACGGTCACCGACCCCTGCGGCCTCTCCGCAAGCGACGCGGTGACGATCCACGTGAACGACGTCAACGGCGCCCCGACCGTCGATCTCGGTCCCGATCTGTGTCTGCTCGAGTGCGACTCCGTGCTCCTGTCACCGCAGGTCCACGATCCGAACGGCGATGCGCTGGTCTACCAGTGGAGCGCGACCGCCGGCGTCTTCGCCGATCTCGGCGCGACGACAACGATCTACACCGCGCCGCCGACCGACAACTGCGACGGCATCGACGTGGTGATCACGCTGACCGTGACCGACCCCTGCGGCCTGTCGGCGACCGATTCGATCCACGTCCGCGTGGAGAACGTCAACCAGCCTCCGAAGGTCCACGCCGATCCGTAAACGATCGGCCGCCTATCGGTCGATCCGATCCATTCGATCTGCTCCGCCCTCCGAGAGGGCGGAGCAGATCCCTTGTTCGACGTCGCACTCCCTCTCCCCCAGCATCTCGAGCACGATCGCCCCGATCGGGTTCGCGTCGGCGAGGGCATGCGCAACGTGCAAGTGGAGGCACTTCAGTCGTCGCCGATCGGCGATCCCTCCGATTCCTCGTTCGAGCAGGCTCGCTGCCATCCCGCTGCTCGCCATGCTCCTGCACCCACCCGAGCCGAGCTCCGCTGCGCGAAGTCCGATGTAGCGTACGTGCGCCGCGTTCATCTCCGCACCGAGTTTCGGATCGCTCGCCAGCCGTCGTTCGAGGCGGCCGACCCAACCGTCCGCCTCGAGGCGATCGATGGCCTTCGACAGGTACGGACAGCTCAACCAGAACAGGGTCGGAAACGGCGATCCATCGACGAGCGGAGACACTCGAAGGACCTGCGGGTATCCGTAGGAACAGCGAACCGGAATGCCGAGAACACCGCGCGGCGGTCGCCCGATCTGAGCGGAGACTACGCGTTCGTCGTTCGCGCCGATCGATTCCATCCCGGATCGTTGTACTTCGTCTTCGCGAGCCGATCCACCCGTGCCTCCTCCTCGTGGGTGAGTGGCGCCGGCACGAGCGACGTCCCGAGCCGCCGGGCCATCGCCGGCGCCAGCCGTGCCGCTACGTCCGCCATCGAGAGATCCCGATCCGTCACCTCCGACAGGGAGACAGTCGCCCTCGGGCGGGACGGCACCCGCGCCGGACGATAGTCGGGCCGCAGCGCGAGCAGAACCCGCTCCATCGGAATGCCGACCGGGCGTACGAGCACGGTCGTGTGGTAGAGGAGCGCACCGCCCCTGCGGGCCTGCGCGGCCCCGCCGACCTTCGCCGCGCCGATCAGCAGGTCATTGTCGGCGAACGAGACCCGCGGCCAGGCATCGGCCAGCGCCTCGGCGGCCGCTCCGCCGAAGGCGCGAAACGCCTCGGCGACCGACCCGACCGCACGAGCGTCATGGAGGATCACGGAAAGGTTCAGGTTGCCCGAGTAATGGTAGACGGCTCCGCCGCCGGAGATCCGTCGAAGAACAGGAATACCTTCCCGGTCGGCGAAGGCCCGATCGACCTCGTCCTCGATCGCCTGCGACCGGCCGACGATCGCCGCACGATCGTTCACCCACAGCCGCAACGTGTCGGGCGCGCCACCCCGGGCCGACTCGAGCAGGGCTTCGTCGGCGGCAAGTCCCCACCGCGGATCGCCCGGATCGAGATCGATCAGGAGCCGCATGATGCGAGGTACGCATCCAGTGCGCGGTACGAGCTACGAACGAGGGGACCGGCGACAACCGACGCGAAGCCCTTCCGCTTCGCAGATGCCTCGATCTCGTCGAACTCCTCTGGGGGAACGTACCGGGCAACCGGCGCCGATCGCTCACTCGGCCGAAGATACTGTCCGATCGTGACGATGCGAACGCCCGCGTCTCTCAGATCGGCGAGCGTCGCATCGATCTCGGCCCGCGACTCTCCCAGCCCGACCATCAGCCCGCTCTTGGTCGGCGCCGACGCCCGTTCGCTCACGTACGCGAGGACATCGACCGACAGCTCGTAGCCGGCACGGCGATCGCGCAAGTCCGGGGTCAGCCGGCGGACCGTCTCGACGTTGTGCCCGATCACGTCCGCTCCGCTCGCCACGATCCGATCGAGCGCGCCCCGATCGCCGCCGAAATCGGGGATCAGCACCTCGACGCGGATCCCTTCGCCCAATCCTTTCAGCCACTCGACCGCCTCGGCGAACAGCCCCGCGCCTCCGTCCGGGAGGTCGTCCCGGTCGACCGACGTGAGCACGACGTACCGGAGCCCGAGCTCGGCGACGGCAGCGGCAAGGCGCGCCGGCTCGTCGGCGTCGACCGCGCCTCCGGGATCGCCGGTCTTCACCGCGCAGAATCGGCAACCGCGGGTGCAGACGTCGCCGAGAAGCATGAACGTCGCCGTCCGGGCCGACCAGCATTCGACGGCGTTGGGGCAGATCGCGCCCTGGCAGACGGTCGTCAGCCCATAGCGCTCCAACACGCAGCGGACGGCACGAATTCCGTCGGCCTCGGCCGGCGTCGGAACGCGGACACGGATCCACGATGGGTGCCGGCTCATTCGACCGCCTCCGCCCCGAGCACGTCGGCAAGATCGACAGGGTCGAGGTCCCATCCGAACTCCGCACCCAACCCGTCGACGAACCGGTCGCGGACGCGCTCCAGCGGGACGGTCCGCCCGAGGAGTTCGACGATCGACACCGTTCGGACCTGTAGCCCACACGGACGGATCATCGCGAAGTGGGACGGGTTCACGGCGACGTTCAGCGCGAGCCCGTGCCGCGTGACCCAGCCACGGACGTAGACGCCGATCGACGCGATCTTCCGGTCTCCGGCCCAGACGCCCGGCAATCCGTCCCGCCGGGCCGCGTCGATGCCGAGTTGGTTCAGCGTCCCGATCGTCACCGCTTCCAGCCCGGCGATGAACCGTTTGATGTCGCGCCCGTGGTCCCGCAAGTCGACGATCGGGTAGACGACGAGCTGCCCCGGCCCGTGATACGTCACGTCGCCGCCTCGCTCGATGTCGTACAACTCGATCCCCTCCCGGCGAAGCTCCCCGGGCGTCGCGAGCAGATGATCTCGCGAGCCGCTCCGGCCGAACGTGATCACCGGGTTGTGCTCGACGGTAAGGACGACATCGGCAATCGCACCGTCCCGGCGGCGGGCGTGCAACGTTCGCTGGAGATCGAGCGTCCACCCGTAGTCCGCACGTCCGAGCGGGACGTGCAGCGCCCGGCTACGCCGGGGGCTCGATCCGGCCAAGCAATCCTCCTCGTTCGAGCGTCGCACCCTCGGCGGCGACGATCTCCGCGAGCCGCCCTGCGGACGGCGCGGGAACGACGAACGTCGTCTTCTCCGTCTCCACTTCGACCAGGTCATCCCCCTCGGCCATCAGCGCGCCATCCTCGATGAGCCACGCCACGACGCGGACCGCGCCGACGTCTCCGAGGTCGGGAAGCCTTATTTCCAGCTGCGTTTCCACCCGTATCACCTCGCCGGCGAAGTCTAGCCGATCGCCCGAGCCCCGTCACCTTGTCCCGCCCCCGAGACACCTCTATCCTGTGTGTGCCGGGGCGGTCCGTTCCCCGACACGAAACCGGGTCCTGGGAGGGACGATGGGATTCACGTGCGGACTGGTTGGCCTTCCGAACGCCGGCAAGTCGACGATCTTCAATGCACTGGCCAACGCCGGGGCACGCGTCGAGAGCTACCCGTTCTGCACGATCGACGCGAACGTCGGCACGGTCTTCGTGCCCGACGAGCGACTCGCTCGTCTGTCGGCGCTCTTCCCGGAGAAGGAGAAGATCCGGACGCACATCGAGGTCATCGACATCGCCGGGTTGGTCGAACACGCGAGCGACGGCGAGGGGATGGGTAACCAGTTCCTCTCGGAGATCCGCGCCGTCGATGCCGTCCTCCACGTCGTCCGGTGCTTCGAGGATCCCGACGTCGCCCACGTCACCGGATCGGTCGATCCGATCCGCGACATCGGAATCGTCGAAACCGAGCTACTGCTGAAGGATCTCGACACGCTCGGCCGCGTTGCCAAGCGGCTGCACCAGGAGGTGAAGGGGACCGATCGGAAGGCCCCGGCGCGCGCCGAGGCATGGGACCGGCTCCTCGACGAGGTTGCCGCCGGCCGGCCGATCCGCTCGCACGCGACCGATCACGCCGTCGAGGACCTGCTTCGCGAGACCGCCCCGCTCACCGCGAAGCCCTGCCTGTTTGTCGCCAACGCCAACGACGACGGGAGCGAAGACCGCGCTGCGCTCGTCGCCCAGGTTGCCAAAGAGCGAGGAACGGAGGCGATCACGATCCGCGGCCGCCTCGAGGCCGAGATCGCCGAGGTCGCCGGGTCGCCGGCAGAGCGCATCGACTACCTCCGCGAGTACGGTCTCGAACGCACGGGACTCGACGCCCTCGTCCGGGCCGGTTATCGGTTGCTCGACCTCGTCACGTTCTTCACGTTCGAAGGGCCGGAAGTCCGCGCCTGGACCGTGCCGAAAGGGACGGTCGCCCCGGACGCCGGCGGCAAGATCCACTCCGACTTCGCGGATCGGTTCGTCGCCGCCGAAGTGATGAACCTCGACGACCTCATCGAGGTCGGCTCGGTGAAGGGGCTGCGCGATATCGGGAAGCTTCGCCACGCCGGCCACGACTACGTCGTCGCCGACGGCGATGTCATCCACTTCGTCTGCGGATGATGCCGCGCGTGCTGTCCCACGACGACCCGGAGATCGGCATCGCGCTGCAGGCGGCGCTGGAGACGGGGCAGACGATCATCTTCCCCACCGACACGATCTACGGCATCGGAGGGAACCCTTGGGATGCGCGGTGCATCGAGCGGGTCCGTCTTCTCAAGGACCGCCGCTCCGATCAGCCGTTCGCCGTTCTCCTCCCGACGGTCGCGACAATCGCCCGATTCGCGACGATCGATGCCCGCGCGCGGCGTTGGATCGACCGCCTTCTTCCGGGGCCGTACACGCTCCTGTTGCCCGCCACGCCGGATGCGCCGCCCGCGACGACGCTCGATCGCACGATCGGCGTTCGCGTCCCCGCGCATCCGTTCTTCGGCCGGACGCTCGCCACGCTCGATCGCCCGCTGTTCGGCACGTCGGTCAACCGGCATGGAGAGCCGCCGCTCGTCGACGTCGACGAGATCATCGACCGGTTCTCCGCCGTCGACCTGATCGTCACCGGCCCCACGGCGGCAAGCGCTTCGGCGATCATCGATCTCCGCGGAATCCCGGCGCGCGTCGTCCGCGGCGCTCTCGACCGCCCGATCCACTCGCTGCTAGAAGAGGAGTAGGACGGCCACACCTCCTACGGCAAGGCCCGTTCCTGCGATCGCCCGAACGCCGATCGGCTCCTTGAGGACGAACCGCGAAAACGGAAGCAGGAAGACGGGCACAAGCGCCATCAGCGTCGAGGCGATTCCCACCTGCGCACGCGACAGCGCGACGAGCGACAGCGTCACCCCGAGGAACGGGCCGGCCACCGCACCTCCGATCGTCGCCGTCGCGGCGCGCCGGGTGAACGGTGGCAGGAAGGTCGATCTCCACGCCCCGGAGAGGAATGCCGGGATCCAGACTGCGACCGTCGCCGCAAGGATCTGGATGACGTTCGTCGACAGCTCGGGGTACCCGCCGCGCATCCCGGCAACTGACAGGATGTACCGGAGTGACTGCGCGGCGACGGCGCCGAGCGCGAACAGGACGCCGGCGAGCGCGCGACGCGACCGTCCTCCCTCCTTCGTCGCGTCGGCGCTACGCGCCGACACGACGAGGGCGATCCCGGAGACCGTCACGCCGGCACCGAGGATCTGGATCGTCGACAGTCGTTCGCCGAAGATCGCCCAGGCAAGTACGGCGCTGACCACCGGAATCAGTGCCATGACAAGCGACGTGCGGTGGGCTCCTAGATGCAGCAGCGCCGAGAAGAGCATCGCATCGGAGATCGCGAAACCGAACACTCCCGACAGGACAAGCCACCCCCACCGGAACGCCTCGGCGTCGAGCGGAATCGGCGTCCGATAGACGACCGCGTGCGCCGCCATGAGCAGCACGATCGCCACGGCCAGGCGCAGCCGGTTCAGCCGCGACGCGCCGATCACACGAACGGCGATCGTGAACTGAACGTACGTCAGCGTCCACAGGATGGACGTCCCCAGTGCAGCCAGCTCGCCGATCCGTTCGATGGTCATTCGGGGACGCGGCCGCTCACGGCCGCGAGATCGGCTCGAATCGGGCGATGAAGTGACGCAGCGGCCCGCCGCCCTCGACGATCCGGTAGCCGGGCAGCCGGTCTCGGCCGTCGGCGACCGCCCGCGCCCCATCGACCACCGCATCGAGATGCGCTCGCGTGTACATCCGGCGGGGGATCGCGAGCCGGACCAGTTCCATCTCCGGGAAGACGTCGTTCCCACCTTCGTCGACGTACGCGAACATCACACTGCCGACCTCGACGCCACGAACGCCCGCCTCCACGTACAGCGCATTCGTCACCGAGAGCGCGGGGAACTCCGCCTGCGGGAAGTCCGGCAGGAGGGCGCGCGCATCGACGTACACGGCGTGTCCGCCGACCGGCTCGACGATCGCCACGCCGGCCGACCGCAGGCCGTCCCCGAGGTACCGCGCCTGCCCGATCCGATCGGCCAGATAGTGGAGATCGAGCGCCTCGTACAGCCCAACGGCAATCGCCTCGAGATCGCGGCCGGCCAGTCCGCCGTACGTCGGGAACCCCTCCATCAGGATCAATCGCTCGCGCGCCGCCTCGTACAGCGCCGGATCGTTCATCGCGAGGATCCCGCCGATGTTGGCGAGGCCGTCCTTCTTGGCACTCATCGTCATCCCGTCGGCGAGTGCGAAGATCTCGCGTGCGATCTCGTGCGGCGTCCTGTCCGCGTATCCCGGTTCCCGTTCCCGAATGAAGAACGCGTTCTCGGCGAACCTGCACGCGTCGAGGAAGAACGGGATCCCGTGGCTCCGGGCGATCCCGGCGATCTCACGCAGGTTCGCAAGCGACACCGGCTGCCCGCCACCGGAGTTGTTGGTGATCGTCATCATCACGAGCGGGATGCGATCGACGCCGACCTCGGCGATCAGTCGCTCCAGCTTCTCCGGATCGGCGTTCCCCTTGAACGGATGCTCCGCCGACGGGTCGAACGCGACGTCCGCCACGACGTTCACCGGCTCCCCGCCGTTGGCGAGGATGTTCGCCCGCGTCGTGTCGAAGTGCATGTTGTTCGGCACGACGTCGCCCGGCTTCAGGATCGAGGAGAAGAGCACGTTCTCCGCCGCTCGGCCCTGGTGCGTCGGCAGCACGTGCTCGAAGCCGAAGATGTCGTCGACCGCGGCGCGGAACCGACCATGGCTCCGGCTGCCGGCGTACGACTCGTCGCCGCGCATCATCGCCGCCCACTGTTCCTGGCTCATCGCACCGGTGCCCGAGTCCGTCAACAGGTCGACGTAGACGTCATCGGCATGGAGGTTGAAGACGTTGTATCCCGCCTGCTCGAGTCGCCGCTCGCGCTCCGCCGTCGTGAGCACGTGGATCGGCTCGACCACCTTGATTCGATACGGCTTGTGAGGTCCACCCAGCTGCATTCCCGCTCCTCTCCTCGTTCTTCCCCGATCGTCGGACGCACGCCGCTACCGGCGCGATGGAAGAAACGGAGGATGCGGGATGTTCCGGCGGACGACAATCAATGGATCGACGTGGCCGAACGGCCACGCCGGGACAGCTTCCGAGTCTTCGACACGAGCCATCTGTCGCCCTCCCTTTGCGCGTTTCCGACACGCGGGGAAATGGTAGGCGATCGGCCGCGCACCGGCAACCGGCGACTTGACGCTCCATCGGGTCCCCCGGTACAGTGATTCATCCACGCCCTGCGCCACGG
>Ga0272443_10002467_pt1 | contig 23630 bp, 50 predicted proteins | sample SSMAcet12_FD_193581 | JGI IMG/M metagenome (GOLD analysis project Ga0272443, IMG submission 193581) | Marine sediment archaeal communities from Little Sippewissett salt marsh, Falmouth, MA, United States - SSM-Acet-12 | ecosystem: Environmental > Aquatic > Marine > Wetlands > Sediment ...
CATCTTTAAAAACAAACTCTCCATCAAGATTTCCGAAAGACATTATTGTTGACCCATCATTATATTGTTTATGATAAAAATCTACATATTGTCTATTCGCCCCATTTGGATTAAACCCAATAAGACCATCATTAAAAAGTAAATCTTCAAATTGAATAGTTGTAATTGCTGTTTTTGGAGACAACTCATTTTCGGGATGTCCTGACGCTCCTTTTTCCCACCAAATACTTGCTAATGCAGGAGTTGTCATATTATAAGCCCATAAATTATAAGTTGCATTATAAGTTGAAAGATAAGAAGCATTATTAATTAATCCAGTAAAAATACTATAATTCCCATTCCAAGAAGTTTCTAATTCAGTAAAATTAACACTATGTAAATATGCACCAGAACCATTAAAATAATTTGCTGTGACATTTCCATTAAGAAATTCCAAATTAATTTCACTTGCGATTGTTAAAGTATCATCTGCCCAATTAGAACCATCTAAAAATCCCATTATTGAATCATGAGCGATTTGGTCTAAATGATAATATTCTGTTCCTTCTCCTCCACCACCTTGCAACCCCCCTAAATCATTATGGTTTATATCAGAAACATCATCTAAATCTCCTTCAGAAGTTCTCCAAAATTCAGAAACATTAACTTCTAAAACAGACATATTCCCTGGAATTTTCATAATAAGTGTTGGAACTAAACTATCTGAAGTAGATACTGTATTGTTTATTGTCTCGTTTAATCTTAAAGTAGGAATCTGTCCTGTGGTTGTCTGTCCAACTATAATCAACATAATGCCCACAACCAATGTATATATTTTCCATTTCATAATTTAAATCTGCTCCAAAACCCTTCCTTTTTTTGAGGATTAAATCTTGGAGCTGTGTTTATTGATTCAACTGTTGTTCTTCCTAAAAATCCTCTTTCTCCTCCTCTTTTACATCTCATTAAGGCAGGATAAACCATATTTAAAATAATATTATGAACTGTATCTCTGTCACTTTCATTTTTAATTCCATAAACCCTCCAATTTAAAGTTAAGTCATCAATAACATTATCCATAAGATTAATTGCAATACTTTTAATTTGATTTTCTTCTAATGCTGAAATTGTTGTGTTAATATTTACAACACTTCTTAAAAGAGATATAATTCTTCCAATACCAAAATCATTCATTAAAGGTTCTCCTTCCTGAATAATTTTTCCTTCTTCGTCAATTGTTTGTCCTTTTAAGGTTCTCTTAATTTCTTCTATTACCCTATTTGGATTTAATTGTTCTAATAATGCTGCTTGAACTGTTTGTTGATTCTGTAACATATAAGGGGCTTGAGTTCCCATCTCTGCTTCTATACCTTGCTGTTGCAGTGCAGACTGTGCTTGATATTGTTGTGCTAATTCTGGGTTATATTGTGGTTGCATTTTAAATTATAGGTCTAAACAAAGCTTTGGATATTCCTGTTGGTTTTCTTTTTCTCTTTATTCCATAAGCAATAGCATAAACTCCTGGCTGATAAAATTGTTCTCTTTTCCCTTTCTTACCTTTAACTATTCTCTTTTCCCAACCAAAACCAGGAATAAAACCAATTGGAAACATTGGAAATTTATCATAAGGAATATTAAATTTAGGGATGCCTATTGGTGGTTGTAAAAATGGTGGTTCTTTTAATTTTGGTTGTTGTATTTGAATCATTTTCATTTTCTGCATTGGTGATTGAGCTAAACCAACAAATTGTTTCGGTGTCTGACTTAATCCAAGTCCAAATTTAGATATAACCCTATCACTATCTGCAAAAATAGACCCAAATTCAGACCTAAATCTTGTTCCAGAAAGAACACTATATTTTTCCTCCACTAAAGTTAAAGAAAAGACTGGTTGAAAAGTGGTTTTTAAAATATTGGGTGAAATTGTTGAAGCTCCTTCTAATCCACCAGATATTTTTGGAACTTGTTGGGATATAACTTTTTGTATATTGGTTTGACTAAAAGTTTTACTAAAGGGTGTTTTTGTAATTTGTGAAGGTTTAAATATTTTAGTTGGTTGTCCTTCTAACCCCCAATCAATTTTTGCTATACGATAAGCATAGCCTTTTACATTTGGAGATGTTTTTATAACACGAGAAACTCCTTCTTTATTTATCCTTGTTATTGTTGGAGTTTCAGTACCACCAAATATGCTATATAAATCTTTTTTTATTTTTAGGGATACCCCCACACCTTTTTCATAAATTATTTTTGTTGTTCCTGAAGGAAAGAAATTTCTTGTTATATCATATCCTTTTGGTGTTTTAAATAAAGAAACATCCCATTCCATCTGTGAAATCTCCCTGCCTCTTACTCCAACTAAATTTTCTATTTCAATACTTCTATAATTCTTTGTAAAACTATATTTACCTGTAAATCCTCCTTTCCCTATAGGAATTGTTGAGAATCTTGCAGTTGTAACTCCTGAATATAATTCACCACCAAAGTATTTCATTGATGGAACAGAAATTGTTGTTGTACCTTTTCCATAAAAAATATTCCCATCAATCTTTTGAACTAATTGTGATTGTTCAAAAATAATTGGTTCACTAATTCCCATTCCTTTAGTTTTAAGAAACAACTTATCTCCCATCTCTACATATCCAGTTTTAACTTTTACTTGGTTTGATTTTGTAAAAAATTCTTTTGAAGGACTATAAACAAAAGTTCCAGTAGGTCTAAATGGTGTAAAATAAGAAGTTGATTCCAATGCTGTGGCTTTAACTCCATAAAGTTTTGATGACTTAAAAAAATCTTTCGCTCCATAAACACCAAGTGTTGCAGTTGCTGCAATGGGAAATAATGTTGCAGGTCTTTCTAAAACAAATTCTTTAAACCAAGTTCCTGGTTTTTCTTTTGGATATTCAATCAATCCAAAAAGTTTTCCTGTTTCTACACTTGATTGAACTGTTGGTGTTTGCATTATTGCTCCAAGAGTTCCTCCGAACCTAAATGCTGTTGATTTTCCAATACTTTCTCCTGGTTCGTAAGTTTGAACACCTAAAGACTCAAAGATTGAAGCACCAAATTCAGCAACACCAATTCCGAATTTAGTAGCACCAACACCCGTTTCTCCGAGATACATTTTTGCTCTTGTTTTAAATGGTAAAGTACCAAATATATTCTTGGCTTCTAATAAACTCTGTTTAGAAACTTCGCTTTTCAAGTATCCTTCCTCTGTAAAAAGCCCCATATATTTCTGAAAAGAAGGTAATGTTTCAAAATATTCCTTTCCAAGAGTATAGCCTGTTTCAGTCTCTTTAAATCCAGTAGCCCCAGCAAAACTAGTTGGGTCTTTCTCAAATTGTGCAGATACTCTTTCTCTTTCTTTAACTACTTCCCTCTCTACACCAAAAACTTTTTTTAATTCGTTTATTTGTTTTTGTTGAAATTCAAAACCTCCAGCAGTCATTCCACCAATTAAAGGTATTCTTGCTGTTGGTGAAATAACTTGCGAAGCATATTCTCCTTCCCTAATTGCTTCGGAGATATCACTCTCTTTCTCTATTCTCTCTTTACTTGCAACCCAAGGAGCAAATTCTTTTTGAGATGAATATTCAGATGGTTTAACAGTAGCTGAACCAACTTCTTTTGCATAAGCAGAAGGTTTAACATCTGTTGTAAATTTTGGTGGAGTAAATTCTTCTTTTTGTTGTGTAGGTTCTGGAGTTTTGGGAGAGGGTTGTCTTTCAATCTGTTTTATTTCTTCTACTGCCTTTATTGCTTCTCCTCCTCCAGAAACAGAAACACCAGAAACAGAGGTTCTTCCTCCGCCACCTCCACCAGAACTTGCTATCTTACTAATTTCTTTTGAGGGTCCTTTATAAGTTACTGGCCCTTTAGAAGTATCAACAACATAAACTCCTGTTGGTTTTGGAGCTTTAACTTGTGTAACCTTTACCTCTGTTTTTCTCTCACCCCAGGTCCAGGGTTTATACCATACCATATTAACAACCTAAACAAGTAATTATCTGTTGAGGGATTTCAATAATTTCAACAGACATAGGATATTTAATTAATAAAAAAATATTTACTAAAATAAGAAAAAAACCTAAAATTCCTAAAAAAATAATTACCTTATCAATTTTGCTCACCATTTTTATAAAATTTATAAGAATCTAATCTTTAAAAACAATAGTGTTAACAAGATGTTACTTTACTCTCCAAGGATAAGTAATCAACCACAAAATAACACATATTCCAACAACCAAAACAAAATACCAAAAAATAGAACAAAGAGTTGGTAATGCAGTGTTATAACAAAAATAAGGTTCCCACATTATAAAACCTCAAACACTTTAATACTATTTGGGGCATCAATTTTTAAAGAAGCATTAATTGCATGAGGATACTTTTCTAATATTCTTTGTAATTCCTCATTAGAAGGAATTGATGCTATAACCTCCTGTCCATTAACTAAATGAGAAACTAATCTACAAACTCTATCTAATCTCCAGTCTAATTCTTCTGCAATCTCACGACTACATAGTCTTGGTTTTTTCTCTAATAGTTCAATCACCTCTTGTTGTCCCATTTTATTCTTGTGGAATTATTTTATCAACTTCACTCCAATTTATATCTAATTGTCTTACAGCTCTATTGTTATATACAATATCTTCAATAGAACCATTTTTATAATAGATTCTAACTGCTCCTCTCATTGAACAGATAATATCTCCCTTCATCTTTTCAGCACAAACAGAACATGGGTCTTTTTTAACTTCATTTCCATAGTTAAGAATAAACCAAAATAAAGTAAACCACATCAATAAAACTATAACAACAACAAACAATTTGATGAATTTATTAAATTCCATTTTACATTTCCCTTGCTCCTAAAAAACCAACAACTGCAGCAACTATGAAACTTGTAATAAAAGGATTATTTATTGTAAGTTCAAGAAACATTGTTATAATTAATGCTGCTGTAAACCAAGCAATAAATCCAACCATTCCCATTTATTCCTCCTTGGCTATTTTTAAAAGCTCATCAATTTTTGCAGATTGTGCTCCAATCATATCTGTAATAGCATTAAACATTTCTGGAACAGAAACTGCACGAGGAACAAATTGAATTTTTTGTTCTTCTTCATTCTCTTCTTTCTTTGGTTTTGGCATTTTTCCCTCCTCTTTCATTTAATTCAATTGTTATAATTAAAATTAAAAGAACATCTGCAACAAAAAAAACTCTTAATAAACCTCCAAATAAATTTAAAAGAAAATAAGAAGTGAGAACTGCTGCCAGAACAATTATGAAATCAATTCTCATCTTCAAATTCCTCCACTTCTCTTTTTCTTTTATATGCAACAACCTCGCAAAACATTAAAACTCCGAATGAAGATAAAGCCCATAATGGTCTTCCAATTGCTAACATTATTATTGCTGTATTTAAAAACATAATTCCAAGTATATGCCAAGCCCATGCAGAAATAAACCTTGTTATAATTGTTTCATTCATTTTATGCAAGTTGTGTTTCAGCTTTATTTAATAAATTCATTGTTCTTCCAATCATTCCATAAGCTAATTTTTTTGGATTGATAAATTCATCAAAACATTTTTTATGCCAGTAGTTTGTTTTTTCTTTTTTACCTTCAACATGTTCTTCTATTTTTATATAGTGGTCTACTTCAAAAACATCTACTCCACATTTAATACATTTTCCTAATGGTTTCATCATTTTAACCTAAAGCTGCAGAAGCAGTTGTTGCTTCTCTAATTGCTTGTGCAGCATTATTTAATTGTTTTGCAGCCTCCTGGAATACACCCCATTTATCTGTAATCATATAAGTCAAAAAGATAACTAACATAAACATTAAAACCATCCCAATTATTGGTGCAAGTTTTCCTAACAAACCCTCTAAATCAAATAATTTTCTATTATCTCTTTTTCTTAAAACATTCCAATAAGCATCTCCACTTCCAACTGTTCTTGTATTTTGTTGAATATATGGAATTTTCTTTCCATCTTTTAAGATATATTTTTTTTCAATAATCCCAGGAATTTCATAATAATATTCATTTTCAGATTCTTTTCTTATTCCTATTTCACTTCCACCTTTATCTAAAAATTCTCTAACTTCAAATGGTGGAGAAGGCAAGTCAACTCTTTCTCCTTTAATCCTGAAGAAACTTCTTTTATCTTTTTTCTTAAATAAAATAGCACCCTTATCATAAAATATTTTATAAGAGGGATTTCCATCAACTCCTGTTGACATTTTACTCTTCACTCTAACTTTAATATTAAATTTCCTCATATAAGAAACATACCAAACAATTCCTGTAATTAATAATCCAAAAATTAAAATTCCAAATACAATTATTGTTCCACTCATAATTTTTTCCAATAATTGAGAACCAATTTCTCCTGCTCCACCAAAATCTACCACTTTTTTATCCTAAACTATTTACTTTTGAAATTAAATATTCACTTGTCTTTGTCAAGTGTTCAATTAATTCTATTAAAAGATTCTTATATGGATTCGGAACTTGTTGTGGTGGTTGTATCTCTGGAAGTTGTGGTTGACTAACCAATGGTTGAATCTGTGTAGGTTGAGGAAGTTGTTGTTCAATCACTTGTGAATTTTCTTCTATTGATTGTCCAGTTAAATCTTTAAACTTTGAATCTTTATTTTTTCTGAATAATCCCATATTTACCCTCCTTTAAAATTTTATTAACATAATAAGAGCGAGAAATTCCATTTCTCTCTTTATCAACTTTTTTTAAAACACTTTCTTCCAGAAGCAAACTCACCCTTTTTTTTAGTTTACCCATTTAAAATAATAAAATTATTACTATTTATAAATGTTTTGTTTTTAAAACATTGTTACCTTAGCGGTTGGTAGATAGGTTTTTAAGTTTTAGAAAGTTGCTTATTTTATGCCAGATTTAACTATTTTGAAAGAATATGAAGATTTAGGAATTTCAAAAAACGAACTTATCTCACTAAATAAAATGTTAAATATTCCTGAAAAGAAACTCACTTCTAATGCAACTGAAAAAAGGGAAAAATATGTTAAAGAAGCAATATCATGGGAAAGTGGAAAAGACCAACAACATAGAGTAATTACAATAGTTTATGACTTCGGAGAGTGGAAAGTTGCAGTAGGAAAGCCAGGCAAAGAAGCGGATGTAAATTATAAGGGATTTAGAAATTATAAAACAGGATTAAAGGGGAATAATCCAAACGATATGAATCCCCATATCTTACATAATGGAAAGAAGATAGAAAAAGACCTAACTTTTCAAGAAATTTTTGAAGAAGTTGAAAAGATGAAAAGGGCAGACTTATTTGGATTAGAAGTTTTTGGAATGTTAATTTTTAGAATGGCTTTTATGTTAGACCATAAAGAAGATTCTAAAGGAAATATTAGATATTCTCCAGATAAAAAACTATTAGAAATTTTAGAAAAAAGAATACCTGAAATTTCTGAAAAGAAAATAAAACCTTTTTTATTTTATCTTGATGTTTTAGGTTTGAATGAGGATATTAAGGTTAATGAGGGCGGACACGGACTTTCAGGAGATTATGGGCGAATAAATACTCTATTGACCTTTGCCCATTTAATTGCAGTTTTATTAAATAGACGACCTTTATTTAAGTTTGCAGGACAATTCTCAAGACCTCCAAGCGGTATGGCTCCAATACCTAAAACAAGAAGGGGAGGAATTTTTGAATCTTATCCTCTCTTAGATACTTTGCTATTTGAAAAAAAATAATTATTCAAATTCTTTTAATGGGCTAATCTTTTGAAGTCGCTTTTTTCCAATTTCACAATATCCCTTATCTAATTCTATGCTTATACTATTTCTATCTAAATTTTTACAGGCGTGAGCAGTTGAGAAACTTCCCCCAAAAGGATCTAAAACAACATCTCCTTTGTTTGAACTTGCTTTAATAAAAATTTCTAATAATGGGACAGGAATTTGACAGGGGTGATCTGTTTTGTCTTTACTAACATTCTTCACCAAATTAAATTGAAATACATCATAAGGAGTTTTTCCTTTACTTCCATTTCTTATTCTTTCTTGTATTCTTTTATCTGTTGGATTTCTATATGGCTCGGCAATATCATTTTTATTAAAAACTCTGTTTTTCTTTCCTTTAATGTAAAATAAAATAGAGTGTTGCGTTCTTGTAAAATTAGTTGGTGACATTCCTGTATTTGTTGGATAATGCCAAGTCATCCAACGCTTAAAGGTTAAATGTCTATCTAAAAAGGGCATTAGATAAGCATTATTCTCAGGATAATTAAATAAATATAATGCTCCACCATCTTTTAGAACTCTTACACATTCCAAAAGCCAATTTTCACACCAAGCAAGATAATCTTCTTTGCTTTTTTTATCAGCATAAGAATTATATTTTTTCCCAATATTGAAAGGTGGATCTGTTACTATTAAATCTACACTTTCAGAAGGCACTTTTTTTAATTCAGTTACACAATCACCACAGATTATTTTATGTTCAGTTTTCATTTTTTCTTCTCTTTATTTTCTTGTCTTGGTTTATTCCAATAGGGAGATTTGCAGTTAGGACAAACAACAGGCAATTCTTCGCTTCTTGTTATCCATTTATGCTTACACCTCTCGCATTGGCACTCATAAACTTTAATTTCTTTTTTAGCCATAATTATTATTGTAATCTATCCTTTAAATACTTTACTATAATCATATAGCAACCGAAAGATATATAAACCCCATATACCTATAATCTATACTTATAAGTAAATAGATAAACAAAGAAAATGAAGTGGTGCTACGAACACCACCTCTTTGTTACCCACGATAAAATGAATAACAATAAAGAAACACAAACAGAAGTTAAAAACATTTGCCCTATTTGTAAATCCGAGAATGTAATTAAATGGACTAAAAGAAAAACTCAAAATAGAGGATTAATTCAAAGGTATAAATGTAAAGATTGTAATAAAACTTTTGTTATTGATGACGGCTTTTATAGAATGAGAAACCATCCTAAAAAAATTACTTGTGCAGTTGATTTATTTTATAGGGGCGTTTCTACTCGGAAAGTTCAAGAACACTTTAAAGCATTTTATCCTCATAACTCCTCACATAAATCTATCTATAAATGGATTGTAAAATATTCAGATATGATTTCTAATTTCACAGACAAATTAAAAATTAATTCAGGAAAAGAAATTCAGGTTGATGAAATGGAATATCACAGACGAGAAGAACATAAGAAAAAAGGAGTTTGTAAGGATTGGTTTATTGATTCTATTGATTGTCAAACTCGGTTTATGGTTTCTGCTCAATACTTTAAATCAAGAGGACAAAACGAGATAAGGGAAGTTATGAACAAAGTTAAATACAAAACCGAAGGATATGTAACAACAATTACAACTGACGGATGGAAAGCATACACTAAAGTAATTAAGAAAACTTGGGGATATAATAATAAAAATCATAAACACAATATGAATCATAATGTGGTCTGTGCTTCAAAGGGCGATGGATTTAATTTATTTGTTGAGAGAATGCACAACTCAATAAGAGAAAGGACTAAAACTTTTAGAGGTTTTCACGGATGTGTTGAGAGTGCAGATTCAATTATGAAGGGTTACTCAATATTTTATAACTTCATAAGAAAACACCAAAGTATAAACTGCTGTCCTTATGAGTTGGCTATTCCTAATTTAACTTTAAAGAGTGAGAATAAATGGTTGGAATTGATTAATTTAAGTAAGAAGAATTAATCTTTTTATTTATAATTTATTGACTTATATATCAAATGCAATAAGTTCAAACACCTACTTAATCTTATAAAAGATAATGAGATAAGAATTAAAATAGTAAAATTGATTATTGCTTTAAAATTAAATACTATCTTCCATATTTTAAATGTAATTAAAGAAAGATTATTAAAATATATTGATATAATAAGAAAGAACACTAATGAAAAAGAGATAACAATTAAACCATCAAAAAATCTTTTAAATATTTGATTAAATAAACCATCATTTTCTAATTTTCTAAAGATTGGACTCTTTTTATAATCAAACATAAACATAATGGTTATTATTGTTAAGATAAAAACAAAGAAAACTCCAAATACTTGCAATAAGGAATAAGATAAAGAATTGGTATCAAACTCTAAAAATTTAAAGTCTATTAAAACTCCAAATAAAAAAATAACAATTACAAAAATCAAGGAATATAAAAAATCTCGGCTATTGGAATATTTTTCAAACATATTTACACCAATTTATCTCTTTTACTTTCAAAACCTTCTTTTAAAGTTTTAAACATTCCCCCATCATCATAGGCTGTTTTTTCTAAAGGTAACATAAAATAAATAATCTTATCAAGAAGATTTAATGAGGGTATCGTTTCATTATCTGTATCAAAAGAAAAAATCTTTAATAATTCTCCAAAATCTACATTTAACGCTTCCTCAAAACTTTCAGTTCCAAAAAGATTTTTAAAAAAACCTTCAGTATTTGGGGGATTCTGCCACCTTAAACTTATGTCTGCATAAATTCCTTTTTGTAATAAATTTGGGATTACTTCCTCAACATACCCAAATTGTTTAATCCTATCTTCTGGAGCATATTTTTTAAAATAAAGTCTAACTAAAGTTACTTTATTTTCTTTTAGACCTTGTATTGTTGATTTTAAATCCTTACCAATAATATTTCTTGACCTTAAATCTTCAATTATTGTTGAGTATCTTTGTTTAAAATAATTTACAAACCCCTTAATATTCAAAGAGAAATATTGTCTTTCAAACATTAAAATTGGTTTTCCATCATCTCCAACCCAAATTAAAAAATTTAATTTTCCTTTAAGATTGTGGCAGAGATGTTCATCTTCTTCAAAACCCAATTCTAAAAATTCTCCTTTTCTTTCCTTACTATAATTTATCTCATCTTCTCCAACAATAAAATACCCAAAATAAAATTTTCCGCCTTTTGCTTCTTCTTTTTTTATAATATGGACACTTAGAATATAATCTGAATGATTTTGATAAGTTGGAGATTTATTTGTCGTTTCTAACATAATTTTATCTAATTCTTCTGACCAATCAAAAATCATATCCTGCTTATTTTGTAAAAGTAAGTCATAAAAGTAAAACTTAGTTTGAGCCATACTTTCTTCAAGTTTTTCCCATTTAAAATCGTTTTGTTTCATCATTTTGAGTTTTCACCAACCTTTAAGGTAACAATGTATGTTTTTAAGGACAAGAACATTTAAATAAAAGTTTACATAAAAAAGGACCTAAAAAAAATAAACCTAAACCTAAACCTATTAGCATCCAAAATAAATATGCTAAAATCCCTCCTTTTTTATTCATTTTAAATCCAACTCTTTTTCCAAACAATCTGGTAATTTAATTTTCAAAAATAAATTTAATCTAAAAGTTATATCTTTATAGATTATACAATCTCCAAAATCATCTCCTTTACATCTTTCTTTTTCAATATATAAATTTACATCTTTTCTCTGACATAAATTCTTTCTATATGGACAACTCATTTTACTTTTCCTCCTTTCTTTTAATTTCTTGCTAATTCGGGAGTTACTATCTTCTCCATCCTAAAAAAGAACTTCTGAAACCATCCTTCCATTTTGTTTAGTTCTAAAATTAAATAATCCTGCCAAGTAATCATATAAAATAAATCATAAAGATTAGCCAAGTCTTCTGCATTAAGTTTAAACTTCTTAGCTTCTATTTCTTGTTTCTTCCAATATTCTTTTAATTCATTTTCCATCTTTCAGTTTATTTAATTTTTGTTTAATTTTAATTTTTCTCCTATTTTAAACCTTTTATCCCACTCTTTTTCTGAAACTTCTTTATTAAAAATCCAATATTTTAATTCATCTTTTTTTTCTAATTTTAGATTAATACACATAAACCCATTAACAAGATTTTTACAGGAATCACAGGAATCACAGGCATAACAGAAATCACAGGAATCACAGGAATCACAGGCATTACAGGAATCACAGGCATTACAGGAATTACAGGAATTACAGGAATTACAGGCATAACAGAAATCACAGGAATTACAGGCATAACAGAAATCACAGAAATCACAGGAATAACAGGAATTACAGGAATCACCATTTTTATTTCTCATTTTATTTTTCATTTTAATTTTTTCAAGCAGTTTTTAGGCAAACAAAAACAACACATATAAATACCATCTTTAGGAGAATAAGTAATAAAAGAAAAATCTCCTGTGTGTGGGTCTTGATATTCTAAATTTAATTCTAATTCTTTAAAATAATCTTCAAATTTCATTTTAATTTTTTTCCTGCAAGTTTATTTATTTTATCTAATAAATCTTTAAATGCTAATTTCTGGTTAGTTTGTTGGAAAAATAATGCACCCTCAATCTTATTATTAACTTCTTTTTTCAATCTTCCGATAAACTCTCTGTCTTGTTCTTCAATTTTATCAAAAACATCTTCTATTGTTATATCACTAAGGGCAAAGGCAGTTATAGTATCTTCTAACAACTTCTTTCTTTTCTCACTTAAATTAAATTCTTCTTCCATTTTAATTTTTCTTATTTAAAAAAGGCAGGAGATAAAGGAGGCAAAATAGCAAGTAGGTAACAACCAAGCCATTTCACATCTTCCCTCTCCTGTCTTTTGGGTCTGGTTTCAGATAATTATGGTTTAATAATTGGAATAACAGTATAATCTGTATTCAAACCCTGTCCTGATTTTTTAACTTTAAACTTCTTTAAATTAGGATTATCTTCAATTAAAATTTTCAATTGATTCAAAACCGAATTTGGAACTCTGTATTTTTTGTTATCAATAATCACAACTTTTTGTTTTATTGTTTTCATAATTCCTTTCTCATCTTCAAAGTCGTATTCGTCGTCTTGGGTTTCAATATCTACTGAAACTTCATCTAAATCTGCTATGTTTAAAGTCTGCTTTGGCTCGTATGCCTTTGCTTCATCAATTAACTTTGCCATTTTTATACCTCCATCAATTTATTTATTCTTCTTGGCATCTTCTTCAACTTTCTTACGAAGTTCAACCCAGTTAATGCCAAGATGAGCATCTTTAGTTTCTAATTCAACTTCATCTATTATTTCTTGTGCATTCATTTTGATTTCCTCCTTGATTTTGAAACAGCACCATTAGAATCAGATGAAAAAAAAGAGTTGGTGCTGTCTGAAGTTTTATTGAAAGAATCATCTCTTTTCAAATATTTCCAAATAATATCTTCAAAGGTTTCTCCTCTTAATTTTTTCATTGAATTTAACTTCTTCCATAACTCATCTGATATTTGAATTGTTGTCTTCATTTGAATATTAGAAGGGAGCTATCCACTCCCTCTTTTTTTTATCAAAAGTCCAGTAACCTTTACTGAACAATTGTTTTATTTTTTCTATTAGTTTCATTTTATTCACCTCTATAATACTATAATAATATATTATTTAAACCTTTCGTTTTTTTACATTGTTGCATTAACTGGACTTAGATAATCCAAAAAAAATTATTCTTTAGTTATCTCAAATTTCTTTTCCTGCACATCTAATCTATCTTTAAAATCTTGCTTAGCTTTATCCTGTAATGTGCTTAAAAACGACAGAAACATACCTATATCATTCAAACTAACATTAGCCTTATCTAAATCATAACCATATTCAAATTGTGTTTCTCCTTTGCTATCTTGAATAAGATTTATGTATGCTGTTGCGAGTAGTTTATTTTCTTTCATTTTATCATCCAAATTAAAATATTTAAATAGATTAATAAAGGTAATAAAATAAATATTGCAAAGAATAAAGAAAATTCTGTAAATATCTTTTTGATTAACCAATCAAAAAATGTTTTTCTTTCAAACTTCTTTTTAAGATTTACTTCTTGTTTTATAAATTCCATTTTCTAAAGATTAACTGATTGTTTTTGCCTTCTTTAATTTTTTTCTTAAAATTCTTCCTCCAGCCATTCCCTCATAATAATCACGAAGAGCTTTAGGAACTTTTTTTTTCTTTACTTTTTTTTGAACCATTTTCTTTTAAACCTCCTTTCAATAATTTTAATTCTTTTAATTTTTGTTTAATTTTAGTTATATCTTCTTCCATAGCAAGTTCCCCATCTTCATATTCTTTCTTTAGAATATTTAAACTTGTTAAAAATTTAATTTCTTCTTCAATAATTTCTTCAATAGTATTAAATATTTCTATTCTTTCCCTTTCTCTACTGAGCTGTAAAGTAAGCGTCACCTTTTAGATAGGTTTTTATAAGATTTTTTCTTAAACCCTTTATGTCTGAAACTCATAAATTAGAAACATCTGAAGAATTGATTAAAGAGTGTATTAAAGATTTATATGTAGATCCAAGAAATTCTATGCGAAAATGGTCTGAAATAACTAATCAAACAGCTATGGCTCGTTTAGGTTATCCGAGCCAACATTTATCCTCTTTAATAACAGGAATTAAAGGAGTCGGAACTTCTGCAAGAGGAGATGATTTAGCAGATGGTTCAGAGGTTAAATCTTGTAGTAGGGCAGACCAATTAAGTGAATGTAAGGATTGTGGAGCAAAAGTTTTGGTTTGGCAAGAAAAATGTCCTGCCTGTAATTCCGAAAATATTAATATTAAAACAGATTCTCATTGGATTTTCTCTATAAAGACTAAATATGAACTTGATTTATTATTAAATAAAGTTCCAAGAATACTTTTAATGTTATTTGATAAAAGAGAAGATGATTCAGATGATATTCGTTTAAGGTGTTGGTCTGTAAATCCAAAAGAAAAATATGTTATAGAATTTTTTAAGGATTATTTTAATAACAATTATTTAGCAAAGTCATTAAAGGGAAAGACTCCTGCCCCATGTAATTTACATCCTTTAAAATATGATTTTTATATGATGAAACCAAAATTAATATTTCATTCAGAAATAGATATTCAAGATAATGAAGTTAAGATATTATTTTGGAATTTAGAAAAACCTAAAGATGAAAAAATGCCTATATCTTTATTATCAAAAGACCAATTAATAGATATTTTTGGAGAAAAGATTGGAAATTTAGCAAAGAAAGAAATTGCTAAAGAATATCCTTGTGTTCCATATAAGGATTTAGATAAATTGAATATGAAAGAAAAGAAATTAAAAACATATAAAGAAAAATATTCTCGTCGTTAATTTAATGTTTTTTGTGCTGTTTCATTCTTCAATCTTTTTTTAGCATAATTACAATACTTTTTATCTAATTCTATTCCAATAAAATTTCTCTTTAATTTTTTAGAAGCTATTGCTGTACTACCACTTCCTAAAAAAGGGTCTAAAACAATATCTCCTTCGTTTGAACTTGCTTTAACCAACCTTTCTATAAGTTTTATTGGCTTTTGTGTAGAATGTTCTCTTTTTTCCTTATAAAAATCTATATCCGTCCAAACATCAGTAAAACCCATTTGAGAGTTAAAAGTAAAATTAACTTCTGAATAATCCATTTTAAAATTAAATATTTTTTGTAATTTTTCCCACATTTCTTTTGTTGGAATTTGTGCTAATATGTTATTCCCTGAATATAAAGACCACAAACCACCACCATTTGATTTACATCCCAACATATCATTAATTTGTTTTGCAGTATATCCAAACTCTTTCTGTTTTTCTTTTAGGAATTTTTTAATATTTGGTTGGTTGTTTTTGACGAAGAAAAATATACTTTCTGTTGTTGTGGGAAACATCTTATAAGTGCTTGTTTTCCTACCACTTATAGACCTCATTCCTTTATCTACGATTATCTGCTGTCTAAACACAAATCCATATTTCTCTGCAATAGGGAGTATTTTAGATAAAATTTTAACATACCCAAATAACCAAAAAGAGCAATTTGTCTTAGCCACTCTTGAAAGTTCTTTAATCCATTTTTCACACCATTCAAGATAATCTTCTTCAGTTCTCCAAAGATAATCCCATTTTTCCCCTATTGTTTTAAAATAGGGGGGGTCTGCAATAATTAAAGGAATTGTTTTATTAGGAATATTCCTTAATTCCTTTATACAATCTCCACAAATAACTTTATTCAAATATCTTTTTTCAAATTCCTCTTTTTCCATTTTATTTATAGGTTTAAATAGATGAACCATTTTATAAACTTTGACTTGCTAATTTAATTAACCCCAACCAACGATTATCCCCTAATTCTAAGTTCTGTCCTGCTAAAATACAAGGTTGCTTTTTAGTTGTGCAATGCTCTTCTATAAAATTATGTTGGATAGTTAAACCACAAAGAATAATCGGGGCAGACCATAAGGATTTCAATCCTCTAAAATCTCTAACTCTATCTTTAATCTTCATAAAGATAGTTTCTATTTTGTAATTATGGATTTTAGTTTTACTAACATTTTGTATTTTATGTTCAACTTCCAAACCACCTAATTTATTTCTATAAAATAGTTTCTTGAATGCACGAGGATAAAACATAGCCATATCTGTTTGAATATATTTTGGCTTTCCTTTTTGGATAGATTTCTTAATGAAAATTTTGGCTTCTTCTACATTTCCACTAGTAGAATAATGTATTCCTGTAATCATACGAGTGTCCCAATCAACACAAGCCCAAAACCTATCATCTTGTTTTTGCCTTCTAATAAAAGTTTCATCTGCATAAAATCCTTTTCCTAAATTGTATCCTAACTTTTCTACAAAGTTATGGACTTTCATAACATACTTTCTAACCCAATCTAAAATAGTTTGATGACTTGCTTTAATTGAAAAATGCCTTTTTAATTGATTTCTCATTTTCCTTGAAGAAAGATTTGCCAAATACATATCTATTGAAAGAGTAATTGTTTGAGCAGAGTGACGCATTCGATAAAAACCTTCGTTATTTGTAAAGAACTTATGACACTCTTTGCAGTAATACTTTTGAATTTTTCCTCTGTTTTCTGTTTTCCTATATCCTTTCTTAATGTAGTTTTCTGAATGACAAAATCTACATCTGATTTTCTTCTTCTGCGAAATGTTTTTATTTGTTGTTTCACTTGTCATTTTGGTGGGAGTGTATGTTTTGCGACGGCACTCCTGCCGACTAATTTATCTTAATTTAGTGTACATATACTAAACATAACTACTATTTAAACCTTTCGGTTTAAGGTTTGTGTACACTATTATAGTGTACTTTATATATTATAAAATTTGATACAAAACCGATAAATATAAAAAGTACAAAAACCTTAAATAAATATGGCTATTACAGAAGAAGAACTAAACAAATTATTAGAAGTAAATGCAGACATAGATAAACTTAGTATGATTAGTAGTGACGGAAAGAGATTATTAACGAGAATACCCCAAGAAATAGTAGATGAATTAAAAATAAAAAAAGGGAATAAGTTTAGATGGCTTGTTAAAACTAAAGAGAAAAATATAAATCTAAAGATAGAAGAATAAAATGGTAGTAAAAAGAAAGAAAAAAACTATTGATGGAATTGATAGGGATGTATTAAGATTTTTAAGAAGTACTAATAGAACTCCAACAAGTAGACAGATAGCACAAAAAGTTAATTTAAGTGGAGCGTCTATTATGCCTAGATTAAATAATCTAAAATCTCAAGGGATAATAAAAGATGTAAAATGTGGAAAAATGAGAACTTTTGATAGGAGATTTGGAAATAGAACTATTAAAATAAAAGCTCCGAGTATGAAATGTTGGGGGTTAAATCTAAAACCGAGAAAAAAGAAAAAATAATTTTTTTGATTCTTTAAGTGACGTTTACTTTACAGCTCATTCTCTACCTATTTTAATTAACCTTGATTTTTCATGTTCTTCTGAATAAAAATCACTCATGTGTATTCCTCCATAATTTGAACATAAAATATAAAATAATTGTAATGATAATTAGAACTGAAAGATGAAAATAAATATTTTGTTCTTTAATCCAATAAATCCATTCAGTACTAAAAAGTATTATTTTCATTCTTCTAATTCCTTAATTTCTTTATTTGTATCATTAGAAACATCTGGAACTAAAACTTGTAATCTTCCTTCAGTTATATCAAAAATATTATATTTTTTCATTTTAAATCATCTCCTAACTGGTCTATCCATAAAATATCTTGTATCTCTTCCCTTAATCCCTCTAATAACTCAACAATAGATTCAAAGGGTTTGTCATAAATATTTTTTATTTCTTCATCATTCAGTTTTTTAATTTTCATCAATTTCTTATTTTTATAAGAGTTTATTTCAGAATCTATTAAATTTTCAATAGTTTGTCTTACCTTAACAATATCTGATGCCTTTATCGATAAAAATTCTTTATTATCTAATTTCATTTTTTATTCTCTTTTTTTCAATACATCTTAAACAATACTTTTGGTGTTTTCCACTTGGAACGAACATTTCACCACATTCCTTACAGACTCTTCTTAATTTAGTTACTATTGGCATTTTTAGACGTTTTGAGGGGTTTTTTGCGATTTTTACGATAAACTACCCTACTTTTAGTTTTTGGACTATCTTCTGTACATATTTCTAAATAGTTTTCATAATCAATATCTTCTTCTGTTTTGATTTTTTGTGGCATTTTTATACATTAAATATCTTCATCTTCTCTTGTGCTTTCTTAACATCAAGAATAACTTGGATTCCTTCACCATATCTCCTTTTGGTTTTTATTAATGATAGTCTTTTTAATGCTCTACCTACCCATTTTGTATTTAACCAGTCATCATCTTTATCTTCTTCACCAACAAATGCCCTAAATAATGTTGTTAATTCTTTTACTTTCCTAAATTCCTCATTATCTTCTTGTCTGGCTATAAAACTCATAAACAAGACATCTTTACTTTCTGTGAACTCTTCAATCTTTCTTTCACTCACAATTTTTTTAGCAATTTCAATAATTTTAGTTAGTGTAGTTTCTCCAATCCGATTAGCTACCAAAAACAGTGGAAAGAACAATTCCAGATTTCTCCCATCAATTTCAGATTCATCAATTTTTTCAAATAACACACGATTGGTGTAGTTTAGTGTAGTTTTATGTAGTTTTATGTATAGTGTAGTTATAGGTTCAGTGATAGCCTCTTCATATTTTTTTTTGATAAAATGATGCCAAAGTGTATATTGTTTTGGGGTAACTACACTACACCAAACTACACTAAATTTCGCAAAATTGTCTTTTATTTGGTTAATTAATGGAAAAGTGTCGTAATCTTCCATTAATTTTGTAACTGCTTTATTTGATGATTTTTCAAGAAAAATAGATATACACCTATCTCCTAACACTTCTTCCATCCCCCAAATATTAGCAAGATGTATTGGTCTATAAACATCAAATTCTTCAACTACTTGTTCTTCTCCTTCTGCTGACTTCTTTTTCTTCATTCTTTTAACTTTTGAACCTTTTTTATATGAAGAATTAAGTAATTGTCTTAATGATGCCTTTTCTTTATTACCTATACTTTCAAATTCATCTATTCCAAGAGGATTGTTTTGTCTAAATAACACAGATTCTGTAAGAGAATTAAGAACTTCACCATCTTTCTCTAAAGCAGCAATAAGTTTTAATAATCTTGTTTTTGCACTTCCCCTCATTGCATTTATAAATAAATAAGGATATGTTTGAAAATCCTTATGAAAGTAAGTTCCAATTATCCAGATTGTTATAATTTCTAAATAATCTTCTTTAATATCAATGTATTCTTTTATAGCAAGTTTGATTAGTTCATAGTTTTCTTTTAGTGTTTTTAAGAAATCTTCTTCTGTAAATTCTTTTTTTATTTTTTCTATTGTATCTTCTTTAACTTCTACATTGTGTTCTTTTGCTATCCTGTTAATTAATTTTTTAGAAGTCATCTCCATATACCTCTATCCATTTATTTATAAAAGAAACTTCTAATAAATCTTTTTTAAGAAATACTCTTATTAATCTTTTATGTCTAAACTTCTTTGCCTCTTTTCTAACCTCTTTTTTAAAATTCATCACCTTCCCTCCTCTTGGATAATCTCTATTTCAGAAACAGTAAAGGTAACCCATTTTCCAAACCTATCAGTAATAGATAAAAAAATTATTCCATTACCTGCATCGTGGACTTCTTCAACTACTCCAGAATATTGACGATTGTTTTTTAGAACTAAAAAAACCTTTTTTCCTTCCCATCTCTTCCATCCATCCATCTTAAAACCCCCATTTTTGTAAAATAGAAAGATATTTAAACTTTAAAAAGGTTTCTGTTTTGTGTAATTATTTAAAAAAGGTGAAATTAAATTGGTTTTTAGGAAAAAAGGTTCTGAAGAAGTAGACTTTGATATTGAAGATGTAGAAAATTACCGAGGAGAACCAGACTTAAAATATTCTCAAGAGCTTTTAGTTATGGAACAGTATCGGAGATGTTTGAAATCTGGAAGTCAGGAAATGAAAAAGGGTTCTGAAGAAGTTAAGAGAGATAGAATTGGAAATGTTATGGTTGTTAAAATTAATTCAGATACAAGAAAAGAATTTGGTGAGTGTGTTAATACTTTAAAGAATTTAATGATTGGAGATATTACTGCTGATAAAATTTCTAAAGTAAATATTCCAAATTTATATAAAGAACTGGAAGAATTGAAAGAAAAATATATTAACTTAGAAGAAGAAGATTGGAAAAAAATTCCAGAACATATTAAAAGGCCTGGAAGTCCTTGGGCAGATAGATGGGACCATCTTCCTGGAACTTTAAACCTTGAACATTATTATGGAGAAAAATATTTACAAGGGTCTGTTGAAGTTTATCGTCGGATATTAGAAGAGATTGGTTTATTATTATATAGGATGGGTTACTTTAGAGCAGAGAGGATAACATGATTAGGGAAGAGGAAATTGATTTAGATACTTTAATGAATTATATAAAAAAAAGAGTTAATGCGAATAAAAATTGGTTGGTTGTTACAACAGGGAGTCCTGGAAGTGCAAAATCTTATTCTAATCTTCGTTGTGGGGAAGAATGGTATGATTTTTGGTTTAAGGAGAAGTTTCCAATAGAAAATGTTTGTTTTTCCATAGATGATGTTATGGATGGTTTAACAAAAAAAGGTAATCGTCCAGGAGAACTTTATATTTTAGAAGAAGCAGGAACTTTGATTAACTCAAAGGACTTTCAAAGCAAAATAAATAAACTTTTTAATTTTTATATGCAAAGTTTTCGTTGTAAGAATATTATTTTGATGTTTAACCTTCCATTACTTGGACAACTTGATAAATCCACGAGGTTGTTAGTTCATTCTCACTTTATTACCAGCAAAGTAATCAAAACAGCGAAGGTATGTCATATTAAACCTTTTTTTATTCAGGTTAATCAAGATACAGAGAAAGTTTACAGAAAATATTTAAGAAAGTCAGTTAAAAGAGAAGAATATTACTTTAAGTATCCTGTGAAGGTGATTGGGTTTGGTATTCCTTCAAAAGAATTATGTAAATTGTATGAAAAGAAAAAAGCAGACTTTGTAGATTCATTAGGAGAAGATGTTAAGGCAACATTGAGAGAAATAAGGGCAGGAAAGAAAAAAGTGATAACTTATCGGATGAGGGAGATTAACACTTGTTGGCATAAACTAAATATTCGGGGACACAATAAAATTTCAGAGAAAATTAGTGAATGGAATCATGTGCTGATTCACCGCCCCAGTGTCTCTCGTGATATGTATAAAATGGATGCTTTATTTCCAGAATGGCGAGAAAACCCTAAGAGAATTGGGTTTGTAACTGTTGTAACTTGATTGTGCGAACTTTTCAATTTGACTACTCACATTTTTTAATTTTCACTGGAAATAAATAGCAACAAACCAAGGTATATTATTTTGGTTAACCGAACTCTTTTTTGAGTTATACGAACCTTTTACAAAGGTTTTTAATTATAATAGGAGTTAATCGGTATGACGAAACTAAGATGGCAGTTGTTGATATAAATACAGGAAAGATTGTAGGATGTAAGCGAGGTTCTCTAACTTGGTGGCACGAGAAAGGACATTTAGTATATAATAGGAGTAACAAAGGCATAATAAATTCTTACAGACAATTTCAATTTTTAATAGTAACAATTTCATTACTTGTTGCTCACATGTTTTTACCAATAATATTTTTTAAGATAGTTGGTGGAATCAGTTTTATAATCTGGATGCTATATTTTTCTTATGAGGAAATCTGGTGCTGGGTTTATGCTTGGAAGAAGAAGTCATAAATTAAGGATAAAGCGACAGGTTTATAAACCACCTCGTCTATATAATATAAGATAAGATGTCACAAAAATTGGTGAGGTTTATAACAATGGAAGAAGGCAAGAAGATAATTGCCAAAGAGAAGAATAAAAAATTTAAACTTGCTTATGCTCTTGCCCTCGGTAGTGGATTAAGAATCTCTGAAGTTCTTGGATATGAAGATAAAATTTCTCCATTGACAAGTGAACAAATTAATTTGCAAGAACATACAATTAGAGTTTTTGGAAAAGGTGGTAAAGAAAGAATCACAGTTACTTCTCCAATGTTAAATGAAACCAATATTAAACTGTTACCACTTAAAATTAATAGAAGAACACTTCAAAGAAGAATTACAAATTTAGGAAAAAAAGTTTTAGGGAAAGATGTTACTTTCCATACTCTCCGACATGGGTTTGCTAATTTTATGGTGAATGAAAAGAATGTTCCTCTACCAATGGTTCAATCAATGCTTGGACATTCCAGATTAGACACAACTGGAATTTATACTAAATCAAATCCTAAACAAGCAATTGCAACAGCATGGGAGAAGTTTTAAGATGTTAATTAAATCAAAAAATTGAAAGGAGGTAAAACGGCAAGATGAAAACATATAAAACTACAATACAAGGAATAAGTCCTTTATTAATGAATCGTCCATCAGCAATGATTGGAGATATTTCAAAAGACAAGAAACCATTTAAAGATGATGTAGAGGAACAGGCGCATAGTAAACTTTATGCAAGTCCCAAAGGAAAACTTTATCAGCCAGCAACCCATATCTATGGTTCATTAATTGAAGCAGGAAAACAAAAAAAAGTTGTGGGTAAAGGGAAATCAACTTACTCAAAAATTGTTGGTTATGCAGTTGAAATCAATCCATTTGAGATTGAACATAAAAATCAAAATTGGGAGATTTTCAGTATTTTAGCAGTTAATCCAAATACAAAAGGCAGAAATTTATTACATCGTCCAATTTTAAAAGAATGGGAACTTGATTTTGAAATAACTTTTGATGAAGAGCAGATTGCACCAAGCATTATGAAAGAGCTTTTAGAAATTGCAGGAAAAGTTGCAGGCATAGGAGATTGGAGACCACAAAAGAAAGGACCTTATGGAAAATTCCAAGTTGTTTCTTGGAAAGAAAAAACCAAATAAATTTTTATTTTATACTCACTTCATCGTGAGAAGAAGGTTCGGTTAGGTAAGGTGAGGTGGGGTAAGGTGAGGTGGGGTTAGGTAAGGTATGGTAAGGTAAGGTATGGTAAGGTGAGGTGAGGTTAGGTGAGGTGGGGTGTGGTAAGGTAAGGTCGGGTAAGGTTAGGTGAGGTTGGGTTAGGTAAGGTTAGGTAAGGTGTGGTGAGGTTTTCATAATCACAATCATACTCATCTTGCCGATGAGTAAGGTATGGTGAGGTGAGGTGAGGTTAGGTG
>Ga0272443_10002469_pt1 | contig 23622 bp, 17 predicted proteins | sample SSMAcet12_FD_193581 | JGI IMG/M metagenome (GOLD analysis project Ga0272443, IMG submission 193581) | Marine sediment archaeal communities from Little Sippewissett salt marsh, Falmouth, MA, United States - SSM-Acet-12 | ecosystem: Environmental > Aquatic > Marine > Wetlands > Sediment ...
AAGTAGCTGATAAATTAGTTCTTGGCGGAGTGATGTACAACACTTATCTTACATCTAAATACGGAATAAAGATCAAAGGAGTATCTGAAGAAGATACAGCTTCGGCAAGAAAATTTGCTGAGAATTGCACTAAATGTAAAGAAAAGTTAGTAGAGTTACCCTATATCATTGAGTCCGACACTCTTGATGGTAAATTTGAAGGACAATACAGAGAAAGAGCAATTAGCGATCTTCGTGAGGGAGATGAATTGAATTATGTGCTTGATGTATCAAAAAGATCTTTCGATGACGATACTGTAAAGGAAGTGTTCTCTTCTGCAAATCTATTTTTCGTTAATGCAGTTATGGGGTTTACTCCTAATTTCCAAGAAGGAACAATAGCTTTGGACAATATAATCCACGAGAATAAAGCAGCTTCGAAACTATTTGGTGGTGGCGACACTTTGCAGGAAATGAAGCTATTAGTGCCAAGCATTTACATGCATGGACTTGACGATCCAACATATTATATGTTCACGGGTGGTGGTGCTGTCCTGAAAGCAATACAGGAGGGCAAAGCAACAGAAATGGACATGATTCAAGCTCTTATTACTCAAAAATTATGATTAGAAGGAATGAACGACTATTTTGCTTATGAGAATAATATAATCATGGTGGATTTGATTGTCAAATCCACCAATGATCTTGTCCCTCTCGTAATGAAACACATTGACATAGACAATACAATTAGCGAGACAATTACTTTAATACTAAAATTCCTCAATAAAATTCTTAACCTGCTTCCTGAGGTCTTATCAGATGAAAATCCTTATAGTACAAAAAAGAAGTTAATTAAAGATACATTATCTAATGTAATCCAGTCATGGGAGCGTTTTCAGCAAGACCCTGTTGATTTCCGATTTGCTTGGGATGAATTCCATTATTGGTGGCAGGAAATCCAAGAAGACCTACTGCAAATGCAGAATTCAAAGCATACCATATTTTTATCAATGAATTGAAAAATATTATTATTATTATTTGAAGCATCCATTTACCATCTCTTTCAAATTGGTTCATATTTGCATTTGCATGAGGTTCTGTGATTAGTATCTATGAAATTTCTTAAAACATTTTAAAACACTTTTGCAATTAATGTGTTAATATGAGTAAGGTGATTATAAATTCAGGAAAAAGAAGCATGAAATTGATATATATATATGTTGCAATAACAATATTTTCATTTTGTCAAGTATCTGCTGAGGATATAGCTATTAATTGGTGGAGCAAAGGAGAGGAATTTTATACAAAAGGAACAGCAATATCTCCCAATGGGTATTGGGTATATCAAAGCTCATATTATAGATCATCCAGTGAAGAAAAAAACGAGATTTTGATATGGGATATTAACTCAGGAGAATTTCAGGGAAGTATTGCTACTGAACTGGAACCAGGAATGATTGATATTTCAGATGATGGTTCCAAGATAATACTTGCCGCTGATTATGGCACAAGCATTGAAATAATTAATCTTGACTTCTCATCAAATATGCTTACAGAAAAATTAAATGCTGGCAGTATGTTCTCTTCTATTGAAGAGTTATGCTTTCTGCCAGATAATAACAGTTTTGCTGTGTGGATACCTGATAATAACTCAATAGATATTTACCATATCTCTGATATTTCTAATGGAAACAGTATAGATCTTTTGAACAATTCAATATCTTGTGTTAGATTTTCACCAGATGGCAATTTTACAGCAGTTGCTTATAAAAACAAGTCTATAGATATATGGGATAATGTAACTCAAAAGCATATTAAAACCTTAACTATGGCTTATATACCAATTGATATTGCATTTAGTAAAGATAATTCTAATATCGCTGTCATATTAGATAAAGATCATTATTCAAATATTATTAAACTAATCTCAATCTCAAACTCAAAACCAATCAAGGAATGGCACTCAGATAAATCCAAAGAAAGAGTACTTTTTTCAGGTAATGATGCTTATCTTATAGCAAGTGGTATCGAAGAATCAATGATTTGGTTTTTTGATATTAATTACGGGACTTTGTTTGAAACATCTTTAAATCTTAATGGCAAATACTTATCTGTTATTAACAACAATTTAGTCGGCTGCAATGAGCAAGGAGCTTTGATTCTTTATGACATTCTTACTAAATCTACAATATTTGATTTTATAAAGTACGATGCTTCAAAAAGTCATAAAGTATGCCGTTCTGTGATGGTGATCCCTAATGAAAAAGTAATTTCAGGTGGAGATAGTGGTGAATTATTCATCAGAGATATAGACAACGGAGAGTTAAAATCGAAAATTCTATTACATTCAAGAACTATTAGCTCAATGGATATTGATGAACTGGGGATACTTGCTGTGAGCTGTGCTTATGATGATACTGTGAAATTATGGAATGGCTTGACTTATGAATTAATTGACAGTTACTTTGCTGACTGTAAATATCCCGAGGCAGTATCTATTTCACCAGATGGAAAATTCTTTGCAGTTGCTGGTAAATTAAATGGGATATTAGTGCATAATATTGAAACAGGAGAAGAACATCGCTTAGACCAAACATGGACAAATGTGCAAACGATTGATTTTTCACCTGACTCTCAAACACTATTAGCAGCTGGCAAAGATAAAACTGTCAGGAAATATTTGCTCAATGAAGAGGAGAAGTTTAAAATCAAGACTTTTTTCCTTGCTGATTCCACTAACAATCCATATCTCGCTGGTGTAAAAGCTGTAAGGTTTTCTAATGACGGCAAGTATTTTGCAAGTTCGGGAGGGGACCACAAAACAAAGCTCTGGGACGCTGTCACCTGTCAATTCATAAGAGCTTATATTGATAGTTCAGGATGGAAGAGTACTATAAATGCTATTACTTTCTCAAATAATGACAAATTCCTTTACACAGCAGATGCACTTGGGATGATAAAAGTATTTAACGTGGATTCTGGGGAATTACTAATTAATTATGACAGTTTTATTGATAATGATTATAATCTAAGCATAAATTCAATTTCCTTATCTGAAAGTGGAGAATTATTGACAATAGCATCAAACGAAGGTAGCGTTTTGGCTCTTGGTATTGCAACGCTAACAAATGCCGGAAATAATTTAAAGATGCGTGAAAGTGATGATGTAAGATTATATCCAAATCCTGCACAAAATACAATTAACTTGGAATTTGTAACAAAACCAGAGTTTATTGTGTCTTTAGTATTGACAGATGAGTTAGGAAATGACTTATTGTATATGGATAGTGAAGAATTAATATTAAATGGCGCGGACAATAGCATGATACTGGATATAAGTCATTTAACCACAGGATTTTACTTTTTGAAGATCATTACTTCAGATCAGATGTACGTAGAGAAGTTTATTAAGCATTAGTCATCAATAAACTTTGTATTACGAGTGTTTTTTATTAAATTTAATATCTATATGAGAATTAGTTTGTAAAATTTATAAATTTAGAGGTAGTTATAATGAAAAGATTTTTACTCGTTTTTGGGGTATTGTTAACCCTTACAGGTTATTCAGTTTATTCACAATATGAAATTCGGAATATCCCTGTAGTTCTTGATCCTGAAAAGGAGGATTACGTTAGAGATTATCTGAAGATAAAATTATCGCCAAGGCATTTATTGCCGACAGCTCTGCCGCTTGGAGCTGATCCTAACCGCAAAGGACCCGAAAGAATGATGTCTGAAGATGGATTCGAGCTTATCAATATTTCCAATGGAAGCCAATTCCAATCTGAAACATGGATACAAGTCAACCCTCACGATCCTGATGTTATTGTTGCGAGTTGTAACGATAGCCGCTATAATGGCGGGAATTACAGAATGGGAGCTTTTACTTCTACTGATAAAGGAGTAACATGGTCGCACTCAACAACTCCACCGAATCTTGGGCTTTATATAGACCATCCTGGTTCTGAAGGTGGCTTAACAAACGTTGATCCCGGACTCGGCTACGATACCGAGGGCAATGTTTATTATGTATATCTCTTTGCTCAGCTCATTGGCACAGGTGCAGGCGATAATGGAATATTCGTTACAAAATCAACAAATAACGGTAGAAATTGGCAAGAGCCAGTTCCGGCAGTTCTCGACGCCGCAGGCACAGAAAATCAACCACTGAATGACAAATGTTTTATGGCAGTTGATCACTATCCAGATTCACCTTATGGAGATTATATTTATGTAGTATGGTATCGCGCAGATTATCCAAATTCTGCAGTAGGATTCGTCAGATCAAAAAATGGATTTGAGTTTTCATCTTATAAACCAATACCTGGAGCTACTGGATCTATTCAATCACCATATCCTGTAGTTGGTCCTGATGGTACTGTTTATATAGCATGGGAATCCAAAGATCAGCTGCGTACAGATATCTATATTCAGAAAAGCGCCGATGGTGGGAATACTTTTGTCTGGCCCGGGGCTAAGAAAGTGCAGACTGTGAAAACCTGCGGCGAAAGAGTTGACCAAAGGCAAGCATTGCCCGATAAACAAAATATGAGAATAGGGTCACATCCTGGTTTAGCTCTTGATCCAAATAATGGGAATCTGTATGTAGTGCAGGCAGGCAAAGACGATATGGATCAATATGGTGTTTATTTTGCTAAATCCACAGATGGTGGCAATACATGGAATTCAAATAATCGCGTAGATAATAGCGATATACGTAACGATATGTTTATGCCATCCATAACAGTTGATCCTGTTACAGGTATGATTGCTATTATGTATTATACCTCTCAGAATGTCCCGGAGAATAATGGAGCCGACGTTTATGTAGCAGTTTCATTCGACGAAGGGAATACTTTTGATCAAATTAGAGTAACACCAAAATCATTTTATTTCCTGAGTAGCAATTCTGTAATGCCGGCAGGTGGAGCTCATCTTGGGTATTATTGGGGTGACTATTCCTCTATAACTGCTTACGATGGTAGAGTATATCCTTGCTTCTGGATTCCTGATCTCGAATCTGCTCCCCAAAGCCAGGTTTATTGGTCAAATGATATTTATACTGCCCTTATATATTCTGGACCAAGACCACCACAAAATGTAACTTATGTTAATGATTTTGAAGAACCATCTAAAATCACATTGAACTGGGAAGACCCAACTACAAATATGCTCGGTGGCCCAATGCCTGACTTCGAGGTTATTATTATGAAAAATGGCAACGAATTAGCTGTAGTTGAGAAAGGCGTGCAAACTCATACATTTACTGATTTAGAAAATGGTGAACATTTTACTTATCACCTAAAAACAAGAATCGCCACAGGACAAGAAAGTAATATAGTCTCTATATCCGGTGTTTCCGGTGGTGCATTAGAGCCAATGCCACCAATTGAATTCTATGCCAGACCTAACGAAAATGGAATCTATCTCAACTGGACAAATCCCGAAGAGCATGTTGATGGATCATATTTCTTCGACTTCGATCATATACTAATTCTGGATGCAGAGACAGATGAAGTGCTTGCAACAATTGAATCTGGCGACGAAATAATTGATCCAGGTAAAAATGTGATGTACTTATTACAAGTACCAACAGAGAAGTTCTACCACATCAAAATTGCTGCCGTTGGCAAACGTGGAGATACTGAAACTTCAAGCGATTATTCATCCACTCTCCTTGCTTATTCAGGTGCACCGATGACAGAATTGAACGAGAACTTTGATGCAGAAACAATAGTTCCATATTACACAAATGGTCAATGGGGATTGACTCAAGATATTGCTTATGACGGAGAGTATTCTTTCACAGATTCGCCAGATGGTACATCTGAAAGAAACTTTACTAACAGAGTTTATCTTGCTCCGCAAGTTATTTCCAATGAGCTAAAGACTTTGAGTTTTGTACATATCTGTAACGTTGAGCCAAACGATATTGCTGCTCTTACAGTATCTAATGATTTCGGAGAAACATGGAATGACCTTAGATGGTACAATATGGATATGGAAGATGAATTTACAGGTAGCTTGGAAACCAGTGAATGGCTCGAGCAGCACCTCGATCTCTCTGATTACATTGGCGATACACTTTACATTCAATTCCTTGTACAGACTAATCAGTTCAAAGAAGAAGACGGCTGGTATATAGATGATCTGAAAATTGATGATAATCCAAATACTGTTTTTGAATCTAATAACAGATTATCAGTAGAAGTATTTCCAAATCCTTCTACTGGCATTGTCAATATTATGTTAGAAAATGCAATGGCAGGCAACTCCATTATTGAATGTTATGACGGTATGGGAAATAGAGTATTTGACATTAGTAGCGGTTTCATGATAGCCGGCAGACATGATTATAAGCTCGATTTCTCACAGAAGTCATCTGGTATTTATTATCTCAGATTCTCAGTAGATGGCACTACTGAAACTATTCCAGTATCAATTATTAAATAAGCAGCATATACAAAGAGATAAGATGAATGTCCCGTTAGAATTTATCTAACGGGACATTCTTTATTTTTTGATTTCTTTAGAAAAACGTATTTTTACATTTAAGAAATAATTACTTATTATAATACTTTTATTGAAGTGAGCAAAATCAAACAAGAAAAGAAGCCAGAGAATAGACAAAAGCCCAAAGATATTGGCAGTAGTAAAACAAAGCCCAATAAGGGTAAAAAATACCCCGTTCACAAAAAGGGACCTTGGCAAAATGAATCGAAAGCCCAATTAACACCTGGGCAAAGATGCGATCCATTCTTCAAGAATTTTCTGAACAAGCTGACAGTGGCTTTGCATAAGGATTTGATGATACCACACGGCTCAAGAATACTTTGTGCAGTAAGTGGTGGAGTTGATTCGATTGTCATGCTCGATTCCCTTGCTGTGCTTGCGGCTCGGTATGACTATCGCATTGCCGTTGTTCATATTAATCACAACCTTAGGGGAGAATCATCAGACAGGGACGAGCAACACGTAAGGTCTGTTTGCCACTATCATGGCTTCTATATATATTCTTCTTCGGTCAACGTGAAGCAGTATTCTGAAAAGTACTCGCTTACCACAGAAGAAGCGGCTAGGAAGCTACGCTATGGCTTTTACGATAGAATATCAAGCAGCATCAATGCACCTTATGTGGCAATGGCTCACACTGCCGATGATAATGCAGAAACTGTCCTTTTCAATTTGTTTCGAGGGACTGGGCTGACTGGTCTGTCAGGGATACCTCAAAAAAGGTTGCTTAGTAAAAAAACTTTAATAATCAGACCATTCCTAAATTTTCATAAAAGGGAGCTGATTGATTATGCAGAAAAGCGTGAGCTCGTCTGGCATGAAGACGAGACCAACTCTCTGCTCTATTATACAAGGAATAAGATTAGACATGAGCTAATACCAAGATTAGAGCAGGATTTCTCTCCTGCTGTAATAGATATAATTAACCGCTCTTCACGACTGATAGCTGGAGCTGATGAATTTGTAAGCTCTCATATAAAAGATGTGTTCAACATGCACTTCCGAGGACGAAAAAATGAGAAAATGAGCTTTGATGTTAGCTATATGAAATCTAACGATAAATTTATTCAGGGAGAGTTATTACAGGAAGGGTTTAAAGTATTTTTTAATATGAAATCTATCACTCTTTCAACAATTGATAGGTTATTTGAACTTATGGATAGCGAAACAGGTACAGTAATTGAACTTGGCAATAAATTAATAGCTTTAAAGAATAGGAGTATTATCTTTGTAACAAAGCAAATTGAGCCAATAGATATAAATATGAAAATAGATATTATCGGTGAATATGAATTCGCTGGGAAAAAACTCGTTTTGGAGCAAGTAGATCGCAGGAGTATTTCATTTAATGAAGATACCAACATTGAGCTACTGGATATGGAATTCCTACCTAAGTCCTTATATATTCGTAGCTGGGAGGAAGGAGACCGCTTCTCCCCTCTTGGAATGTATGGCACCATGAAAGTGAGTGATTTCCTTACAAACGAAAAAGTAAGTCTTTTCGATAAGAAAAAGATTTATGTGCTGGCGACTAAAACTGAAATTATCTGGGTTATTGGTATGAGGATAAGCGATAAATACAAAGTATCAAAAAGTACTAAAAAAATCTTAAGAGCCACAATAAAGGATGAGTGATGGTAAATCTGAATAATCCGATAGATAACCTAACAAATGATGGATTAGGAGAATTACTTGACGAACTTCCGCTTTGGTCTGCCGCATTCGGTCAGGAATTATTAGCACATATCCGTTTTCAGAAAGGGATGAATGTGCTCGATATTGGATGTGGAAGCGGTTTCCCTCTTATCACATTAGCTCAGCGGCTTGGTGATACCTGCAAAATATATGGATTAGAACCTAATGAAGTGTCATTCGCAAGGGCAAAGAATAAGATAGACTTGTTGCATCTGGATAACATCTCTTTATCAAAGTCCACAGCAGAAGAAATGAATTTTAATGACGGCTTTTTTGATATGATATGTTCCAATAATGGCTTGAATAATGTTCAGGATATTGAGCTAAGTTTCAATAATTGCAGAAGGGTTGCTAAGAATAAATGCCTTTTTATCTATACAATGAATTTGCAGGGAACTATGCCCATATTTTATGAGACATTTATAAACGTAGTAAAAGCAATTCCTGATGTAAATATTGAGAAGAAGATAGATCGTCATATACATAACAAACGTAAGCCGTTGGATTATTTATTAGACCTAACAGAAAGAGCTGACTTCAAGATACTAAAAACAATAGAAAGACATTTTTACATGAATTATATAGATGGAACTGCATTCCTGAATGACTTTCTTATCCGATCATGGTTCATGCCTTTATGGAAAGAGCTGATTCCTAATAAATACCAGCAATATGTCTTTGATGAAATAGAGAAGCAATTGAACATCATTGCAGAAGAAAATGATTATTTGATGTTAAATATTCCATTTATTTGTATTATCGCTGAAAAGAATTGCTGATGGCACTTGAGTTCAAATATCGTCTTGCATCTCGCTTGATAAGCATTATAGCATCTACATGGAAATTTAGTATTACTGGAGTTAAAACACCTAAACCTGCTATTATAGCATTCTGGCATGGATCAATGCTTCCCGTGTGGAAGTACTTTGCAAATGATAAACCAAATGCTGTTGTTAGCCAAAGCAAGGACGGAGCAATCCTCACTCATTTACTTCAAAGCTGGGGCTATAACGTATTGCGTGGCTCTTCATCTAAAAATTCTAAGGAAGTGCTGACAGATATGCAAAACTCAGCAAAAAATGGATATTTATTGATAACTCCAGATGGGCCAAGAGGACCAATCTACGGATTTAAACCAGGAGCGATTATTGCAGCACATAGAGCAGAAGTACCTCTTCAACTTTGTGGAGTTAATATAGATAGGAAGCACTGTTTTGAGAAAAGTTGGGATAAATTTCTTCTCCCACTTCCTTTTACTCGTATCAATTTGTGTTTATCAGAACCAATTATAATTCCAAAGGAAGCCACCAGAGAAGAGATTTCAGAACAAATATTAAAATCAGAAAATGTCTTGAATCAACTAAGTGGAGTGGATTAGTGCTAAGAGCATTATCAAATATTTATGGATATTTAGTATCTAGAAGAAACAAGCAATTTGATTCTGGAAGATTAGAAATAATTAAAATGAACAGCCCTGTAATCTCTGTAGGGAATATCTCTACAGGTGGAACTGGTAAAACTCCTTTTGCAATAATGCTTGCCAACAAGCTGATAGAGATGGGATATCAACCATCAGTTGCTGGCAGAGGTTATGCTCGTAAAAAAAAAGATATTAGCATTATCTCTGATGGTAATGAAATATTTGGATCTGTGGCAGATGCTGGCGATGAAATGTTTATGTTGGCTCAGAAACTACATATCCCAGTTGTAGTTAATGACTCCAAAGTAAAAGCAGCAAAAATATTAGATGATACCTTCAATCCGGATTTAATAATAATTGATGATGGATTTCAGCATAGATGGCTGAATAGGGACCTTGACATTGTTTTAATAGATGAAAGAACACTTGCAAATCCAGAACTAATGCCAAGAGGTCGTTTAAGAGAGCCACTGACATCACTCTCCAGAGCTGATATTATTGTAATTATTGGAGATGTCGAAGATATTAGAGCTATTGAAGATTACTCGAAAAATTCCCTGATTATTCGTGCAAATACAATCACTGACAAAGAGTATAATCTTTTCTCAGATTACCCGATTGATGATGAAGAAAGATCTAAAGCCAAGGAAAAGGCAATAGCATTTAGTGGTATTGCTAATCCTAAAAAATTCCATACGTCTCTAATTGAAAATGCGTGGAATATAGCAGATAGCATCTCTTTCCCTGATCATTACAGATATTCGAAATCCGATTTGTTAAAGATTGAAAAGCGATGCAGAAAATACAATACAAATAATATTATTACAACTGAAAAAGATGCAGTCAAGTTAATTGAATTTAGAGAATTTTTTATTGAGAATAAATTAAATTGCTATGTTTTTTCAATCGAAATGATTATTATTGAGAAAGAGGAAGAGTTCTTCCAAAAAATTGTAAGTATAATTAAATCAAAATAATTCTATGAAACATACAAGTATCAAGCTTTCATTTGCTATATTAATGAGCATCTTATTTCTAAGTTGTATTTGGGGATGCTCTGACAATCGTATAAAAATAGCTCTATCAAAAGGAGCTGGCTCCGAGCATTATAATCAATATGCCAATTGGCTTAAAACCCATAATAATGATATTGATTGTATTGACCTATATTTCATTGATCGAGATCGAGCAGTTAGTATATTAAAGGAATGTTCTGGCTTAGTTCTAACAGGAGGTCCTGACGTACATCCTGACTTTTATGGTAAGGGCTGGGATACTGCACGCTGCAACATTGATATGATACGCGATACTCTCGAATTTGAAATTATTAAGCAAGCCCTGAGGATGAAAATTCCTATTCTTGCTGTATGTCGAGGTGAGCAGATATTGAACGTAGCAATGGGCGGCACTCTAATAGTAGATATTCCCGAAGATTTTGATAAAGACATAGCACACAGATGCGAAGATCCTACAACTTGCTACCACGAAGTCGAGATCATGCCAGGAACGATGTTCGAAATGATATGTGGCATTGATAGTGGATTGGTGAACACTAATCACCACCAAGCAGTAGACAAACTTGCACCGGTTTTCAAGATAGCTGCCTGCAGCCACGACGGTTTAATAGAAGCTTACGAGTGGATAGATCCAGTAGGTAAATCCCCATTAATAGCTGTGCAATGGCATCCTGAAAGACTTGATAATGATAATCCATTGTCATTTAATCTTGCAGAATACTTCTTGCACAAAGTTATTATTTATGACGAATATAGCAAACAAATCAGTTCTACGAAATAGCTTTATATGCAGAGTTTTATATTATGCAAAGCTTATCATTTTATGATGATTTTCAATACGTTTGCTATCGGTTTTTTATTCATTATCAATACACATAAACCAAGCTGGGCATGAATAATCAGTGCCTTGGTTTTTGAATCGCTCCAATGCCTCATCTTTGTTGCTTAGTGGGCTTAGAAAGAAATTGTCGCCAGACTTCCAACCTTCAGGTATTGAAATATTAGGATTGGCAGATTTCTGCAAAGCTGCAACAAGTCTTAACACTTCTTCTATATTTCGTCCAGTGGTTTGTGGGTAAATCAATATTGCCTGAATCTTCTGATTATCATCAATGATATAAACTCCCCTAACTGTTCTCGACGAATTTGCATTAGGATGTATCATTCCATATTTCTTGGCAATTTCTAGATGTGAGTCTGAAATTAGTGGATAATTGATTTTAACGTTTTTCATGCCATTGAATTCAATATTCTCGATTTCAGAAATCCATTGGATATGGCTATTTATTCCATCAACTGAGAGTCCAAGTAATTTGCAGTTTAAATCTTCGAATTGATCGTTTAAATCAGCAAATTTCATAAGTTCTGATGTGCATACAGGGGTAAAGTCAGCAGGATGGCAAAATAGTACGACCCATTTATTCCAGTAATCTTCGGGGAATCTAACTTCTCCCATTGTTGTTTGTGCCTTAAATGATGGTGCCCGATCGCCTATCATAGGAATGCTGTTTCCGTTATCCTTTGCATGAGAAATATGTACTAATACAAATGAAGAAAGGATTACCAAAGCAATTTTTTTAAATACGCTCTTCATAACTATCGTTCCTATATTTTTGAACATTTAATTGAAAAGCTTAAAATAATGAAAATATTAACGAAAACAAAAGAATATTTAGCTTTTGTTAACTTATTTTATAGTCTTAACTACATATTATACATTTATACACCAAAATATTAACATTTAGTTATTAATTCATTTAAAAAGAAAAAATGAACGTATAATATCTTATGCGTTTTATTGTTCGAACTTAAATATTGAAGACACATTTATTTACAATTCTAACAAAAATTTCTTATCTTTAATGTTTCAGTATTTGAATAATTATAGTAAGGAAAATACACTATGAGTAGGATATTAGTAACTTCAGCATTGCCTTATGCAAATGGATATCTACACCTTGGCCACTGTGCAGGTGCATATCTGCCGGCTGATATATATAGCCGTCATAAAAGATTGCTAGGGAAGGAATTATTATATGTATGTGGATCAGATGAGCATGGCGTAGCTATTACAATAGCTGCAGAGCAGGAAGGCGTAAAACCAAAGCAAATAATAGATAAGTACCACGAAGCAAATAAATCTGCTTTTGAAAAATTCGGAATGAGTTTCGATATTTATTCCAGAACATCAAAACTTATACATCACGAAACAGCAAAAGCTTTTTTCGTAGATTTTCTGAAAAAAGGTTTGTTGATTGAAAAAAAGGAAGAGCAATTCTTCGATCCAAAGAAGAATATCTTTTTACCGGATAGATATGTAGAAGGTGTTTGTCCAAATTGTGGGGCAGATGGCGCTAGAGGCGACCAATGCGATAGTTGCGGAGCTTACTATAATCAGTTGGAGTTAAAAAATCCAAAGAGCAGAGTTTCAGGCGAAACTCCAATAGTCAAAAAAACAACTCATTGGTATATGCAATTTGATAAATTCCAGAGTTTTTTGGAAGAGTATATAGAAAGCCACGCAGGAGATTGGAAAGATAACGTTCTTCAACAGACTCGGAGTTGGTTAAAACAAGGGCTTGCCGAACGTGCAATAACCCGCGACTTAAGTTGGGGTATTAGTATTGGTGATGTAGAAGATATCCCCAAAGCAAGCTCCAATGGCAAAGTACTGTATGTATGGTTCGAGGCAGTGTTGGGATATATCTCAGCTACAAAAGAGCTGATGAATAAATTAGATTTAGAGAATAAGGCAAAAGCAAGCGATTGGAAGAAGTGGTGGCAGAGCAAAGACACTAATTACATTGCTTTTATTGGCAAGGATAATATAGTATTCCACACATTAATATTTCCAGCTCTTTTGAATGCAAGAGGTGAGAATTACATTCTGCCAAAAAACGTGCCTGCAAATGAGTTTTTAAATCTCGAAGGACAAAAATTTTCCAAATCACGCAACTGGACTATTGATTTGCAGGATTTCATTCATGATTTCCCTGAGCCACATTTCATTGATGCCCTTAGGTATGCACTTGCTATGAATTTTCCAGAAACGAGGGACTCAGATTTTACCTGGAAAGATTTTCAGCAACGTAATAATAACGAACTCTCTGCAATATATGGCAATTTCGTTAATAGAACAATGACTTTCCTGCATAAGAATTTTGATGGGAAAGTGCCTGAATTATCAGAAAAATATAATAGTCTGCCTCAAGATTGGAAAAATCTTGTTGATTCTTACAAGTCAAACGATAACATTGAAGAATTAGAGAAGAGTTTTGCAGATAAGTATAGCGAGAATGATCTTGTCCTAATTAGATCATTATACAATGGAATTGATAAAATATCAGACCTTTACGGCAGATACAGATTCCGTGATGGTATAACTCAAACGATGAATATAGCACGTGCTGCAAATAAATACTTCAATGACGAAGAACCATGGAAATCCTTAAAAAGCGATAATGATACAACCGCAAAGACCTTGTACGTATGTATGCAACTGGTAAGATCGCTTGCAGTAGTGTTTGCTCCAATATTGCCATTCACTAGCGAAAGAATATTTAATTTGTTAAATGAAAAAGCAGAATTAGGTACGAAGAATCATGGTAACAAATCTATAAATTACTGGCAGGATGCTGCACTTCCGCTATTAGAGCAAGCGAAACAAGTAAATACTCCTGAACTCTTATTCACAAGAATAGAGGATAAAACAGTAGAAGACCAACACTCAAAACTTGGATCAAGCGAAGAACCCGAAGAAGAATTGATAACTATAGATGACTTTATGAATATCAAGCTACGCACAGCAATAATTGTTGAAGCTGAGAAAGTAAAAAAATCTAAGAAATTATTGCGATTGCAGGTTGATCTTGGCAAAGAAAAGCGACAAATCCTTGCTGGCATTTCACAGCAATACCAACCAGAAGATCTGATTGGAAAAACAGTAGTAGTAGTTGCAAATTTAAAGCCCGCCAAACTAATGGGACTGGAATCTCAAGGGATGCTACTAGCAGCAAATACAGAAGATGGTAAACTATCTATAGCCACATTTGAAAGCGAAGATATTGGACCAGGGGCAGAGGTGAGGTGATGGATGTGGGAACTAAGCATACTGTAATTATTGGTGACAGCAGGAACATGAAAGAACTCTCTGATAGCTCAATTCAATTAGTTATCACATCTCCACCATATTGGCAATTAAAGGATTATGGGAGTGATAACCAGATTGGTTATAATCATAGCTATGAACAATATATAAATAATTTAAACTTAGTTTGGCATGAATGTTATAGGGTACTCGAAAATGGATGCAGGCTATGCATAAATATAGGAGATCAATTTGCAAGGTCAATTTATTATGGTAGATATAAGGTTATACCTATTAGAACTGAAATCATTAAGTTCTGTGAAACAATTGGTTTTGATTATATGGGAGCAATTATTTGGCAGAAAAAAACCACTACTAACACAACAGGGGGTGCTTCAGTAATGGGTAGCTTTCCATATCCCCGAAACGGTATAATATCTATTGATTACGAGTTTATTTTATTATTCAAAAAACTTGGTATTTCCAAGAAACCAGATAAAAAAAATAAAGAGCTTTCAAAACTAACAAAAGAAGAGTGGAGGGAATACTTTTCAGGCCATTGGTCATTTGGAGGAGTGAAACAAGATTCTCACATTGCTATGTTCCCTGAGGAGCTACCAAAAAGATTAATTAAAATGTTTTCTTTTGTTGGAGATCATATCTTTGATCCATTTCTGGGGTCAGGTACTACTTCTCTTGCTTCAAAGAATACCGACAGAAACTCATTTGGGTATGAAATAAACCCAGAGTTTATACCAATTATAAAACGAAAACTGAACGTTGATCAACAAGATATGGCGAACACAAAGTATCATTTTATCGAACAGAAAAGTGACATCACGGATTCTGACTTAAGGATATCTGCACTACCATATATTTTCAAAGATACTTTATCATTTGATAAAAAAATTGATATTAAAAAATTGCAATTTGGATCAAAGATTGACAAATCAACAGAAAAAAGAGAAGAATATTTTTCTGTTAAACAAATCATCAGCCCAGAACTACTAAAACTGAGTAATGATCTCATTGTGAGATTAATTGGCATTAAAGCAAATGAACCAATTAAAGACCTTGCTATCAGGTTTCTACATGAAAAAACAAGAAATCAAAAAGTCTTTATTCGCTTTGATCAAAAAAAATATGATGAAAAAGACAATTTATTATGTTATTTGTATCTAAAAAATAAAACTTTTATTAATGCTCATCTATTGAAAAATGGTCTAACTAACGTTGATACATCATATTATTTTAAATATATTGATAAGTTTAAATTATTATACAAGCAAAATTCTTGAAGGACAAAATGATAAAGCATGCTAAATCATTCGGAAAAAAGGAAAAAGTATTAAATTATACATCAAATATTTACCAGCTTACAAGGCCTTCAAAAGTTGGGGAAGTTATGTCTTTGATCCGTCAATGTCAGCCAATTAATCTAAAAGAATGGGAGGAATTTTATTTTGATAATGCTTACTCTAAAACAAAAAAACCAATGAAAATATCTGAAGAAGTGTTATCTGAACTAGGAGTGCGGCTTTATGAAAAACTAACAGAAGTCGTAATTCCTGAATGGACAGCATCTTTTAAAGAGATTACTAGAAAAGACTGCATTGATTATATTAGAGAATTAACAATAACACGAACTTACGATGGATATTTGCTTGAGAAATCTGTAATAAATGACAATCTTGCAAAAATATTTCCCGAAATTAAATTTGAGGAATCTGATCCCAATCTTGATCATGCTGGAGATATTGATTATCTTGGTTGGGTAGGTAAATATGCTATTGGGATTCAGATAAAACCAATAACTGCTGGATCAAATTTCGGAAACTTCAATATCTCCGAAAGGATGCAGCAAAGTTTTGAGAATTTTGAAGATGAGTACAAAGGGAGAGTTTTTATTATTTTCTCAACTAAGGAAAACAACATAAAAGTTATTAGGAATAAAGAAATAATTGATGATATAACAAATGAAATTACTAGATTAAAAATAATTCAAAAATAAAATGCAAATAAAATCCATTAATATTGCAAACTTCAAGAGCTTCAATTCTGTTACTCTTGAGCTTGGTAGGTTCAATGTTCTAATTGGACCCAATGCCTCCGGAAAATCTAATTTAATTCAAGTGTTTAGATTTCTTAGGGAGATCATAACCGAAGGACTTGACAATGCTATTTCGCTGCAAGGTGGGGTTGAATACATTCGCAACCTAAACCTATTGAGTGAAAAAGATATGCTGGAATTCCATATTCTTTTGGTGCCAGATGATGATGCTGGCTTTGTTATTCCAAAAAACAATGAAAGATTTAATGTAACTTTAAAGTGTTTTGATTATTCTTTTAAACTGGCTTTCAAGAAGAATCGCTATTCTGTAGAAATGGACAAAGCAATAGCCAGCCATGAGTATTATCTTGTAAAAGATGACACAAAAAATAAGATTGGCTCTGGGGAATTGTCTTTGGAAATGCAAACAGGTAATCTAAAAATCGAGTATAATAAAGACGACCAAGTGCCATTGGAGCAGCAGGACTTCTTTCCTGCTTATCTGATAGACGCATCGAATTTCAAGAAAGCTGCTGGCAACAGACCATCTCTGCTTATTGAAACTATTGAGAATTATATGCCATTTAAGGAAAGCGTGATAGATGTGTTCAGCAATATTCCAATTTACGATATTGATCCCAAGCATCCTAAACTTGCCCGAACCGTAAGCGGCAAATCACGTCTCGAAGAAAACGCAGAGAATATGGCTATTGTGCTAAAAAGGATACTATCCGATAAAAATGACAAGAGAAAGTTCCTTAATATAATTAATGATATTTTACCTTTCGTAGAAAATATCCAAGTAGATGATTATTTCGATAGAAGTCTTATAATAAAGCTTAAAGAATCTTTCTCGCAAAAGGACTATATGCCAGCATTCCTAATGTCTTCCGGCACTATATTTATTATGGCTCTAATAATTGCTTTATATTTCGAGGATAACAAGGTCGCAATATTCGAGGAGCCGGAAAGAAGAATCCACCCCTCGTTAATTTCTAAGGTTGTTGATATGATGCTTGATGTAAGCCGTGGAAAGCAAATAATCTTGACTACTCACAACCCTGAGATAGTAAAATATGCTGGTTTGGATAACTTACTTTTTGTTTCGAGAAATGAAAAAGGTTTTTCGACCATTGATAGATTAAATGATAAAGAGGAAATAAAGAAATTCCTAGCAAACGAAATTGGTATAGAGGACCTATATGTGCAAAACCTTTTGGATATTTAATCATGGATAGCAATACTATATTCATATTTGTTGAAGGTAATGATGACGAACGTTTTTTGAAACATATTATTGAACCGAGATTCAAAAACAAAGTGAAATATATCAAATATGCACAACTAAAGAAAAAAGTTGTCATAAATTATATTCGAACTATTCAAAAAAGCGATGATGATTTTATTTTCACTGCTGATCTTGATGAATTGCCAAACGTAACTGCAAAGATTAAATGGGTACGAGCTAAGTTCGAGCTGTATAGAGATCAAAAAGTAATAAATATCCCTAAAAGAAATCTTGCTATCGTTATTATGGAGATAGAAAGCTGGTATATAGCGGGTATGACGGATTCGTTTGCATTAATGAATCATATTGAACCAATACGAAATAGCGAATGGATAAGCAAGGAGCTATTCAATAATATGTTCCATGGCAAATTCCGCTCTCGTATTGATTTTATGCAGGAGTTGCTTAAATATTATTCTTATGACACTGCTCTTGCAAAAAATAAATCTTTAGATTATTTTGATAATACTTTTTTGACTGAAATTGTAGAATATTAATAGCAAGGAAAATTATGATAGTAAATGAATTGATCAATCCAAAAAGCATTGCAATTGTTGGTGCTTCTAATGATGCAACAAAGCCAGGTGGAAAAGTGCTTAGGAATATTATTGATGGTGGATATAAAGGAAATATTTATCCAGTAAATCTGAAAGAAGATTCTATATGCGGGTTGAAAAGCTATAAGAATCCTGCTGAGATTGGAAGCATTGATCTTGCAATTTTGGCAATAGATTCTAAATATATACCTGCCACCATGGAATTTCTCGCAAGCCAGAATGGTACAAAAGCATTTATTGTTCTTAGCGCAGGATTCAGTGAAATCGGCGACGAAGGAATAGTGCTTGAAGATGATATTATTAGTATAGCTAATAAGTATGGTTGTAGCTTAATAGGCCCAAACTGCACAGGAGTTCTTACTCCTGCATATAGTGGTTCATTTGCAGGACCGCTACCCAAACTTGAATCTCACGGAGTGGATTTTGTTTCTGGTTCCGGTGCTACTGCAGTTTTTATTCTAGAAACCGCTATCCCAATGGGAGTCCCATTCTCAAGTGTTTTTTCAGTAGGCAATAGTGCTTTAATTGGTGTTGAAGAAGTTTTAGAATATTGGGACGAGAATTTCGACCTAAAAGAAAGCTCTAAAGTCAAAATAATATACATAGAGCAAGTTGATAAGCCAAATAAATTCCTGAAGCATTGCCGTTCTCTGATTGAAAAAGGATGCAGGATAGCCGCAATCAAAGCAGGTACAACAGATGCTGGCACAAGAGCCGTATCATCCCATACTGGTGCCTTGGCAGTGTCTGATAATTCTGTTGATGCATTATTCCGCAAGGCAGGAGTAATCCGCTGCTTTGGACGCGAGGATTTGGCTTATACTGCTGGTGTGCTACTACACAAAGAATTGCATGGAAATAATCTGGCTGTAATTACTCATGCAGGAGGACCTGGAGTAATGCTTACAGACGCACTAACTAAGGGTGGGCTGAATGTTCCACACATAGAAGGCGAAGCCGCAGAAGAATTAAAAGCTCAGCTTTTCCATGGCTCCTCTGTCGCGAACCCTATTGATTTTCTGGCTACTGGCAATGCAGAACAACTTGGAAAAATCCTAGATTATGTAGAAAATGAATTTGACAGTATTGATGGTTCGGTAGTCATTTATGGCACTCCCGGATTATTCGAAGTAAAGCCAGTTTACAAAGTGATCCATGACAAGATGAGCAAATGTAGCAAACCAATATTCCCCGTGCTGCCTTCTGTCGTTCAGGTTATGGAGGCAATAGAATACTTTAAATCTTTCGGCAGAATTTATTTCAAAGATGAAGTGCTGTTTGGTGAAGCATTGACAAAAGTACAAAACACACCTAAACCATTTTCAACTAACAGATCATTCGATGTAGATATATCCAAAATTCGAAATGTTATTGATATTTCTGAAAATGGATATCTGATACCCGATAAAGTCTCAGAATTGCTTGATGCTGCTGGTATAAAGCGTGTTCCAGAAATGATTACTTCAAAAGCAGAAGATGCCATAAAAGTAGCTAGATCTATCGGCTATCCTTTAGTTATGAAAGTAGTTGGACCTGTTCATAAATCTGATGTTGGCGGAGTTGTGTTAAATGTAAACTCAGATGATGAAACAGCTAAAGTATTCGCCAATCTAATGAAAATCGAAGGCGCCGAAGCAGTTCTCTTTCAAAAAATGCTACCCAAAGGCACTGAGCTTTTCATCGGTGCTAAGAAAGATACAGACTTTGGTCACATAATTCTATGCGGATTTGGTGGTATTTTTATCGAAGTGCTTAAAGATGTATCCTATGGCTTAACCCCAATAGGTAACGAAGAAGCAGATTATATGATCAAAAATCTGAAATCTTATGCTTTGATTAAAGGAGTTCGTGGTCAGCAAGGAATTAATGAAGATATATTCAGAGAGCAGATTGTACGACTATCAGCATTGCTCGAAGCGGCACCAGAAATAGCTGAAATGGATTTGAATCCTCTAATTGGCACAGAAAAAGATGTCATTGCAGTGGATGCTAGGATAAGGGTAGAGAAGTAGCAGGATTTGTTAATTTTCTGAATAACTTTACTACTTGTTTCATATAAGAAATACTTTTCGTATGCTTCTTGAAACTTAATTATGCTTAATGTGTTAGTATAATAAAGATTTGAGAAGTATAGATTTCTGGAGATATTATGAGAAATGCAATTTTACTTATTATCCTGTTTTCAGGGTTTTCTCAAACATCTAATTCTGCGAAATTCACGACTTTTACTTATCCGAATGGGTGCTTTTATATTCATTGCGATCAGCAGAATAATGTATGGTATGGTGGAGATAATAATTCTGATGTAAAAAACGAATATTCCTTATTCAAATATAATGGTGATTCTTGGGAAGGCATAAAACCAAACGATGATCGCTGTTTTTGGAATTGTATAATTAGTAGTCCCGATGGGTTTGTATTTTTTAATACTAAGTCGGATATACGATACTATAAAAACGATATTTGGAAGTGGCTCGATTTATCAACTGGGGGACACGACAATTTAATGTTTGATAAGAATGGAAGACTTATTTTTTCTAGCACTCATGTTGAATACGTAACAGATTACGGTTCTAATTTCCATTCATATTTATATCAATACGATTTCCAAACTAAGAAAGTAGTAGAATTACGTGATTATGGTGAATATTCAGCATTAAACTTTGGGTTTTATGATAGAACATTATTAGACTACAAAAAGGACGATGCTGGCAATCTGTTTTTAATTGAAACAATAAGAAATCCATTTAGAATCAATCTTACAAAATATGACGGGAATGTATTTACAAATATTGAATTGCCTATTAATAGTAGTAATGTTATAAATAATTCTAATTTAAAAATAGCTATTTTTGAGAATCATCTGACTCTCTATTTTTATTCATCACAAAATAAAAATCATATCTTATATAAATATGAAAACAATAAATGGACAAAAAAGGAAGTTGATCTTTCTGGTTTGAAGTACAAGACAGTTTACAAAATTGAATACGACAATAAAGGAGTTCTTTGGTTTGTATCTGAAATTGGATTGTTTTATTTGAAGGATGACTTATTAAATCAATTTACTGAAAATGAGGGATTGCTAAGTTCTTCCTGTTATGATTTGGACTTCGATAATTTAGGAAATCTTTGGGTAGCACATGAAATTGGCGTTACAAAAATTGAAGAGCCATATAATTCTGTGAATGATTATAAATCTCCTACTGATTTTATTATTTTACCAAATCCTACCAATAATAAGGCATTTTTGTACCATAATCTTCCCCTATCAAATAATCTAATTGTTGAGATATATTCGATTGATGGCAAATTGAAACAAAATTTTGAATCCCAATATAAGGAAATAATTGAATTGGATGTTTCGAATCTTACAATTGGAATGTATTTAGTTACAATCTCAAATGGTATTAGTTCTTCCTCAACTAAGTTGATAATCGAATTCTAATTTATTGAATAAATGCTCTTACTACTATTGTGCTAATCCCTTCTGATGCTGTTTATATGCAGCTTTTGCTATAAATATACTTAGCTCATAAAGAAAGAAAAGTGGTGAAGCAAATATCATCTGGCTTATAGGGTCAGGTGTAGGGGTCAGAATAGCCGCAAGTATTAATATTACTACAATCGCATGGCGCCTGTATTTACGCATAAAGTCAGGTGTCATTATCCCAATTCGGGCTAATACCCATGTAATCATTGGTAGCTCGAATAGAATCCCTGCTGCAAGCACAATCAAAGATATAAAGCTAAAAAATTCATTGATATCAATAATATTTGCAATTTCATCAGAACCAAATGACGAGGCAAAGCCCAGCATAGATGGAAGCATTACGAAATATGCAAATGCAATACCTGAGAAAAAACAAAGAGATGTGAAAAAAGTTATTGATCGCACCCATTTTCTCTCATTAGCATACAATCCTGGTGAAATAAATTTCCACAACTGAAATAAGAAAAATGGGAACGCTCCTATAAACCCACATACAAAAATCACTTTGAAGTATAGGAATGGTTGCCCAAATGGCTTCAGGTTCTGTAATTTCAATCCTACACTCGTGGCAGGGTTCAGTAAAACATACTCCATTATATAATCAATGAAAACGCCAGCTATTATGCTGAATACTATCACGGATATTAGCGAATAAACGATCCTTTTGCGAAGCTCCTCCAAATGCCCGAGAAAATTCATATCGCCTGAATCTTCTACCTTTTTGTCTTTTCGCTTTGCTTTGCTCTTTTTTGCAGCCATTTATATAATAATTACATTTTTACATTATTCAAAAAAATAAAGATAATACAAAATGATGAGAAATCAATCTATGGATAAAGAAAGATTGTACTTTCTAAAAAATCTTATTATATTTAAAAAAATGATCAACAACTTATAAAGAAATAATGAAAATTTTACACACTTCCGATTGGCATCTCGGCAAGAAGCTGGGTGAATTTAGCCGACTTGATGAGCAGAAAGAGGTAATGGACGAAATAGTTAGCATTGCAGAAACATATAAAGTAGATGCTGTTCTTGTGGCAGGCGATCTCTTCGATACATTTATTCCATCTTCTGAAGCCACTGACCTCTTTTTTAGAACCATAAAAAGACTGACTGGCAACGGAGTTAGACCGGTAATAGCTATAGCTGGCAACCACGATTCGCCAGACAGGATAGAAGCTCCTGCCCCACTCGCTAAAGAATGTGGTATAATCTTCGCAGGGCAACCAGATTACATGGCTCCTGATATTGATATGGATACTGGCATTAAGACATTGAATTGTGAACCTGGTGTCATCGAGCTTAAACTCCCAAATAATGACTATCCTTTGAGAATAGTATCTACTGCTTATGCTAATGAATTTCGGCTTAAAAAATTCCTTGGCGTTGAGAACAGCGAAGAAAATCTGAGGCAATCTCTCGAAGATAAATGGAGAGAAGTAGCCGATAAGTATTGCGATGATAAGGGAATAAACATTTTGCTTTCACATCTATTCTTTATGAAAAAAGGCAGTGAAAAAC
>Ga0272443_10002470_pt1 | contig 23620 bp, 20 predicted proteins | sample SSMAcet12_FD_193581 | JGI IMG/M metagenome (GOLD analysis project Ga0272443, IMG submission 193581) | Marine sediment archaeal communities from Little Sippewissett salt marsh, Falmouth, MA, United States - SSM-Acet-12 | ecosystem: Environmental > Aquatic > Marine > Wetlands > Sediment ...
CGCCTTATACCCTTGATGACATTGAGCAGATTTTTGGAGAGACAATTGCCCGAATCGTAGACGGACTCACTAAGATTGGCCACCTTAAAAAAGACATGAATATTTCGCAGCAGGCGGAGAACTTCCGTAAAATGTTGCTGACCCTACACGACGACATCCGGGTAATTATCATCAAAATCGCAGACCGCTACCACAACCTGCTGACCATGGATTCAATGCCGGAACACAAGCAGGTCAAAATCGCCTCTGAAACCCTCTATATCTATGCGCCCCTCGCACATCGTATCGGGCTGTACAATATTAAAACAGAACTCGAGGACTTAAGCCTTAAATACACTGAGCCTGAGGTGTTCCAAGATATCCAGGGGAAAATAGCAGGGAGCAAAGAAGCCCAGCAACAGTATATTGAAGATTTCTCAAAAGTCATCCGCGACTCCCTGGATAAAGAAGGGCTGAACTATGAAATTAAAGGGAGGATGAAGTCGATCTTTTCCATCCGTCGTAAAATGCAGTCCCAAAATGTCGCTTTTGACGAGATTTACGACAAATTCGCCATTCGAATCATCTATAAATCGGATCGGAAAAACGAGAAATTCCTCGCCTGGAAAATTTACTCTATCGTTACGGATAACTTTACCCCTAACCCGGTTCGTTTACGCGACTGGATTTCCAGTCCGAAATCCACAGGTTATGAAGCCCTGCATATTACAGTTATGGGGCCCATGGGGCGCTGGGTTGAAGTACAGATACGTAGTGAGCGAATGCACGAAATCGCTGAAAAGGGTTATGCCGCCCATTTTAAATACAAACACGGCGACCAAAAAGAGCAGGGGATCGAGATTTGGCTCAACCGCCTCCAGGAAGCCCTGGAGACTTCCAACGGCAGTGCTGTGGATTTTGTGGAAGAGTTTAAGCTCAATCTGTATTCCAAGGAAATTTTTGTATTTACCCCTAACGGTGAACTAAAACCGCTCCCCAAAGGGGCAACCCCTCTGGATTTCGCTTTCAATATACACACCGAAGTGGGCATGCATACGCGGGGGGCCAAAGTAAATGGCAAGCTGGTACCCCTCAATACGACGCTTCGAAGTGGCGACCAGGTTGAAATAATTACCTCCGACAATGCTAAACCCAACCAGAATTGGTTGGATTATGCCACTACAGCCCGGGCGCGGTCCAAAATCCGTTCTTCCCTCAGGGAGGAGAAGAAGGAAGTCGCCATGGAAGGCAAGGAAACCCTCAGGCGAAAGTTAAAGTCCTTAAAAATCAGCCTGAATGAAGATGTGATCAATAAAATGGTCATCTATTTTAAGCTGAAGACCAGTCTGGACCTCTTTTACAGGGTAGGTAACGGGGTAATCGACAACCAGCAGATACGGGATTTTGCCGCCTCATACAACAATGCATTTTTGAACTTTTTCAAAAACCGCATACGACGAAAAGGGACTCCGGAAGGAATAGACAAAGACGAGATAACGGCGAATTTCGATATGCTGGTCTTTGGAAAAGAGGAAGAAAAACTCAGCTATAGCCTGGCCAACTGTTGCAATCCCATCCCCGGGGATCCTGTTTTTGGATTCGTCACGGTCAATGAGGGAATTAAAGTGCATAAGAAAGACTGTCCGAATGCCATATCGATGCAGTCCAAATACGCCTACCGCATTATCTCGGCTAAATGGATTGACTCCGCCCAGGAAGAATTCACCGCCGAAATCCGAATGAGTGGGATTGACAATCTGGGGCTGATTAATTCCATAACCGATATCATTTCCGACGAGATGCATGTCAATATGCGGAATATAAACTTCAGTACCGATGGAGGCACTTTTACAGGTCGCATCAAACTGGTTGTCAAGAACAAAGGCATCCTGAAAAAGGTATTGGAAAACTTAAAAAAAATAAACGGAATCGATAAAGTCGCTCGAATTTAATCGGGTTTTGACCCTTAAATTCGCAGGAAGAATCCCGTCCTTTTCCCTTTTTTAAACGTACTTTTGTAAGCAGTTGCAAGGAAATCTTCATGAATCGGAAAGATCAGGAAATCGTTAAAAATGTGTTCACCTCCTTCCTGGAGGAAAACGGGCATCGCAAGACTCCCGAGCGCTATGCGATTTTACAGGAAATATACAACAACGACGACCATTTTGATATTGAATCGTTGTATATCAAGATGAAAAATAAGAACTACAGGGTCAGCAGGGCTACCTTGTACAATACCATTGAATTACTCCTGGATTGCAAGCTGGTTCGAAAACACCAGTTTGGGAAGAATCAGGCCCAATACGAAAAGTCCTATTTTGACCGCCAACACGATCATGTCATCCTGACGGATACCGGGGAAGTAGTAGAGTTTTGCGATCCCAGAATTGAATCGATCAAGAAGACCATCGAAGAGGTTTTTGATATTGAAATTAACAACCACTCCCTTTACTTTTACGGGACACGTAAAAAGAAGGAAGAAGTCACAGAATAACCCCACCATATCATGCGCGTAGATTTGCTGCTCGGGCTCCAATGGGGAGACGAGGGAAAAGGAAAGATTGTTGATGTTTTAACCCGGGATTACGACATTATTGCCCGTTTTCAGGGAGGACCAAATGCAGGGCACACCCTCGAGTTCGATGGCATTAAACACGTACTCCATACCATCCCCTCGGGTATCTTTCACAAGAATGCCATCAACATCGTAGGTAATGGAGTAGTCATTGACCCGGTGATCTTCGACAAAGAACTGGAAAAACTGGAAAGTTTTAACATCGATATCCAGAAGAAGCTCTTACTCTCCAGAAAGGCCCATATAATCCTGCCTACGCACCGGTTGCTGGACGCGGCCTCCGAGGCTGCCAAGGGAAAGGCAAAGATCGGAAGCACCCTCAAAGGTATCGGGCCGGCGTATATGGACAAAACCGGCCGGAACGGACTCAGGTTAGGGGATTTGGAATTGCCGGACTGGAAAGACAAATACAATGCCCTGGCCGAAAAACATCAGGCCATGATCCATTTCTACGATGTGGATATACAGTACGACTTGCAGGAACTGGAAGCGGAATTTTTTACAGCTGTCGAACGCCTGAAGACCCTACAATTTATCGATAGTGAAGAATACTTATATCAGGCACTGAAGTCTGGTAAAAAAGTGCTGGCCGAAGGAGCACAGGGCTCCCTGCTGGATATTGATTTTGGCACATACCCCTTTGTGACTTCCTCGAATACCACAGCGGCGGGAGCCTGCACAGGTTTGGGCATCGCCCCGGGAAGTATACAGGAAGTTTACGGTATATTTAAGGCGTACACCACCCGGGTGGGTAGTGGCCCCTTCCCCACGGAACTCTTTGACGCCGACGGGGAAACACTCGGCAGGGTCGGCAATGAATTCGGAGCGACTACCGGAAGACCCCGGCGCTGCGGATGGCTTGATTTAGTGGCCCTGAAATACGCTGTTCGCATCAATGGGGTAACCCAGCTAATGATGATGAAGGCAGACGTACTAAGTGGTTTTGAAACCCTTAAAGTATGTACCGCCTATAACTATCAGGGAAAACCGATCGAACACCTTCCGTATTCCACCGAAGCCCCACTCCTGACCCCGGTTTACAAAGAAATGCCCGGATGGAAAGAAGACCTGACCGGAATGACAGAAGCTTCCGAGCTGCCTGAGGCGCTCATGTCGTACATCCACTTTCTGGAAGAGGAACTCGAGGTCCCTGTACGAATTGTTTCTGTGGGCCCTGACAGAAAACAGACCATACTGCGCTAAAATGTTATTTTTGTAGAAACACCACAGGTGAAATCCCTCCTCCTCTTTCTCGGAATCTGTATCCTGACTTCGGGACTTTGGGGTCAACAGGACGCAGGGTCCGGGACTAAAATCACCATTGTCTACGGAGGAAGTTTTACAAAAGACGAGGCTTTAAAACCCGGGGCTTCTATTTTCTCAAAAGACAACCGACAGGTTCAATTTGAACATCAGGGGGCAGATCTCTGGTGCGATTACGCCCTGCTATACCAAAAGGAAAACCGCCTGGAAGCCATCGGAAACGTACGCCTCAAACAAGGTGATTCCGTACTGATGACCGGGGGGTATATAGAGTATGACGGCAACGCCAAACTGGCCAAGGCCTACGAGAATGTGCGCCTGACCAATAGTAGTATGACCCTTACTACGGACACCCTCTATTTTGACAGGGAACGGCAGGAATCCTACTACCGGGATTATGGAAAAATCGTAGATTCCGCCAATGTGCTGACCAGCCGGGTCGGTCGCTACTACATGATCTCAAAAAAATATCAATTCCAGGACAGCGTACTGATCACAAATCCGGAGTACGTTATGGAGTCGAGCCGGCTGGATTACTACACCACTTCCAAAAATGCCTATATGTATGGCCCTTCAACAATTACCGGGGAAACATATCAGCTGTATTGTGAACGCGGATTCTACGATACCACCGCAGAGCAGGGTTACGGGATTAAGAATACAGAGATTCAGTACAGCAATCGCATCATAGAAGGTGACAGCGTTTATTTTGACAAAATCCGGGAATTTGCCTCCGCCACGAATAATATAAAAGTTACTGATACCATCAATAAGGGCATAATTCGCGCCCACTACGCAGAGGTACACCGCGCCAAAGATTCCCTTTTTGCTACCCGGCGCGCTGTCTCGGTGAGCATGATGGAGCAAGACTCCCTCTATATGCACGGGGATACCCTGATGGTTACGGGTGGTCCGGAGGCGAGAATTCTCAGGGCCTTCCGAAATGCGAAATTTTATAAAACCGATATGAGCGGGAAGTGTGACAGCATCCATTTCGATGAGCGTTCCGGACTTACCCAATTGATCCACAGGCCCGTACTCTGGAACCTTGAAAACCAAATGACCGGTGACAGTATCCATCTGATAAGCGATATGGAAACCGATAAACTGGACTCCCTGAAAGTACTTGAAAATGCCTTTATCATTTCTGAAGATACGGTAGGACAGCGCGGATTTAACCAGGCTAAGGGCAAAGACCTCTTTGGCAAGTTTATTGAAAACGAGCTGAAACTAGTAGATCTCGTTAAAAACACGGAAGTCATTTACTATATGTACGACGATGACGGGAACCTTATAGGCATTAATAAAACCAAGTGCAGTAAGATCCGGCTGAAACTTGAAAAGAGCGATATCGAGGATATCACTTTTATTACCAATCCGGATGGAGATATTACTCCGGAAAAAGATTTTCCCCCGGATAGTCGAAAACTCGAAGGATTTATATGGAGGGGTGATGAGCGGATTCGAAGTCCCGAGGAGATTTTTGACGCAGACGACAACAATCTCGTATTACCGGTTATCCGGGGAATTACGGAACCAATTGACAAAGAAAATCCCGGGGAGGAGCAGGAGGAGGATTTGAACCAGGACCCTTCCTCCATGAAGGCGAAAAGGGCGAAAACTGCAGGTTCCGGTAAAGCAAGTGGGACGTGAGTACTTCCAGAGACAGCACATCAGATTTTCGGGCCTATCAGAGCCAAACCACCCCCCACCCCCTGGGCCTCGAGGTTTCACATGCCTCAGGGAGCTATATTTACGACGTCCGGGGAAAGGCTTATCTGGATTTTGTAGCCGGGGTCTCCGCAGTTCCTATCGGACATAGCCATCCCGAAGTAGTCGCTGCCGTCAAACAACAGGCAGAAAAGTACATGCATGTGATGGTCTACGGGGAATTCATTCAAAGCCCGGCCCTCGAACTCTGTAAGGCATTGGCAAAGGTGCTACCCGATCCCCTTCAAACCACCTATCTTGTAAACTCGGGTACCGAGGCTATGGAAGGGGCTATCAAACTGGCGCGAAGGGTTACCGGCAGATCCGAACTCATCGCGGCGCGAAACGCCTATCACGGCAATACCATGGGGAGCTTGAGCCTGATGGATTTTGAGGCCCGAAAGGCACCTTTTCGGCCTTTACTCCCGGATATTCGCCACATCGAATTCAACAGGACCGAAGCGCTTAAAGCGATTAGTTCCAAAACCGCTGCGGTTATCCTTGAGACCATACAGGGAGGAGCCGGCTTTATCCTCCCTGAAGGAGACTACCTCAGACAGGTCCGCCGGCGCTGTGATGAAATGGGAACGCTGTTGATTCTCGACGAGATTCAACCCGGGTTCGGAAGAACAGGAACCCTGTTCGCCTTTGAACAGTTCAACTGTGTCCCGGACATTCTGGTCATGGGCAAGGGGATGGCTTCCGGACTGCCCATCGGGGCTTTTACCGCCTCCAGGGCCCATATGGATACGCTTCAGGACCCCAAATTGGGCCATATCACAACCTTCGGGGGGAATCCCGTCATAGCTGCGGGCGCCCTGGCTACCCTGAAGGTCCTTCAAGAAACCAATATCATAGCCGATACCCTTAAAAAGGAAGCCCTGATTCGAAGTCATCTGGTTCACCCGGCAATCTCTGAGATACGCGGGAGGGGGTTGATGCTGGCTCTGATTATGGAGTCGGCTGAGATGGCCGATTACCTTGTCCTCGAGGCTCACAAAGAAGGATTGCTGCTTTTCTGGCTGCTTTTTGAACCCCGGGCGGTACGTATTAGCCCTCCGTTAACCCTGAGTGAAGCAGAAATCAAACAGGGCTGCAGCCTTATTTTACGGGTACTCCGGCGATACGACCATAGTGGTGTTAACTAATTTGTTGATAAGAAAGCACCGGGCAAGCCTTCATAACTGCCTAAAAAAAATATTTTTAGATCCATACAATCAGTATCCAAGACGTCATGTATGGCACTAGACTCCAGTGAACAACCGGGTCCTCCGATTACAAAATTTGAATCCATGCTCAAGACAGATGATGTCTATTTCTTCGATGCAGAGGATTTCGAAGAAATCATACATCATTACCTGAATCATGGAAAGGTATCCCTGGCTAAAAAGGCCATAAAGATGGGATTGCAACAGCATCCGAATTCCCTTGATATTCGCCTGCTGGATGTTGAAGTGATGGTTTTTGAAAACGAATTTGAAGATGCAGAGCAGGTGCTGGATCAATTACAGCTCCTCGCGCCCAACAATGAGGAAATTTTTGTACAACGGGCGAACATTCAATCGAAACAGGACAACCACCTGGGTGCCATCACCCTGCTGCACAAAGCCCTGGAATTGACTGATGAGGTCACGGATCTGTATTCACTCCTGGGGATGGAATACCTCTTTATCGATGATTACACCATGGCCCGGAAGTGTTTTATTCAGTGCCTGGAAGCCGATCCTGAGGATTATGCCTCCCTTTACAACACGATTTACTGTTACGAATTCCTCGATGAGCACGATGGGGCTATTCGCTACCTGAACACGTATCTGGACACGAATCCCTATTGCCAAATTGCGTGGCATCAATTGGGGAAGCAGTATTATGCCGTAAAAATGTATCCGGAAGCCCTGGCTGCTTTTGATTTTGCCATAATTTCGGATGACAGTTTTCTGGGGGCGTATTTCGAAAAAGGAAGGGTTCTGGAAAAACTGGGACGGTATGAGGAGGCCATAGAGAATTACAATACGACGACAGAACTGGAAGATCCCACCTCCCACGCCTACCTGCGCATCGGAAAGTGTTATGAGCGGCTTAACCGGCCTGAAAAAGCCCGGTACTACTTCTACCTCACTGTGCACGATGATCCCCTTCTCGATAAGGGATGGCTCGCTATCACCGACCACTACCTGAAAAAAAAGGATTACCAGAAAGCGCAGGAATATATCGATAAGGCCCTGAGCATTGACGGGGAGAATGCCATCTACTGGAAACGCTCCGGAATTATACACAAAGCCCTTAAACAAGTGCACGAAGCCGACTTCGCCTTCAAACAGGCTACAGAGCTGGGGAATTACGAAGAAGACACCTGGTTGCTGTGGGCTGAAATCCTCTGTGACTCCAATGAATTCGAAACCGCTGCAGTGGTGTTGCAGCAAGGCAGTGAATTCCATCCGGAATCCGCTCAGATGCAGTACCAGCTGGCAGGGGTATACCTGTGTCTCCAAGCCCTCGAGAAAGGGAAAAGCACCTTGAAAAAAGCCCTGAAAGAAGACCCTGAAAAATACTCCTATTTCGAAAACAGATTTCCTGAAATCTCGGGATCTGTATGGGTGCAGCGCCTCATTCGGGAATCGCGGAAAGCTTCCAAATAAAAAGGCTATTTTTGCTTTTTCTCCAGCTATGGAAGGACGTAGTCCAATTCAATATCTATGGGTAGTTCTAAAAGGAATGGCCATGGGCGCAGCCGATGTTGTACCCGGGGTTTCAGGGGGTACCATAGCCTTCATCTCCGGAATTTATGAAGAGCTTATTCGCTCGATCAACAATATCCGCCCTTCGCTGATCGGGGTTTGGAAAAAAGATGGTTTTGCCGCCTTTTGGCGTGAACTTAATGGCGGTTTTCTGCTCGCATTGCTCACTGGAGTAGCCATTAGCGTATTCTCACTGGCCAGGGGCATTAGCTGGTTGCTTACCCACCAACCCGTTTTGCTCTGGTCCTTTTTTTTTGGCCTTGTCCTTGCCAGTGTTTTCTATGTGGCCAGGTCCATCGATCGGTGGAAACTCAATATTTTTGTAATGGGTATTTTGGGCGCCCTTGTCGCCTATGCAATTGTTTCATTGCCCATTTCCCAGGGGGATTCCGGAGTGCTCTTTCTCTTTCTGTCAGGGGCCCTTGCCATCTGTGCCATGATACTTCCGGGTATCTCGGGAGCTTTTATTCTGGTACTCCTCGGTTCCTATAAGACGATATTGGATGCTGTGCATGAGCGGGATCTCAAAATTATTGCAATCGTTGGGGCCGGGGCCATCGTAGGCTTGTTGAGCTTTGCACGACTTTTAAAATGGATGTTTTCCCGCTTTAAAAATGCCACCCTCGCATTACTCACAGGTTTTATTATTGGTTCCCTTCCCAAAATCTGGCCGTGGAAGATCGTTCGCGAAACCCAGGTTTTTGACGATAAAGAAATCATTGTGTCCGAAACCGTCGTTGCCCCGTGGAATTATCCTGAAGAACCGCAATGGTTAGCTGCCCTGGTGCTGGCTATCGGGGGATTTTGCCTTATTTTTATTCTCGAGCGACTGGCCTCAAAAAAGATGAGCTAATCCGATGAGTGAAACAAGGACTTTATGGGATAAAATCCTATTGTTTATAAAGGGTTTAGCTATGGGGGCCGCCAATAAGGTGCCTGGAGTTTCCGGTGGAATCGTGGCATTTGTGGTAGGCTTCTATGAAGAGTTTATTTACTCCCTCCAGCGCATCAACCTTACCGCAATTAAGCTTCTGCTCAACGGACGGTTCAAGAGTTTTTACCAGTATGTAAATGGTTCCTTTCTCTTTATCCTAATCCTGGGGATGCTCTTTAGTTATTTCAGTGTTTCAAAAATACTGGATTACTTTTTGGAGCGTCGCGAACTTTTTGTGTGGTCCCTCTTTTTTGGTATGATCATCGGATCTATCTATTTTATTTCCAAAGAATTCGAAGATTGGAACAAAAAAACCATAGTGGCCGGTATCCTGGGACTCATCGTTGGCATCTCCATCAGTTTCCTCAGCCCCGCACGTGAAAACGACAATTTATGGTTTATCTTTTTTTGTGGGATCATCAGTGTGTCGGGAATGACGCTTCCGGGCCTTTCCGGTTCATTTATCCTGATCCTTTTGGGAAATTACGTCCTGCTACTTGTAGACTCAGTGAATGCCCTTTACGACACCCTGGCTGAATTTGTGGTGGGGGACTTTAGTGTGTTCAACAATGAGGAAAGAAAAAGAACACTATTGATCCTTTCTGTTTTTACGGCGGGTTCAGCCATAGGATTGGTCACCCTGTCGCATATTCTGGGGTACGTTCTCAAATATTTTAAGAGCATTACCACAGCGGTTATTATTGGATTTATTACGGGTTCTCTCGGGGTGGTCTGGCCCTGGAAAAAAACTATTTACATGCTGGATGAAACGGGGAATCGGGTACTGGACTCCAATGGCGATGGAATAATCGTGAATTACAACAGGTTTCTCCCCGATCCCGGAAATCCCGAAACCTGGTGGGCCGTTGTCCATATACTCCTCGGGATTGTCCTGTTGGTCGCACTGGAATGGTACGGTAAATATCGGTTGAAAGATGCGTAGGTTCGGTCTTGTTGGCAGGGATATCTCGTATTCCTTTTCTCCCGGATACTTCAAATCCAAATTCGACGCCCTCGGCCTGTCAGACTGTTCCTATGAAATTTTTGACCTCCCTGAAATTGACAAACTTCCGGAAATCCTCTCAGGAAATGACCTTTCCGGTCTTAATGTAACCATCCCTTACAAAACTGCAATTTGTCCCTATCTGGACGAACTGGACGATGATGCCGCAGAGATCGGAGCGGTCAATACCATCCGTTTTACAAAAACCGGCCTTAAGGGATACAATACGGATGTTACAGGGTTTGTGAATTCTTTGAAGCCCCTGCTGCTTCCCACGGATAAGGCCGCACTCATTTTAGGAACAGGGGGCGCAGCACAAGCTCTAGCCTTTGGGTTGACCAAACTCGGGATTGAGTATCGCTTTGTTTCCAGGTCGCCGGTGGGAGGAAACCTCAGGTACGAAGAACTCGACAGTACCGCACTGAAAAGCTTTCAAATCCTTATCAATTCTACGCCCCTGGGTACATATCCTGAAGTACATGCGGCTCCGCCTATCCCTTTTAGATTATTAACCCGGAACCACATGCTTTACGATCTGATTTACAATCCGGAGCTCACTACATTTCTGAAAGGTGGCCAAAAGGTCGGAGCGCGAATCAAGAACGGTCTGGAAATGCTTCATATACAGGCTGAAGCATCCTGGGAAATATGGAACCGGGAAGAGGGGATTTAATTCGTAGCGGGATTCCTGAAAAAAGAATTGAGATACTTTTTGTGGTCAGGCCACATGTTAGTATCTTGGAAAAGGAGATCGACGTATTCCGAAAATAGACGACAATGCCCGAAGCGGATAAACAAGAACTGCAGGAAGAACTTGCAGGGGGGACAGACCAAACAGAGTCTGAGAAGAACCAGGCAAACAGCACACCTGAAGAAAAACCTGCCAAATCCATAGGAAAAAAGAGACCGGTTCCGGACTCCGAACCTGGTGTGGATCAGGGAAGGGACGTGGAATTGGAAGGTCCTTTAAAAACGGATAAAACTCCTGGGGTGGCGGCAACACTTCAGGCAGGTGAAACCGCGGAGCCTGGGAACGAAATCACCGAACCTGGGAACGAAACCACCGAACCTGGAAACGAAACCACCGAACCTGGGAACGAAAACCCAAAGACTTCAGCATCCGAAACTCCAGGAGGTGAAACCCCCAAAGACCAAGGCCTATCGCAAAAAGTAGAAACTCCCGACCCAGGATCTGGAGCCGGTGCTGCAGAAGTTCCGGAAAGTACAGGTCAAAATAAAACGGAGGCAATTCAGGAACCCAGGCCTGAGGAAGTGGCGAATGAAGTCGGGCAGGGCGCAGCCCAAACAAAACCCGAAAAAACTCCGGAAACGGCAACAGAAACCGTTACCCCGCATACCGATGAAAAACCAGAAGTCCCGGAGACCGTAAAACCATCAGAAAAACAAGAGGGTTCCGAAGAAACTCCGGAGGCAGAAGATTCAGATGAGAGCGAAGACTCTGATGGGGATATCGACAAAACAATAGCTGAAGATGCTGAAGACACCGAAAACCAGCGCAGGCACCAGATTCCCTTTTTAGATTATCATTCCCTTTCTATGGAAAATCTGGTTGGGGAATTACAACGCCTGATGCGATCTGAAAAAGTGCAGTCGATACGCCGCCATGTAGAAGCCATTCGCAAAGAGTTTAACCTGAAATTTCAAGAGTTTATTGAAGAGAAAAAAGAAGAGTTTATCAGTCGTGGTGGAGAGGCTTCTGATTTTAGCTATAATTCGGTAACCAAACGACAGTTTAACGAATTGTATTCCGAATATCGGGATCAGCGCAGTCAGTACTACAAAAACCTTGAGAAACAACTAACACAAAACCTGGAAGAGCGACTTGCTATAATTGACCAGCTCAAAGCCCTGGTCAATGTGGAGGAAAATATGAACTCCACCTACAAGAGTTTTAAAGAGCTTCAGGAGCGGTGGAAAAAGGCCGGCCCTGTGCCGCGCACCCAGTATAACGATGTTTGGCGTACCTACCAACATCACCTGGAAATATTTTACGATTTTCTCTCCCTGAACCGGGAACTGAGGGATCTGGATTTTAAACACAACCTCGGGGAAAAAGAAAAATTGAGTCAGAGGGCCGAAGCCCTGCTGGAGGAACCGGATATCAATAAAGCTTTTCGGGAGTTGCAAATCCTCCATAAAATCTGGAAAGAAGATATTGGACCTGTCGGCAAAGAACACCGTGAAGCTATCTGGGAAAGGTTCAGTGAAGCTACCCGGAAAATGCACGATCGCAGACAGGCCTATTTCCAGGAACTGGATAAGCAATACCAGGGCAATCTGGAAGAAAAACAAAAGATCATTGCACGGATTGAAGAAGTGAGTTCCACCGTTGCCAAAAATCACAAAGGCATACAGAAACAAATCCGGGAAATCGAAACGCTTCGGGATCAGTTTTTCAAGGCAGGTAAGGTTCCTCAAAAGGACAATGAAGCAACCTGGAGTGCGTTCAAAGCCGCTGTTCGCAAATTTAATCGCAGTAAAAATGCCTTTTATAAAAACCTAAAAAAAGAACAACACCTTAATCTGGACCGGAAAAAAAGCCTTCTTGAGCGCGCCATAGCCTTAAAGGACAGTGAGGACTGGGATACTGTCACGCCTGAGATGAAAAAAATTCAAAGGGAGTGGAAAGAAATTGGGCACGTTCCCCGGAAACATTCGGATGCGATATGGAAAGAATTCAAAGCCGCCTGCAATCACTACTTCGACCGCCTGCACAGCAAAAAAAACAGTGCCTTTGACCAGGAAAAAAAGAATCTGAAACTCAAACTGACTGTGCTCGACGAGTTAAAAGGTTTTGAATTGACGGGGAAACGCGAAGAAGACCTGAACACTATTAAAGACTTCGTAAAAAAATGGAAGGAGATTGGGCATGTCCCCAGGAACAAGATGCACATCACCTCGAAATTCAATAAAATCCTGGATGCCTTATTCCGCAAACTGAATGTGGGGTCACAGGAAGCTGAAATTGTCAAATACGGGGATCGGATCGCCGATCTGGCCAAAGAAGAAGATTCCTATGCCATAGAACAGGAACGGCAGTTTATCCGTAAAAAAATTGAGGAGGTAAAGGGGGAAATTCGCCAACTGGAGAATAACCTCAACTTCTTTTCAGAACCTTCTGAAGATAATCCGCTGGTAAAGGAAGTTTTGGTAAATCTGGAAAAGAAGAAAAAAGGCCTGGAAAATTGGAAGGCAAAAATGAAAAAACTGAATATTCTCAGGAACAACCTCAATAGTGAAGCTGCAAATACCGAGGCCCCGGAAGCCTCAGAGGATGATACCGTATCCTGAAAAACAGATTATTTTACCCCAGTCTCCGGTTCGCCATACAGGTCAAAATCGGATGCCCCTGTAATTCGCAATTCAGCAAACTCTCCAAGGCGCAGGTAATATTTTGATGCGTCAATAAGCACTTCATTGTCAACATCCGGAGAGTCGAACTCAGTGCGCCCGACAAAATACCCCCCCTCTACCCTGTCGATCATACAGCGGTAGACCTGGCCAATCCGCGTCTGGTTGGCTTCCCAGGAAATCTGAGACTGAATCTCCATTATTTCATTGGCCCGTTCTTGTTTGACGTCTTCCGGGACGGTGTCTTCGAGGTTATAGGCATGGGTTTGTTCTTCATGACTGTAGGTAAAACACCCCAGTCTCTCAAAGCGCTGTTCCCTGACCCAATTCTTGAGGAGCTGAAAGTCAGCTTCGGTTTCACCCGGATACCCCACGATGAGCGTGGTGCGAATGGCAATTCCGGGGACCTGAGTGCGGAAAGCCTCCAGCAAAGCATTGGTCTTCTCCATGGTCGTCCCCCGTCTCATACTTTTAAGGATCGGATCCGCAATATGCTGCAACGGAATATCGATATAGTTACAGACTTTGGGTTCGTTGCGCATTACCTCCAGGACATCCATCGGAAAACCGGTAGGGAAAGCGTAATGAAGGCGAATCCAGTCTATACCCTCTACTTTACAAAGCTCCTGAAGCAATTCAGCCAAAGCCCTTTTTTTATAGATATCAAGACCGTAATAGGTCAGGTCCTGAGCTATGAGTATCAGCTCCCTGACACCCTTTGCTGCAAGGGATTTCGCCTGTTCCATTAATGCTTCAATGGGTGTGCTTCGGTGCTTGCCCCGCATCAGGGGTATGGCGCAAAATGAGCACGGACGGTCACACCCCTCTGCAATTTTCAGATAGGCGTAGTTCGAAGGTGTTGTTGTCAGGCGTTCTCCGACAAGTTCGTGTTTATAATCTGCTCCCAGTGCTTTCAAGAGTCTGGGGAGGTCTTGTGTCCCAAAATAAGCATCCACATTGGGGATCTCTTTTTCGAGGTCCGGTTTGTACCGTTCGCTTAGACAGCCGGTTACAAAAACCTTATCCACCCGGCCCGCTTCCTTTTCGCGTACTTGCTCCAGAATGGTGTTGACACTTTCTTCCTTGGCATTCGCAATAAAACCACAGGTATTTATAACCACAATATTGCCGTCACCTTCATGGACCACTTCTTTTTCATTGGCCCGTAACTGTCCCATGAGTACTTCAGAGTCATAGAGGTTCTTGGAACAGCCCAGGGTGATGACGTTAATACGGTTTTTAGCGCGAGTTTTAGTTCTCATACCACTTTATTGGGCGCAAAAATACGATATACCTGAGTTTTGTCGAGTTTTTACAAGGAAATATACCTTTTTTACGTTCTGTTTCTATGGAAAGGTTTTGCATAGCACGGGTTACACGCTTGCGCATCCCTATAGAACTGGCTTGTCTAAGCCTGATCCTTGTGACATGTTCTAAATCGGAAGTAACCACAGGCGACCCCGATTCCAAAGATCCACCCACAATTCCTCAGAACCTGTATTACCCGCCTCTGCAGGCGGATGGGCAGTGGGAGACTGCATCTGTGGAAAGTCTGGGATGGGATGAGGAATTAGCGACTTCCCTGGTTTCCTATCTCGAAGCTGAAGGTACGCAGGCCTTTATCAACCTGAAAGACGGCAAAATTGTGATGGAATCCTATTTCGGAGACTTTACGGAGTCCAGTCTGTGGTATTGGGCTTCAGCCGGAAAAACCCTGACCGCTTTTACCGTTGGAATTGCACAGGCAGAGGGGAAATTAAGGCTGGAAGATCCGACAGCCGAATATCTCGGCGGAGGCTGGACTACAGCACCCCCTGAAAAGGAGCAAAAGATTCGGATTGCAGACCAGTTAAGGATGACCACCGGATTGGATGAAAATATTTTTGAATGTACACTTCCAAATTGTTTGCAATTCAAAGCGGACTCAGGTACGCGGTGGGCCTATCACAATGGTCCCTATACCTTACTTCAAAATGTAGTCGCCGAAGCAGTTTCTGAAGAATTCAACCTCTATTTTAACAGGGTACTCCGGAATCGGATCGGTATGGATGGTTTTTGGCTGGCACAGGGTGAAGGCAATAATATTTACTACAGTTCAGCGCGTTCGATGGCGCGTTTTGGCCTACTGGTACTCTCCAAAGGCGTTTGGGATTCTGAAGTCATCCTCGAAGATCCCACCTATACTGCAGACATGCTCAGTACGTCTCAGTCCATGAACAAGGCCTATGGTTATCTGTGGTGGCTTAATGGCAAGGATCGGTATATGGCCCCCGGTAGCCAGGTCGTATTCTCCGGGTCACTGATACCTTCAGCACCCACGGATCTCATTGCAGGCCTGGGCAAAAACGATCAGAAACTCTATGTGGTGCCCTCCCAAAACCTTGTGGTGATCCGGATGGGAAACGATGCCGGGGACGCCCTGGTCGGACCTTCCAGCTTTGACAATGCCTTATGGCAGCGCCTTTCGGAAATGATGGGGCTTTAGAAGACTTACAGTGTTAATCACTCATATCCCTCAGGAGCCTTCCTTGCCGGTTGCAAGGCTTCATAGGCATAGGCAATCTGGAAAGCCAGCGGAACTTGAAATCCTCGCACAATTATGGTCAGTCCTACAGGCTCCCCGCTCTCCCGATATCCCATGGGAACAGTAATGGCAGGGTTCTGAGCAGTGGCTGCAAACCCCGCATGTCGATTGTTGATAGAGAGAATTCCGTCGAGTTGATGCGCTTCCCAGGGTTCGTCAAAAAATTGACGTCCCCCATCCAAAAGCCCCTTCCGGATTTTCAGAAATTCTTCATCTGAAGTTTCGTCGGCCAGAATTCCTTCAAGCCGCTCCTGCCCATAGGGCATTCTCAAGCCAGGGTCCTGCTGATTAAACGCAACGACATCTTCCACAGAGCGTACGGTTACCGCAAGGGTGTCGAGAATCTGAGTGCTTAAATATTCGGGCAGTGCACTTTTCATATCGAGATTCAGTAAGGTCAGAAAGCCTTCCTGTTCCACTTCCGGATCCTTAAACTCAATAATTCTGGCCCCGGCATTCTTCAGGTTTATGGCTGTCTGACGATACAAAGAATCCGAATCCATAAGGGATTTAAAAACCCCCAAACGCAGTCCGCCTATGGCATTCGGTGTAGGTTTCTCATACCAGTTATCACCCCAGTTCACATTAAAGGCAGCCGGGTCTAAAACATCATATCCCAGCAGGGCGTCCATGAGTATGGCTGCGTCGGTAACGGTCCGCGCCATTGGGCCGGGTGTATCCAGGGTTCCCGAAATGGGAACAATTCCATTACGGCTCAACATACCGACCTTTGGCTTTAAACCTACGATGGAATTCTGACTCGAAGGCGAAAGGATTGACCCTGAGGTTTCCGTCCCCACGGCACCCATGGCATATCCGGCAGCCATAGCCGTCCCGCTTCCTGAACTCGAGCCCCCGGTTTCAAATGTCCTTCGGCCATAAGGATTCAGGGTTTGTCCTCCGATAGCGCTATACCCTACGGGGCACCCACTGCACATATAATAGGCCCATTCACTGAGGTTCACCTTCCCCAGAATCAAAGCCCCCTTCTCCCTGAGCTGCTTCACGATATAGGCATCTCCGGTTTTGTTGTCCTGTAGTGCTATGGCTCCGGCGGTAGTGCGCATCCCTTCGGTGTTGATATTATCTTTTAGCAGTACAGGCATCCCGAAGACGGGATGGCGGGAAGTCCCGGGATCTGCCTTTAGGGCGGAATCCCGCCTTTTTGCCTCCTCGATCACATCGAGATTCAAAGCGATCACTGTATTAAGTGTCGTAGCATTGTCGAGTTCATATTTATAAATCCGATAAAGAAAGAACCGGGTAAGGTCTTCATATGAAAACGCATTGCTTTGTATGGCCTCTTGGACTTCTGGAATGGTCTTTCCCAGCACCATGGGTTTTAGGCGCTCGTACTCGGCTTCAGCGAGTTTCTGAACCTCCGGGTAAAGCGGTAAAAAAACTTCGTTCTTATCCAAAACCCTGGACTGTATGAGCTTATAGCGCATACGCTCCACCGGATGGTCTGCGTTTGCTGCGATCTCCTCAGTTTCATCATAACGGTTCCAGAGGGCTCCTTCAACAGCTTCAAACTCCACTTCAGGCTTCGCTTCAGGAAGGGCGCTTTCCGGGGCGGCTTCTTCCACAGGGGCCGTTTCTGAATTCCGAGAAAACTGTTTACAGGCGGAAAAGGAGAGCAAGACCAGGAGAATCCCCAGTATACGGCTTGGTAAAAGTGTCTTCATTCTTTTATTAGTTTGGTCCATTTTTAATGTTTTGTCGGTTCATTCGTACAAATTCATCCTTCCCCTCCTGGGCTGCAATGAATTCTGGCCGACCAAACAAAAAACAGTGGCAGGAAAATCCTCATGCGTTGGTATTGAAGAAAGAATCTACAAATTCAAACTTATTGAATACCTGTAGATCTTCTATTCCCTCCCCTACACCAATATACTTCACCGGAACCTGGAACTGATCTGAAATACCAATAACGACTCCGCCCTTGGCTGTTCCATCGAGCTTAGTTACCGCCAGGGAAGTGACCTCTGTGGCCTTTGTAAACTGACGGGCCTGCTCAAAAGCATTTTGGCCTGTAGAGCCATCCAGTACAAGCAGGACGTCGTGGGGGGCATCCGGGATTACCTTTTGCATGACCCGCTTGATTTTGGTCAGCTCATTCATCAGGTTAACCTTGTTGTGCAATCGGCCGGCGGTATCTATCAAAACCACATCGGCCCCCTGGCTCACTGCCGCACTCAGGCTGTCAAATGCCACTGATGCCGGATCACTGCCCATATTTTGTTTGATCAAGGGTACGCCGACCCGATCTGCCCAAATCTGCAATTGATCGATAGCCGCGGCCCTGAAAGTATCAGCCGCGCCGAGCACTACTTTCTTTCCCTGTTTTTGAAACTGATACGCCAGTTTGCCTATAGTGGTAGTTTTACCAACACCATTAACCCCCACTACCATAATTACATAAGGCCCGTCAGATTTCGGGACCTCAAATTCAGTAGCGTTCCCGGTATGCGTCTCAGAGAGCAATCCGGCAATCTCTTCTCTGAGAATACGGTCTAACTCATCCGTGCCTACATATTTATCCTTTGAAACACGCTCCTCAATCCGCCCGATAACCTTGAGGGTCGTTTCTACCCCCACGTCGGAGGTGACCAGGATTTCCTCCAGCTCATCCAGGACTTCGTCATCAACCCTGGACTTACCCACAACGGCTTTGCTGAGCTTATTGAAAAAACTGGTTTTAGTCTTTTCAAGTCCTTTGTCCAGACTCTCCTTCTTCTCGGATGAAAATAACTTTTTAAACAAACTCATATATCTGGGACTATACGTTTCAAAGATAGCATTTTATAAGGTTCAGGGGGTACTGTGATGTGAAGTAGTACTCCAGGCAACAGGTAAAAAAAAAGCCGCTTTCCAGAAGAAAGCGGCTCGAATACTATTTGAATCGGTGTTCCCTATTTACTGGAAAGCCACTCGTTTACCATTTCAGGAGGCATAACGGATTCCACAAAGGTGTACGCACCTGATTTTTCAGATTTCACCATTTTTATAGCCTTTGTCAAACGCTTTGAAGAAGACTGAAGTGTTGCTACTGTTTTCTTTGCCATGATCCTTTACTTTATCTCTTTATGCACTGTCATCCGCTTGAGGATGGGGTTATATTTCTTGATCTCCAAACGGTCGGGAGAGTTTTTCTTATTCTTGGTGGTAATATACCGGGAAGTTCCGGCCATACCAGATTCCTTATGCTCTGTGCATTCCAGTATTACCTGTACTCTGTTGCCTTTTTTTGCCATGGTGCTATTACTTTAGCAAGTTACTTGATGAGCATTCCTTTTGCTTTCGCCTCCTTAAGTACTGCGGAAATCCCCTTTTTGTTAATCGCTTTCAGGGCACGCGTGGAAACTCTGAGCGTAACCCATCGATCCTCTTCAGGAATATAGAAACGCTTCTTAGAGAGATTTACATCAAATCGCCTCCTTGTTTTATTGATCGAAAACGAGACGTTGTTTCCAAACATCGCCTTTTTACCTGTAATTTCGCAGACTTTTGACATTTCGCTCTGGTTACTTGGTTCAAAACAGGGTGCAAATTTACAGCATTTTTATTGTACCCCCAAACTTCTTTTTCAGAATTTTAGGATTTCCCGTTGCAGCAATTCCATGGCCTTGTGAACCGATTTTTGCACAATCCGCTCCCGGTGGTTTCCCATCGTAAATTCCATGGCGTAGGTTGTTTCCGGACTCGAAATACCAATAAAAACGCGGCCGACGGGTGAATCTGAGTCTCCTTTATCAGGGCCGGCATTCCCCGTGGTGGCAATACCAATATCCGCCTTTAAAAGGGAACGCACCTGCCGGGCCATAGCGCAGGCGACCTGTTCACTGACCACGGAGTGGACCCGGATCAGCTCCTCGGGAACATGCAGCACTCCAGATTTTACATCCGTAGCGTAACTGACAATGCTCCCCTTAAAGTAGGAAGAGCTCCCGGGGACGGATGTAAGTTGACTCGCAATACGCCCCCCGGTAAAACTCTCAGCGGTTGCCAGAGTCATTCCACGATCATTAAAAGATTTAAGCAATGTCACTTCGAGAGCTTCCCCATCCTCTTCACCGAAGAGGATGTCGGAAATCCGGGATTTCAAACTTTCTGTCAGGGTGTGGAGTTCCTGTTCTAAGCTGACCAAATCCGCACCCTTGGTCGAGAGTCGTAAACGCACCCGGCCCAGATTCGGAAGGTAAGCCAACTTAATATGAGGGGGCAAAGCATCCTCCCAGTCGACGATGCGATCTGCTATAGCACTCTCTCCCAGGCCATAGGTGATAAGGGTGCGCTGCAACAACACCGGACGTTTAAAAGATGAAAGGATTCGGGGTTTTAACTGATCCAGAAAAAGGCGCTTCATTTCAAATGGCACCCCTGGCAGGGAAACGAAAACTGCTTTTGACCCTTTCATCCACATACCCGGCGCGGTCCCGTACTGATTGTGCAGGACAACTGCCCGCGAAGGTAAAAGGGCTTGTTGTCGATTTAAGTCTGAAATCGGAGTTGAAATGTAGGTGCTGAAAAGGTGCTCAATATGCCTGAGCACCTCCCGGTTCTCAACCAGGTGGTCCCCAAAATACTCACAGAGTACTTTTTTTGTAATGTCATCGCGGGTAGGGCCCAGACCACCTGTAATAATGACCAGGTCCACTCTCGATTCAGCTTCCTTCAGGGCTGTGAGAATATGTGCACGCTCATCCTGGACCGAGGAAATTTGAAAAACGGATATTCCCGTTTTATGTAGTTCCGACGCGAGAAAAGCCGAATTCGTATCGACGATTTGTCCGATGAGGATTTCATCGCCAATAGTGATAATTTCCGCTCTCATCAGAGGTCGAAATCCTTCTTTAACTCTGTAACTGCCTGGTCTATATTTTTTTTGAGGCGGCCAAAACGCGCCCGTATACCTTCCAGGTCTTCCTCATTTTTACCCATGGTTTCCATCTCCAGGGCCAGAACCCGTGTCGACTCCATTTCCAAAAGATCTACATTGGGTTTGAGTTTGTGGGAGAGTTGATAGATCTGTGCGAAATCCCCGGTTTCCACTGCTGCCTCAAGTGAGTTTAGGTCCTCAGGAACTTCCTCCAGAAAAACACCAACAACGGAATTGATGAAATCTGAATCTCCCTCTGCCATTTCCTTAATCTTGTTCATTCCGTAAATCATATCACCTTACATTTAAAGAAAACATAGTTTGTCCTTCCAGCTTCCCTGAAAGGTAATCATTCGAAACAACCTTTCCCACCCCGGCCGGAGTACCTGTAAACAGGATATCTCCTTTTTTGAGTGTGAAGAAGGTAGAAGCATAGGCAATCAACTGGTCAGTATTCCACAACATGTGGGCCGTATTCCCCTGCTGCACTACTTCCCCATTCTTCTCCAGCGTAAAATTCAGGTTCCCAAGGTCAGCAAATCGGTCTTTGGAAACCCATTTCCCAATCACTGCAGCCCCATCAAAGCCCTTAGCCTTTTCCCAGGGCAACCCCTTTGCCTTTAATTTATCCTGAAGGTCCCGGGCTGTAAAATCGATGCCGAGGGATACCTCGTTGTAATATCGCGGGGCAAATGCCTCACTGATGTGTTTTCCGACCTTTACAATTCTGACAAGCAACTCCACCTCATAGTGAATGTTGTCCGAAAATTCCGGAATATAAAAATCCTGCTCCCTTGGAAGGATGGCCGAATCCGGTTTGATAAAAAGGACAGGGGACTCCGGGCGATTGTTTTTGAGTTCTTCGATATGTTCCGCATAATTGCGGCCGGCACAAATGAGTTTCATCTCGATAAAATTAACAATCCCGTAAAGATTCGGGGGTTACTTTTTTGAATTCAGGACACCGAGTCGGATCTGAGTGAGCACCTTTTTCGTGTATCTTGGAAAATCAGCATTGAGCAACCATCCGAAATACCCGGGTTCGGCTTCGAGTACCTCCGTAACTTTTTTGCCCTTGTGTTTGCCGAAACCAAAAACGGGTATTCCCGATTTATCCTTTCGAATAAACCCGGCAAAATCGACGAACTCTGAATGGGTTGAAAAGGCCGCAAGTGATTTTACATCATTCTCAAGCTCCGGATAGCGTTCCAACTGTGCCAAAAGTACCTCGTAGGTCGCCTGGGTATCTGCTACAGCACTATGCGCATCAGTAAGGTTTTTCCCACAATAAAACGTATAAGCCGCCCCAAGGGTTCGCTTTTCCATTTTGTGAAAAATGGTCTGAACATCCACGGCGACAGTATTTTTCATATCGAAATCCAGTTCCGCCCGGAGAAGTTCTTCCGCCAAAAGGGGAATATCAAAACGGTTAGAGTTAAAACCGGCAAGATCACACCCCTGAATAATCTGTTGGATCTCCCTTGAGCGCTCCTTAAAGGTCGGTTCTGTCGCCACTTGTTCGTCGGTAATACCATGAATGGCGGTAACCTCTGCCGGTATGGGCATTTCAGGATTAATCAACCAACTTTTACTCTCGGTATTCCCGTTCGGATACACTTTTAGTATAGCCATCTCCACAATGCGATCGGTGGCTACATTGGTTCCCGTAGTCTCTAAATCAAAAAAACAGATCGGCCTGTTTAAATTCAATTTCATATCCGGTTTGGATTAAAGCGTGAAGATCAAATCTCCCGGTTGACGTCCCAGGCTTCGAGGTAATCGGCTACCGACTTTACAAACATCCCGCCCAGGGCCCCGTTGACTACGCGGTGGTCATAACTGTGTGAAAGGAACATCTTGGAACGAATACCGATAAAATCACCCGATGGAGTCTCGATTACAGAAGGAATTTTTCGAATCGCCCCCAAAGCCAGGATACCTACCTGGGGCTGGTTGATAATGGGGGTTCCAAAAACACTTCCGAAAGTACCTACATTCGTAACGGTGTAGGTCCCATCCTGGATTTCATCCGGCTTGAGTGCATTGTTTCTCGAGCGATTCGCCAGGTCGTTCACGGCTTTGGCCATTCCCACCAAATTCAGCTGATCCGCATTCTTAATGACGGGTACAATCAGGTTGCCGTCACCTAAAGCGGCTGCCATCCCCAGATTAATATTCTTTCTTTTGACAATGGTATCTCCGTCTACCGCGATATTCATCATCGGATACTTTTTAAGGGCAATGGCCACGGCCTCCATAAAAATGGGTGTAAAGGTCAGTTTCTCGCCCTCCCTTTTCTGAAAAGCGTCCTTTACCTTATCCCGCCATTCGACGACACGCGTAACATCTACCTCCACAAAACTCTGAACGTGAGCGGAAGTGGCCACACTATCTGTCATATGTTTGGCAATCAACTTGCCCATTCGGGTCATCGGAATTTTCTCATCTCCTTTTCCCCCGGGCAGGGGTGTTTTTTGTGCAGGAGGTTCAGCAGGGCTTTTGTCCCGGGCAATGTTTTGGGCCGCAGAGGATTGCACTACTGGCTCAGCAGCACTCGTAGCCGGGGCGGCACCTTGTTTACGC
>Ga0272443_10002471_pt1 | contig 23612 bp, 14 predicted proteins | sample SSMAcet12_FD_193581 | JGI IMG/M metagenome (GOLD analysis project Ga0272443, IMG submission 193581) | Marine sediment archaeal communities from Little Sippewissett salt marsh, Falmouth, MA, United States - SSM-Acet-12 | ecosystem: Environmental > Aquatic > Marine > Wetlands > Sediment ...
AATCTGTCCTGATATAATCGAATGATATAGAGCCATGCTATGTCGATTGTGGAAAAAAGACGTTTTCCTCTTTCGGAAGGACGATCCGCATGGACAATACCAATTCTATCCCAATCTGTGATGTTCTGGTTACTCAATCCGTGGATATTGGAAGCTGTATTGGCGGAAATAATACGCGAAATTAAAACCTTATTTACCCTATCGAGATTTTCGAGAAACTCAGTAAAGAAGGGTAATTCGGGGTTATTAATTGTCTGTGATTTCAATTGATTTTCGATTTCCTTTTCTAAATCGATCTTGTTTATATCGGTATGGTGTAATTCCTGGCCGAAAAACCATAATCTAATTAACTTTTCAATTTTCTTCTTTATTCTTTTCACATATTTCGAGTTGATATTTTTCATTTCATCCTCATTTGTTTTTCTTATCTGATAATAAAATATGGATACTCTTATAATAAGTCAAGCCCTTTTTATATATTCTCGCTAAATCCTATTCTATAGGGCATTTGATGTGTTAGAAATCCTTTAGAATAATATTAGATAAGATATATTTATCGAATTTATCAATAGTTGTATCCTTATGAACCCAATTGACTATTATAGATATCTTTAGTAGCGTATTATCTCATTATGTATTTTTGTTCGGTAATTCGTTGACAATCTCTGATTCACTTATTAAATTGTTATTTAAGATGTGTTGTTTTAATAGAACATATGCTCTGCAAACCTACGAGAAAAGCAACTTTTCGCGCTACAAAAAAGAACATCTCTCGAAAACCCTCTTAATAAAACAAACAAAACGATTTGCAGGATGTGATTTCGCGAGGAAATTTAGGTATGGTGACTGGAAAAATACGATTATTTTATCAGAAAAATTGCGAATCAACTCGCAATAAAAAGTTTACTTAATATACAAAACCCTTTTTGAAACACTGTTTATGCCGTTTGTGGCGCGAATGAGGTAAATACCGCTGGAAACGCATTCCGATGGGCGCCAAATAGACTCGTTCTTTGAAAACTTTGTAATATGCTTGCCATCGATGTCGAAAATTTCTATGGTTGTATTTTCAGGTGCAACGATATTTACTGCCGAATTGAAGGGATTGGGATAAGTCGAAATGGTGAAATGATCCGGTGTGGCGGTCTCCTTGATGCCGTCGTAGTCGAACTTGAAGGTGTCGCAGACGGGGAAATCCCATAGGACGGTTTCGCCGGTAGGGTCAGGGAGGAACATGAGGCAGACCTCGACGGTGTCGTAAACGGGGTTGAAAATGGGGGGATTGTCTATTTCAAGGACGTTCGGGGCAACAAATCTCGCGCCCAATTCGTGGCCGCGAAACTCGTAGGGCGGCCAAACGTGGAGGATTCGAAACTTCCATTCGCAGGAATCCGGGTCAAAATCGGTGAACTCGCCGAAAAGGCGTAGGCTTAGCGTAGAATCCGCCTGCTCCAGCGCCGCGCTGTCCGCGCGGTTGTTGCAGGCGAACAACTGCCGCGCAAATTGGAGGTTGTCGTATAGAGTGATAATATCAGTAAACCCGGACACGTAATAGTCATGGAAAAGATCCGAACCACCAACTACCGTTATTTCGCCAGCGAGATAATTGCCAGCTATAATTTGAACCGCGAAAGAATCATAAACCGCTGTGTCGGCGTCATAAGGTTCGCCATAGCAATCCCTGCCACCCCAACCGACATAACGAAGTAAACCATCTCCTTCCAGTCCAATAGAACAGACACCTTTGGTTAGAAGAGTGTCTACACCTCGGATCCTTGGCCATCTATTATCAAAGTTAGTAATAAAGGAAGATCTTAAAAACCCGAGACCATAGTGAATGATAGTATCTGGAACTGAATCTAAAACAAGTTCACTATAGGCTTGCGGTCTTCCGAGCTCATCGAACCATGTTTCGTATTCAAATATCCTATTAGTTGCTTCGATTATGAAATCTCTAGCATCGGGCACCAAGATCAAATGCCCCCCTCCGCAAACAAAAGAATAGAGCTTCTCAATATCTGACTCCGTCAGCCGGTCATTCGGGAAAATCCAATAAACATCGAAGCCGGATGGATCGATGAATGTATCGGATAGACCCATGGGAGTGTGCCCGTCACGCCATAAGGCGGGAATTAGAATATCAAATTCAGAACCAAAAGGGTGCAATCTCACCAAAGCAATATCGCCAGCTAAAGCGATAGAACAGGATATTACCAAAATCCCGAAGTATAAAATCAATTTTTTTAAAAAAAGTCCTTGCATAATATGTCCTTTCGGCTATATTATAATCGTAATTTAGAAAAAAGCAACTTCAAAATTGGGGGAAAGATGAGAAAACTGGGATTTGTTTTTCTGCTCTGTCTGGCAATGGTCTGCTTCGGAAGGGGGCCGGACTTCGTAGATGGAACGTTAAATCGTTGGATTTCGCAAGCTGACTCCGTTTGGGCGGATTCCTGTGGAAGCACGGAAGAATGTACTGAGTATCTAACGACTTCTGACTGTAACATTGTCGATGTTTGGCACGTGATGCGAGATAATTAAATAAAGCATAACGAACGATATATGTGAATATACAAAGGCTGGCGGGATGATTGCTTGATTGGTTGCAAGTCATCGTGCCAGCCTTTTAGTTAAAATGTGAATACTATCAATTATACAATATCAGTCTGCGGCGCAAATATTTTAGTCAACTGGCCCACCAGAAGAGGGAATAGACTCATAACGATAACCAGAATCCATCCATCCATTGAGGGCTTTACAAGGTGAAGAACTCCGGCTAACCCAGGGATATAGATTGCAACTAATAATAAAATTATGCATAACAACAAAGCGCTCCATAGCCATGGATTACGAGTAATTTCGTTTTTAAGTAAATGTGAATTCGACGCACGCATATTAAATGCATGCCATAGCTGGGCAGTTGCTAGAGTCAGAAAAGAAAGGGTAACCGCTTCTGGTTTATCCATCCCAATTATTTTCAAAGCGATAAATAATGTTGCCAAGACTGAAATTGTTATCAATATACCATAACCAAATATAGAAAACCAGTGTTTGCGTGTCAAAATAGGTTCACCTGCTTTCCGAGGTGGTACATGCATAATATTTATACTTCCCTCGCCAACTCCCAGAGCTAAAGCAGGGAAAACGTCTGTTACTAGATTTAGAAATAATATTTGTAAAGGCAAAATTGGTAAGGGGAGAAAAGGCAAAGTCGAAGCAATCCCTACTGCGAGAATCTCACTGACATTGCACGATAATAAATAAAGTACGAATTTTCTGATATTCCCGAAAATGACTCTTCCCTCGCGAATTGCAGAGACTATAATAGAGAAATCGTCTTCCTTGAGAACAACATCGGCGGCCTCCTGAGCAACCTGAGTGCCACGTTTACCCATAGCTACACCGATATCCGCTTTTTTCAATGCGGGGGCGTCGTTGACACCGTCGCCGGTCATTGCCACTATAGAGCCATCTTCCTGATAATAAGATATTAAATCGAGCTTTTGAGCGGGATCGACTCGTGCAAAGATTTTCGTATTCAATAATTCTCGCTTTTCTTCCGGAGGAATCTCATTCGGTTTCAAGAGATCTTTCCCCGATATTATATTAGCAGTGTTATCATCAACTAATCCGGTCGCCAGAGATATTTTCAAAGCGGTTACAGGATGATCTCCTGTTATCATAACTACTTTTATTCCAGCGGATTTGCAAGATTCCAACGAGTCTTTTACCGCCATACGTGGAGGATCGAGTAATCCTATCAAACCGAAAAAATTAAGTCTCGAATATGGTTCTTCCTGCAAGTCGTCGGTTTCTTTTCCAGCTATTGCCAGAACTCTCAGGCCATCTGCGGCCATTTTTTCATTGAGAGAATTCCATTTGCTTTTTGATTTTTCGTCGAAATCTTGTTTATCCTGCAATGTCCCAAAGAAATCGCAGTATTCAATTATGTTCTCCGGAGCACCTTTCACCGATACGAGATATTTTTCCTCCAGCTGATTGTAAGTAGCCATGCGCTTAGATTCTGAGTCAAAAGCATCTTCGCGTTTCTCTGGCATTTTATTGGAGATTTCGGTGCGATAGAATCCTATTTGGTGCGCAGTTTTTAGGAGAGCTATCTCCAGCGGATCTCCCACCGATTTATCCTCATCGTGAGGATAATAAGTGGCGTTGTTACATAGAGTTGCAGCGAGCATCGTCTGTTTTAGAAGCTGTAAATTGCGAATTTCCTTTTGATTTAATTCTTCTGAACCTAGAACTATATTTTCACCGGAAAGGCTAATTTCATTGACTGTCAATCGATTTTCGGTGAGTGTTCCTGTTTTATCGGTGCAAATAATATTAGTTGCTCCCAATGTCTCTACCGCTGCTAGTCTTTTAACCAGAGCGTTTTTCTCGGCCATCCTCCACATACCGCGTGCGAGTGCAATAGTAGCCACAATTGGCAATCCTTCGGGGACTGTAGCCACCGCAAGCGCTATGGATGTCTCGATTATCAGGATAAAATCAGTACCGGAAATAAAACCCATAATAGCGATTAGCGCAGCTATTATAAGGGTTACCCATACCAGTTTTCTCCCCAGGCTGCTTAAGCGTTTTTCCAGGGGAGTCTCTTGACGTTGAGCCTTTTCTATCAATGCGGATATCTTGCCCAGTTCTGTTTTCATCCCGGTAGAAACAACTACAGCCTCGCCGGAACCACGATTTAGCGATGTTCCCTTGAAAAGCATGTTGTGTCTTTCAGCAAGAATTGTGGATTCATCCAGTGTACATTCCTTTTTGCTCACGGGAAGCGATTCGCCAGTTAGAGTCGATTCATTAACTTCCAGTTTCGAGGACTCAATTATGCGCAAATCGGCAGTTATTACATCTCCACCTTCCAGAATGACAATATCACCGGGAACCAACTCTTCGGCATGAATTCCAATTACTTTGCCATCTCTTCGAACCTGAACTCTAGCACTGCCTAATTTACGTAATGCCTCCATCGAACGTACAGCTTGAACTTCCATGCCAAAACCGATTGTGGTATTTATCACGATTACTATCACGATAGCGATACCTTCGGTAATTTGCCCGAATGCCATGGATACAATTGCCGCTACTACGAGAAGCAGGATGATTATACTTTTGAATTGATTTACAAAGATTCCCCATAAGCTTGCTTTTTTGAATTCGCGGAGTTTATTCGAACCAAAAAGGTCTCTTCGTTTTTGGATTTCTCGATTGGGAAGTCCTGAAATTTGCTCGACTTGCAGCTTCTCTAAAATTTCTCTACTCGATTTTGACCAGACATTATCTATTTCATAGTTCATTATAATTCCTCAATATTATTCATGAATGGATATAACAAATTTTCGCCTAATAAAATTTTGGCTCAGATAAAATTTTCAAGGCAAAAATTCTTTAATTTCAAGAATTTTCTTATCTACAACTGTACATTATAATAAAAATGTTGACAAAAACTCGCGGAAATATATTTTCTGTGAAGAAATAACTAGTTAACCACTATTTTAATCGATGAATATCCTGTTTCTCACAGAAGAAGGCGGACTAACCGGTAATACACGTTCTACTTCCTACCTGGCAAAAGGCCTGGCAAAAAAGAGTCATAATGTTTGGGTTGGATGTAAAAAGGATTCTCTATTACATCAGTTTCTTTGCGAAAGCGATGTAAATCTGGAATTCATGAAATTTACAGGAAAACTGGATTTTGCAACTATCCGAGTGATTCGCGACCTGGTTCGAAACAAGAATATTCAGATTATCTGCCCGCAATCCAGCGCAGATAGATATCTATCAATATTTGCAAATAAGTTTTACAAGCTCGATACAAATATCGTTCATACAAGACGCCAGAAACCGTTGAGTAGTGGTGGCGCTTTGCAACGAGCTTTCTATATCAAGAATACAAGAAAGATTGTGGTGGTAAGCGATTCACTTAAACAAATCTTAATCGATGAAGGCTATCCTGCGGATCATATTGAAGTCATTTATAATGGTATTCCAGAGGATTTCTATATTGGTGCTAATGATTCAAGACTGAAGAAGCTAAGGCAAAAATTTAGATTAACTCCTGAAAATAAAGTTGTGGGATGTATCTCCAGATTGAAAAATCAGAAGCAGCTTGTTGAAGCTATGCAATATCTTCCCGACGATATCAAATTGATGTTTGTGGGAATAGAACCGGGGAAATTCGATTCGCTGGCAATGCAGTTAAAAATTGAAAATGAAATAATCTATGCTGGGATTATCGACCCAGAAGATGTGGTGGATTATTATCGCCTCTTCGATCTATTCGTTTTACCCTCAACTATGGATGGCTTCGGGTTGGTTCTGGTCGAAGCTATGGGATTGGGAGTGCCGGTAATAGGGACGCGCTTTGGTGGGATTATCGATGTTCTGGATAATCAGAAAAATGGCCTTTGGTTCGAAGACGGCGACATTAAGGGATTAGCCGGAAAGATTAAGAGCGTGTTATTCGATGACTCGATCAGAGGGGAGTTGATAGAAAACGGTTATATAGCAGCTCGCGAGAGATTCACCGTTCAAAAGACTATCGACAATTGGGAGAAATTCTTCATGAGAATAATCGAGAAAAAAGCCTAAACTCAATCAAGAACTATATTATGGATAAAAAAGTCAGAGCTTACAGGCCAGTAGTATTTTTAGCGATAGTATTAGGATTTTCCTTTGTTTTCTTTATTACTGCCGCTTTGGTGGATGCTCCATTGTCGCGAGTATTTCATTACATCGGTGGAGTAGGCCCGATGGTTGCAGCCCTGATTCTATTGTTCTCCTTACATTCAGCTGATTTCCGGAAAAATTATTTCAGACGATGCATAGATTTCCGCGCAATTAAACCATGGAGTTATTTAATAATTATCGGAGTTGTTGTTTTATATCGTTTTGGTGGGCCAATTCTAAAGGGTTTAGTGGAGTTCAAACCACTTGTAGTTTCTCTCGATGAGAGTATAGCAAATCAACCGATAAACATAATCCCGATTCTGTTTTTTATCATCATATTTGGCCCGATTCCCGAAGAGCTTGGATGGCGCGGTTATTGCCAGGACAGCCTTGCCGAGAAATACGGATTACTCAATTCATCGATGATTCTCGGAATGATCTGGAGTTTCTGGCATCTGCCTTTATTCTTTATCGAAGGGAGTTATCAAAACACTATTCCGGTCGGAAGTATAGCTTTTTGGGTATTCATTCTTGATCTGATTCCCAAAGCGGTTATTATGGGATGGATCTATTACGCCAATAATCGAAGCATTCTCAGCGCTATTCTATTCCATTTTTTGATAAATCTGTTCGGGGAGATATTCGTTATCGAACCGGAAGGACTTCTTTATCAATTTGCAATACTGCTTATTATTGCCGTGGTTTTCGGAATGGATCTTGCTTCTGAAAACAATATGGGTTTTGTGAAAAACGATGATTTTTCTGAAAGTAATGAGAATAATCGAAATCATCAGGGATAGTATATCAGGTGTATCTGTGAAAATAATCTGTATTGACAGAATAAAAATCGAAACTATATTAAGCTAATTAATTGAGAATTAAATTATTTTCCCGAAAGGTCATGAAGATGAACTTGAAGAAGTTTTTCGCAATCCTTTTAATAGTTGTGGTAGCAGTTAGTTTAGGCATTGCCTGTGCGGTTAGTTCCGAAGATACTTCTGCTATCGATGATGATGCTCTTAGAGCAGCAGAACAAGCTCGTAAAGACTCTTTGGAAAGAGAAGTAAATATTGCGCTTTCCCTCGGATTGGAATATTACAAGAACGGCCAGTATGCCGATGCAATCCCACATTTCAAAAGAATTATTTTCGAATTGGATCCAGAGGAAAACCGCGCATGGAAATATCTCGCCGATTCGTATCTTAGACTGGATCAACCCGATAGCGCATTTGCAGTTTATAGTGAAGGAATTCAGAAGTTTCCAGAGATATCCTATCTTCATAGAGGGTTAGGAATTCTCTACCAGAAGATGGAGATGATGGACAGCGCTATGGTTGAATATCGTCTTGCATGTGAGTTAGATCCCAAAGAAGCTTATTCGGCAGCTCAGATAGGCAGGATATATCTTTCTTGCGCTCAATTGGATTCTTCCATAGAATGGTTTGAGAAATCTACAGTAGCCGATTCCAACGATATCGCGGTTTGGGAAAGACTGGCCGAACTTTATATGGTCAGAGCAAATTGGGAAGGAGTTCGCGAAGCTTATAGAAATCTATCTAGGGTTGACCCGGAAAACGCTGAGTATCTTTTGAACTTTGGTAGAGCGTTGGCCAATACCGGGGAATATGAAAAAGCGGTTTCTACGCTAGAATCCTATATAGAATCAAATCCGAAAGACTATCGGGGATTTCACTATATGGCTCTTGTTCACGCAGCGAATAAAAAATACGATTTAGCTCAAGACGCTTTTTCCAAGGGTGAGGAACTCGACCCTTCTAATGTTAAATTGCTTTTGGATAGAGCGGATACTTATGTGGACATGAAAAGCTATTCAAGTGCACGTAAGTATCTTAATAAAGCCAGAGCAATTGATCCTAATTCCTGTCAGGCTATTATAGTCGATGGTAACCTGTGTTTGGGTAAAGCCAGAGATGCAGTTCCTGAGGACGGATTGGGAGTTAAGGAAAAACTCCAATTTGAATGTTGTTATAATATCTATCGAGGCGCAGTTAAAAGCGAGTGTGAACATTGGGCTCAGGTAGCTAGAGTAAAACTAAACTATTTGGAAAAATATCTTCCTACGGCGACGGAGAAAAAAGAATTTTTCTTTATTCACCCGGAGTTAGAAGGAAAAATCTGTGATTAATGGTGTTTACATTGAGATTTAATTTGAAGATAATAGCGCTGTTTTTCTTATTCGTTTTTCTGTTTGCAAATATAAACGGATGTTGGACTTCCAAACAGGAGAAAAAACTGCTTCTGGCAAAACCTCATTACGAGGCAGCCCTTGCCTATCATAGAGAGGGCAAAACTGAAAAATCCAAAGCGGAAATACTCCTGGCTCTGGAAAAATATCCTGAGTATATTGAAGCACATATTCACTATCAATTGTTGAGAGCCAACGAAGTCTCCCCTGAAGAGCTTCTCGATGAGTACGATCGTCTTCTAAAGCAAAATCAGGGAGATGCCGGATTTCATTACCTCTATGCAAGATTATTAGGAGAACTTGAAAAGCAGGAGGCGGTTTATAATCGAGCTGTTGAACTGGAAGACGATAATCCGTGGGGATATTTTGGTCTTGGATGGGTTGCATTCAAAAGAAGTCAGTATGATGAAGCGGCAAATTATATGGAAAAGGCTATCGATATTCAACCCGATAACCCTTTATTTCATAATGACTTGGGTGGAATTCGCTATTTTATGGGAATGTATGATGAAGCTATCGCCGAATTAACGATTTCAAGAGATCTGAATCCGATGTATGCTACCGCCTTTTCCAATCTGGCAACAGCTTATTATCAGAGAGGCGATTTTGATATGGCGATAGAGATGTTAGAGGAGTACATCAGGCTTGCACCTTCTGCTTCAGATATCCCTGAGATGCGTAGAAAACTGGTACAATTGCGAGGGAAATAGAGTTCCTGAAATGAATTTTTAGTAGTTGAATACTATGCCCACTTTAAGAGAAAAACTAAAAAGCACTTTCTTGGGTGCTCTGATTAAATGGGCAGCTATTGTTTTCGTTCTTATCTTGATTGGCTTCAATGGAGCCAATCTTCTTTTATATAGGAAGCTTCAACCGTTAGTAACCCAACAGATGGCAAACCGTCTTGCTTTCAATGCCAGAGCAATATCTGAAACTATAAGAGGAAGCTGGATTCGGTCATTTATCGCTGATCGGGAAGGCATTTATGGTAGTATTTTAGTGGAGAAACTCACCGAATTCAAAAATAGGGGAGAGTTCACTTCGGTTACTCTGCTGGATACCACAGGTAATGTGATTTACTCTTCGGGAAGTGGTTATAACGAGGGAGAATATTACTATTATCTGGGGATAGATAAAGGAGCTTTCGAAGCAGCATTACAGGGAGTATCGGCATATACCGAACTTTACAACAGCGGAGGGAATTTTATTCGTGGAGCCTATTCACCGGTTTATGACGAACTTAGTGCAGTTGGGTGGATATTAGCTTTGGAAGCTGGAGCGGAGTATCACCTTGCCTTATCTCGCCTGAAAAAGAACGCTATCGTATTCTTCATCGTATCAGTTATCGTTGCATCCCTAATAGGAGTGATTCTTCTCTCGGCTTCATTCGAGTTGAAACGCATGGAGAAAAACCTGATTAATGCTTCAGCTTTGTCATCGGTGGGAAAAATCTCCGCAGGTTTAGCTCATGAAATACGAAATCCACTGGCAATAATTAGGGCTTCCACGGACCGCTTGCAAAAGGATGATCTATTCAGGAAAAATGAATTAATAGCTTTTATTCAGGAAGAAATAGAGAGGATAAACGAAATTGTCGAGGGATATCTGGACCTTGCCAGGCCTTCTAACCAGGAGAAAAAGATAATCGATATCGCTGAAACAGTTCAAGCTGTTGCCAATCGAGTAAAACCCAACTTACAAAAGAAAGAAATTGAATTAAAGTTGGATATCGAAGATAAGAGATTACTTACAAATATTGATATTGAAGCTTTTCGGAGATCTCTTTTAAATATTTATTTAAATGCGATAGAAGCTCTGGATGATGGAGGTGAAATTCAGATTTCTGTTAAGAGGGTTTCCAGAAATCGATGTAAGATCACCATCTCAGATAATGGTCCGGGAATACCACATAAAATATCTAAGAAAATATTTGAACCGTTTGTTACTACAAAAAAGACCGGTACCGGTTTAGGGTTAACCCTCACTAGAAAAGTAATTGAAGATGCTGGCGGAGAATTATTTGTAGAAAGCAAGCAGGGAGAAGGAAGCGATTTTATAATTTTGTTGCCTATATATAAGAAAGTCGAATCTGAATAAGATGATCGCAAAACGTCAATCCAGATATTGCTCTGTTTGCGGGGCAAAAACTAATTGGATCAAGCGCGAGAACGATAGTAAGATGATCGAATTATGTTGTAAGTGTGGAAATGTAATGTTCAGAAATAGCAAACCATGCGCGGGAGCATTGGTAGTTAATGGGGACAGATTGCTGTTGGTAAAAAGGGGGATTCAACCGTTCAAAGGCTTTTGGGATATACCGGGTGGTTTTCTCGATGAAGGAGAACATCCCCGTGATGGTGCAATCCGTGAGGTAAAGGAAGAAACCAATTTGACAATATCGATTGTGGAATTCCTCGGGATTTTTATGGATAATTACTGTGGTGAAGGAGGAGGTGCAACTCAGAACACATATTATATAGCAGAACCTCTTGAAGGCACTCTCTCTCCTGGTGATGATGCAATCGAAGCTAAATGGTTTAACCTGAAGAATCTTCCCCAACAAATCGCTTTTCCGGAGCATGCCAAAGAAGTTTTTAGCTGTTTAATCGAAAAATTGCGAAGAGAAAACTAAGTAGTCAAATGGATATATAATTTGACTGAGAGAAAATAAATTCTATCTTATTCCTATTATGCGTATTCTAATAGCAGACGATGAACCCAGATTTGGTTATCTTTTAGCTTCTCAACTTGAAGAAGAAGGCCACTTTGTAAAGACTGTAACTAATGGTGAAGATGCTTTGGACGAGTTATCCAACAGCTATGATTTACTTATTACAGATCTTAAAATGCCCGGCATGAATGGACTGGAGTTACTCGAAAAAGTTCAGAAAATATATTCCGGTTTACCAGTTGTTTTTATGACTGCTTATGCGAGCGTCAAAACCGCCGTCTCGGCTATGAAATTTGGCGCAATCGATTATTTAAAAAAGCCTTTTAAGTTGGAAGAGATGGTTACTCTGGTTAAAAGAATCGAATCCAATTCGAGAATGAAAAACGAGATAGATTTTCGCAGAAACGAACAGAATGAAAGAATCAATATAATTGGTAAATCGCAGGCCATAAAAAAAGTCCTGGACATGGCTAATAAAGTGGCCAACACGGATACAACAGTTCTTATTTTGGGGGAATCCGGAACCGGAAAAGAGTTGATTGCAAAATTAATTCACAGCAACTCAAAGCGGAAGAATCATCCCTTTATAGCAATTAATTGTGCATCTTTACCAGAGAATCTTCTGGAAAGCGAGCTGTTTGGATATGAAAAAGGAGCTTTTACTGGAGCTGAAAAAAGAAAACCAGGGAGATTCTTTCTTGCCGATGGAGGAACTCTTTTTCTCGATGAAATAGGAGAATTACCTGCCGGAACTCAAGCCAAATTGCTTAGAGCGCTTCAGGAGAAAGTTATCAATCCAATTGGTTCGGTAAATCCTGTTAAGATAGATATCAGGCTTATCGCCGCTACAAATCGTGATTTGGAACAGGCAATAGAGAAGGGTGAGTTTCGTGAGGATCTCTATTATCGCTTGGCGGTTTTCCCAATTTTTATGCCAGCTCTCGAGCAAAGAAAACAGGATATTCCATTATTAATCGATTATTTTCTCGATTCGATAAATTATTCGGGAAGTATCTCATCGGAAGCGGTAGAACAACTATCGAGTTGTCGCTGGAAAGGGAATATCCGGGAGTTATTCAATGTTCTGGAAAGAGCTACTATTTTGGCTGAGGGAAATCAGATTACTTCGGATAATTTACCTTATCGAAAACCTACCGAGAATAATTTGAAGAAAGCTTTGGATTCGGATATGTCCCTTGAGGAAATAGAGCGTAGTGCTTTGTTGATAGCACTGAAAAAATGTAATGGCAACAAAACTGAAGCAGCAAAGAAACTGGGTATTACGCGACGGATGGTTTATTCGAGAATGAAAGCGTATAATATCTCAAATGAAGAAATATAGTCATTTGAACAAGCTATAAAAAAATTTATTTAATAATCGAGAGGATTTATCCAAAAAATCCTTGACCGTACAAATCCTATCATTTATATTATTAATAACCTAGTGGGGTTTGGTTTAGTTAAATTATGGCCGAAATTATTCGGGAGCGCAAATGAATCTATTGTTGAAATGCGCCATGTGTATATTGGTGCTATTGGTAGTTTTGTTGTCAAATACTTGTTTAGCCGCCCAATGGAAGTTGGATTGGGTAGGGGAAGGTGGCTATATAAATGATGGAGTTGAGCCTGATCAGGGCCCTAACGGTTCATTATTCGAGTTTAAAATAAAGTTTCACTCCGATGATCCTGATATTGAGCTTGATTATGTAAAGCTCCTTATCGATATCGATGGCGATTCACAATTTGAAGAAAAAGAGAAATTCTTGATGTCTCCTTCCAGGGAAGATCCGGATATTTGGGAGATTGAACGAAGAATCAGAATTGCCAAAGGTGAACGTCCTCAATTAGCTTATTATTTCGAAGCACTTGCCGACAATAAGGTTAGAACGAGTAAATTGGTTTTTGGCCCATTGCTGGGGGCATATAGCCACTCTTTCGTAGTAGAAGGAAATGGGTGGTTCATTGGTGAAGCTTTATTGCCTATGGAATTCAGAACAATGAATTCAAACGATAGAATCGTTTTTCATAATACTAGTGCTTCGGCCCAAAAACTCATTTTATCAATACCTCCCGATATGCCGGGGCCTTTTACCCCTGCCGAGGATGTTAAAACTACTCAAGCTAATCAATATGTTATGAGTGCCCTAATTACTCCTATGGATTATAAAGGAATCCTACAGGAAGATTTTAACAGATTAAATTCGGAAGATGTTCTCACCGTTGAGCCTAAAGCCGCTAATGGTGAGACTTTTGCCATAGATGGAGATAATCCGGGCGAGAAAGTTCTTCCCGGTGAATGTGTAGCGATATGGCTTCAACTCAGAGCTCCAGCCACAGCGGTTGGCCAAAACGCCACTGAGGATCAGTGGGTTTATATAAAATTGGAGGTTGCCCCTGCGGATTGATGAGGTTCTATGAAAAGAAAATATACATTTTTTAATCATAAAAAAATTTAATTCAGTTTACTCATCTTATTGGATGAGGCGAAAGAGGTATATCAATTTTTGATCTACTTATAATAAGACGATTATGGAAGTAAAATAAAAGTAAATAAAAATGCATAAAACAAAAAAACAGGAGGGCATTATGCGTAAATGGGCAGTGATGCTTATTGTGCTTGTCATGGTTGCTTCTGTGTTGGCTTTTCCCTCAAAACATATGAATTATCAGGGAAAACTCACAGATCCAACTGGAGTAGCTATCGAAGGAACAGTTAATATTCGTTTTTCGATATGGACCGCTGAGGTCGGTGGTTCAGAGATCTGGAATGAAACAATTCCGGTGGAGATGAACCACGGTTTGTTCGATGCAATTCTCGGATATACCAATCCTCTAAATATCGATTTTTCCAACGATCTATGGATTGAATTGAGAATTGGAACAGAGACTCTTAGCCCCAGACAACCACTGTCTCCGGTGGCTTATTCCTACCATGCTCAAGTTGCAGACAGTGTAGTTGGGGGAGTAATTCTTGATCACAACTCACTCACCGGTCTTCAGGGAGGAGATCCGGTTGGAGGAGAATTCTATCATCTTACTTCAAGTGAATATGGAAACCTACACGAACCTCAATCCGATAACCAGGATCTTTTCGCCTCAATAACCGACGGAACGGATACTTGTGCTGCGGCCACTGAAACAGATCAGATTAAATTTACAGGATCTGGTGGCGCTACAGTTACGGTCGATGGGACTACTGGCGAAGTTACTATCGATGCTTCTTCCGCAGGTGATCTATGGGGTAGTCAGGTCGTGAGATCCGATGGATCTCTGAATGGTGATGGTACTTCTACAACTCCTCTTTCCGTGGAATGGGGAAACGTTACTCAGCACGACGATGTCACCGATGCTGGGAGTGGAATTATTATTTCCGATGCTGAAAGAGCTCAGATAACTACCAATGAAACAAATATCGGCGATCTTCTCTACACGGAGAACAACTACATCACCGATAGTGAACCTTTAACTGAATCGGTGGATAAGCTTGATATGGCTATTGAAGATGTTGTTGGTGGAACATCCGGATCATATATCCAGAATCAGGATGCTTCAGCACAGGCTGCGGATTTCCATATCGACGGTGATGGTACTATTGATGGTTCGCTTCAAGCGGGTGATATCATAGGGCAGGGTTCTGCTTCTGATGAAGTCTCTTCAACTGTAGCTATTACCAGTCCAACTACTCCGGTTACCCTTTCTTCGATAACATATTCTGTCGAAGGTGGAGGATCCAATGTTCATCTGGATTTCTCTGGAAACTTCGATGACAAGGGTGGACAGGATGGAGCGTATGTAACAGTTGAATTAGTTAGAGATCCCGGAGCAGGTGAAGTGATAATCGCTACTTCGCAGATATCAATTTTCTCGCCGGTGGTTTATCAGTTGTGTTCCTTCGCCATTAGTGGTGTGGATAGTCCACCAGCAGGCAGTCACACTTATTCGGTTAGAGCAAAAGTCTCCAAGGAACCCTATACTGCAGGTCGTTGTTTGGAAGGTATTCTCAGGCTTGCAGAGATAAAAGAATAGATTGAGAGGAAAGAATGAGAAGTTTAAAACAAAAACCTACTTTCATTGCATTAGCACTTATTGTGTTTTTTGCTGTATCGTCAGGGGCTGCAGTTCTCTTCAAATATGATGTTAGAGATTCTGGATTGGAATTGAATATTGGCACAGTTGTAAGAGTAAACGCGGCAAATCAGATAACAACGGCGGATGGAACGGATCGATCGATGCAACCAGCTGGAGTTATTATCGCTAAAGAAGATGATTCAGGTACGATGAAGTATTTGGTTAGTACTTCAGGAATTATTGAGATTACTGGTGGCACTTTTACCCCGGGAGCAAGATTGACCTATAATTCTTCCGGAATGATCGTAGAAGCGGCTAACGATGAAGATGTTCTCATTGGAGTTGCTTTAAGTGCAACAAGAGTGAAAATAGAGTTTGATGATAATCAGGCTAAGTTTGGTTGGGTTGACCCAACGGGAATTAGTTCTTCCAGCTCGAACAATCTTCAGGTTGTTCTAGAAGAAATGGATGATGCTATCGATGCTGCAGCTTCAGTTATTCAAGACGATTATCAAGTTCCTACCACTGCTTTTACTGCGGGGAATTATCTAGATCATACGGTTGAAGCTGACGTGCACGATGCTCTGGATAAACTGAATGTCGAAGTAAAAAGTGATTTCGATCAAGTAGAAGCAGATTTAGCCGATGACGATAATACCACTATTCCGGTAGATTGGGATGGCATTGTGGATGTTCCAGCTGATCTTAGCGGCCAGCATAATGACCTTTCCGGTATTCAGGGTGGAGCCACCGGCGATTACTGGCATTTAACCGGAACACAGCATACGGACTTAATCGGTGGAGGAAATGCTGATGCACAACATTCACACGATGCGGACAATGTGCTGAATGTTACGGGTGGGACATATATCGCTGCAGGTGATGTCGATGCCGCGCTTACAGCTCTGGATGTGGCAATCGCAACTGTTGCCGCAGTGGATAACTGGGTAAATGAAACCGGTGACAATATGACCGGGAATTTATCTTTCAACGGTGGCGCTACAGCAAATATCACTGCGGCTTCCGGAGATCTCTGGTCTGCTGGTGATGTTTACATGGCAAATAACCAGCAGCTATTCATGAAAAACTCCGATGGTTCTGACCAAGCGTGGATTACACCCCGCAATGGTAGCAATGATATGATGATAACCATGGGATCCAATGATACCGAAACCGATGGAAATAATTTCTATATTCAGGATAAAGATTTTGCGAATGTAGCCCAATTCAGCGGTGGGGCTAATGCTCTTTGGTTATTCGGCGATTTGCAGATGCAGGATAAATCGATCTGGGATGCCGATTATGTTGAGACAAATTATATTCAGGATGGCGAGGATGGAACGGTAGAGGTTCTCGATAATTTGACCGTGGATGGCAACGCAGGGGTTACTGCAGGTAACGATCTATATGTCGGGGCAATAGGTCTCGACGATGTAGGTACTGGTGCAACTACTTCAGGTGCGCATCTTATCGGTTATAATAATACCTCTTCCAGCCTTGCTTCGACAGATGTTCAGGGGGCTATCGACGACTTGGACGGTGCAATCGATGGATTATCTTCGGGAAGTTGGGACCATAATGACCTTTCCGGTATTCAAGGCGGAGCCGCCGACGATTACTGGCATTTAACCGGAACGCAGCATACAGACCTCATCGGTGGTGGAAATGCCGATGCACAACATTCGCACGATGCGGACAATGTGCTGAATGTTACGGGTGGAACATATATCGCTGCTGGTGATGTCGATGCCGCGCTTACAGCTCTCGATGTGGCGATTGACGGTATCGCAACGGGCAGTCTAGCCAACCTCACTAACGGTGCCGGTATCGCCGTACTCGATTACGACGGGAGCGTGACCGACGAAGTCGCTATAGATAACAGCTGGTTTACAAACGACATATCGGTGAGTACGGGGGGAGTCGTCGATATTACGAATAACGCTGTCCAATCTTCGGATATCGATTGGGGCTCCGGTGCCGATCAGATCGATGCCGGCGAAGTTCCCATTGTGGATGCTGGTTCATATTATACTTCTACCGATGTCGAAGGTGCTTTGCAGGAAATTGGTACTCTCACCGGTGGAAGTGTAGTTAATCAGATTACTGGTGGTGATGGAATCGTTCCCAATGGTCCTCTTTCCGGCAACGTCACCCTGGATGTCGATCTTACTGAACTTAGCTACAATGGATTGACAGCTTCCAGTTCTACACAACTCGATGTCGAATATGGCACTACAGCGAATTCAGCTGTTGAGGGAAACCAGACTGGTGCAATAACCGCTGGTAACGGACTTACCGGCGATATGGCTGCAAACCCACTTGGAGATGGATTCTCGGCATCTTTAGCGGTTGGAGATGGTAATGGTTTAACGGTTAATACCGACGATATCAATGTGAATGTCGATGATGCAACTATCGGAATTACCACAGATGTACTTCACGTGAAGAATGATGGAATTCAGGATGAACATATCGATTGGGCTACGGGTGGCGCGACTCCCACCTCCGGCGAGGTTTCCGCCGCCGATGTCCCTCTCGAAGATGCCGATGGGCATTTTGGTACGGACAACGTGGAATTCGCTATCGACGATCTTGCCGATAGATTGGATGACGTCGAAGGTGGTGGAGGTCAGGGAATGGCTATGCGTTCCCACAGTACAGCTACTAACATCACCAGTACTTCATTCACCACGATATTCTCGAGTTTACCCTATACGCTGAATTCTGGAAGTAAGCTTCTAATAAATTTCACCGGAACATTCGACGATCGTGGTTCAGGTCAAAATGGAGCTTATCTCGAGATAGATATTTACGATGGAACTACTTCGTTGGCCAGCAGGACTATTGTATTAAACGACAGGAATTTCTTCCAAAGCCAGGAAGTATCGCTTAACTATGTTATGACAACTTCCGGACCCCATACAATAAGTGTGAGAGCCAGAGTTGTGAAAACTCCATATACATCGGGTCGTTTCGTAAATGGTAATTTAACTCTAACAGAAGTAAATAGCGAGTAAGAAATTCATGTGGGTGTCCTCGAATGAGGACACCCACATTTAGCAGAATTTTGTGTAATTTATTAATGAGAATGTAAAAAACAAAGACGAAAAGAAAAATTTAACAAATCGATAATATTAAAGTGAAGAAAACTGAGAGAAATCGTAGAGAAGCTAGAGAGGTTATCGGAAAAATCTGTTTTAAACAACTAGAAAGAGTGAACAAATGCTGAAAAAACTGATTTTGCTGTTGACAATTATTGTTATCCCAATTTTCGCAGCGGAAATTATTAAGTACCCTATAAGTTCGGCTGCTGATTTAGGTATAGGAACCGTGGTTAAAATAACTGATGAAAATGTTGTTGAAGGTTGTAACGATGGTGAAGAACCACATGGAGTAATTACCGCTATCGAGGATAATCCCTCAGGTGGAGATTATTATGTAGTAAGCACCAGCGGGATAGCAGCTAATGTCGAGTGTGCTAATACTATTAGCGCTGGAGATAAAGTTGTTCCCGCTTCATCCGGAGATGTAAAAAAACTGAATGATCCAAGTGATGGGTATCTGGTTGGTATAGCCCTGGAAGATGGTGTCTCCGGTTCTGTTATTAAGATCCTTATTAGTATTAGCCTTCCCGGCGATGCCACAGATCAGGATTTAAATGAAGTTCTCGATTTGGGTAATTCGACCGAAGGTATTTCAATAGTTGATGATTCCGACGGCGAAGTTGATATCGACGATGATCTCGCGGTTACAGGAACTATCACCGACGGCACCTGGCAGGGCGACGAAATTCAGGATAACTATATCTCGGACGATGTCACCGCTGGCAGATTGCAGAATTTAGCTTCGGCACCGGGAACACCCCGTATTGGCGAAGTTTATCACAACACTTCGGATAGCGAATCCTATATTTATACATCCTCCGGATGGCAGATCTATCGTGGTCCCACCGGTCCCACGGGAGCAACTGGCCCAATCGGCGCAACTGGACCCACTGGAGCAACCGGCCCAATCGGTGCGACAGGTCCTACGGGCGCGACCGGTCCCACAGGTGCAACTGGACCCACGGGTTCAACTGGCCCCATCGGCGCGACCGGTCCCACGGGTGCAACCGGCCCCATCGGCGCGACAGGTCCTATTGGCGCGACCGGTCCCATCGGAGCAACTGGACCAACTGGCGCTACCGGAGCTACCGGTGCAACTGGCCCCACCGGTTCAACCGGCCCAATTGGTGCGACAGGTCCCACTGGTGCAACTGGACCCACGGGTTCAACCGGCCCAATCGGAGCAACAGGTCCCACTGGTGCAACTGGACCCACGGGTTCAACCGGCCCAATCGGAGCAACAGGTCCCACGGGCGCAACTGGACCCACGGGTTCATCCGGTCCCACTGGCCCATCCGGTCCCACTGGCGCAACTGGTGCCACGGGCGCCACCGGTCCTCAAGGTCCATCTGGCCCCACGGGAGCTACTGGAGCAACTGGCCCAATCGGCCCCACTGGTTCCACAGGTGCTACTGGTGCAACCGGCCCATCCGGTCCATCCGGTCCTGCAGGCCCATTGGTAAGTGGTTCTTCTGGACAGACTTTAAGGCATAACGGTTCATCATGGATTGCAAATAGCACATTATATAATAGTGGCTCTAGAGTAGGAATTGGAACAACAAGCCCGGGAACTCCATTACATATCTATAGATCAGCGGCAGGAACTGAAGATCTATTAACACTAGATAACGATGGTTCAAGTGCTGGAACCGCTATTAAGTTTGTGCATGGTTCTTCTGTCGTTTTAGGTCGAATTAAAATGTCTCCAAGTACTGTCGTTTGGGATTCTAGAATGGATCTCGATGTATCATGGGGAACTGGTGCAGGCGATAATACTTTCACAGCAATGAGTATTCTCGGTAGAGTGTCAACATCTGGTCCGACTGGATATGTTGGTATTGGAACTACGAGTCCCAATAGTAAGCTGCAGGTTACCGGAGATAGAGTTTGGATTGGAAATTCCGGCACGGCTTCTCGAGCTGACGGCGACGGAGATCTTTTCGTAGAAAGCGACCTCGAGGTCGAGGGCGGAATCGAGCTAAACGGAAGTTATATCACTTCGTGGCCATCCGGCGGCTCCAGTTACTGGACACTCTCCGGATCCGATCTATATCCCAATAGCACATCTTATGAGGTGGGTATCGGAACGACGAATCCCGCAAATAAATTGGAAATTCACGAAGATATATCTGGGGCTTATTCCTATCCATTGAGACTTCAGAATCAGTACGCAACAAATAATCAGGGCGTAGGTATTCTGTTTACCAATACAAGCCTCGATATCAGCGATGCAACTTATTCATCGGCGATTGTGTCCGAAAGAGACTCAGGCCACGATCTCGTGTTTATGACAGCTTCAGCACTTGGGGCTTCACCCACAGAAATAATGAGGATAAAAGGCGAAACCAGCAACGTGGGAATCGGAACAAACAGCCCCGATGCCAAACTGGAAGTGAATAGCAATCTTGAAAATCAGGTAAAAATCACTTCAACCGCTTTATCGCCCACAGCTCATGTGATAATAGATCAAACTGGAACTAACTCTATGATAGATGCTCTTCGAGTGGATAATTCATATATGGGAAATACTCGATATGCCTATATTACCTCATGGGGAACCTTCGCTTTTGGAAGACATATAGGTGGTTATCTGGGACACATTGGTGGAGATTCATCTACAGATTCCGATGCTATCTCTTTTCATTCAGGAAAAATGAAATCAAGAGAGATAGTCTTCAAGCCGACCTCTACCGAACCCACCGGGGAAAACGGCCACCTTTACTATAATTCAAGTACTAACAAATTCAGAGCATATCAAAATGGTGGATGGACAGATCTCATCTCCGGCGGCGGCTCAAGCTATTGGACCGATCACGGCACATACCTTTCTCCGGCTGGTGGCGAAGATGTCTATTCCGATGGCGATTTCATCACTGCCAGTGGAAACGGTGTAATTAATTGCGGTGGTGGGTTGATGGATGCCTCGATGAATGTAATTAGCGACGGAACAGTTAACAACGACCTTGCCACAGGAGATGAAGACCTCTATATCTACGGGGAACTCGAAGTTGATAGTGATGTTAGATTTGAAGGCGGCCTCGATGACGGAACAGGCTATGGCTCTCCCGGCCAGGTTCTAACAACCAATGGCTCCGATATTTACTGGGCAGACGCCGGCGGCTCCGGCTACTGGACTGAAAGCGGCTCTTATATTTACCGAAACAGTGATGTTACAATTGGTTATACAAGTAACTCCGGCGATAGACTCTTTATCGTTGGTAATGGTACGAACAGGCCCTTTAGAGTCCAATGCACATACGGAATAACCAAACTCTTCGTCGATCCCAACGGCGGAACCACAATCGGTGACGGCCTGACAACACCCCCAACCGACGGATTGCATGTCGGGGGCGGAGTTCGTTTCGCCGGCATCGGCGGCTCCGGTTCCCACCTTACGATCGACGCGAGTGGCAATCTCTCCAGAACAACTATCTCCGGTAGCGGCCAATGGACCGACGTAGGGACATATGTTCATCCAAGCGAAAACACAAATGTTAGAGCATACGAGGATAATAGCACTTATGGATTATATTACAACGGTGGCGCAAAATATGGGGTTTATGGTTATTCTTCGAGTGCAACTACCGGTGCTTCCGGTGTATATGGATATTCACAAACGAGTACAGTTGGCACAAGCGTATCTTATTCATCTTCAATGAACGCTGTGCTTGGGCATTGCGTATATGGAAACGCATATCATTATGGTGTTCATGGAGATACATATAGTACTGACGGAAGTCCTACTGCCGGTGTAATTGGAACTTTTACAAACAGCACTACCAATTGGGGAGCGTTAGCTTATAAACACTCAGATGCATCGCTTTGGGCCGGCTACTTCGACGGCGACGGTTATTTTGACGGCTTCGTCGGAATCGGAACTACCTCGCCATTAAGCGATTTACATATTAACCAATCCGGTGGAAGTGGATCCACCGAAGGAACTGGCGGTATTAATCTTGAGAATGGAACCTATCATTGGAGAATATATAACAGCAATAACTATGTGAGGTTTAATTATTCGAGTGATGAGGGAGCTTCTTATACAGCTAAAGCGTATGTAAACCCAACGGATGGTAGCTGGGTTTCTCTTTCGGACAGAAGGCTAAAGACAGAAATTGAGTCGATGGGAGATGTCTTGAATTCAGTTCTCAAACTCGAGCCTAAAAGATTCCGTTACATTGCTAACGATGCGAATTCTCCCGTATCAATTGGCTTTATCTCTCAGGAAGTCCGAGAGTTATTCCCGGAAATCACCTCTCAGGAAAATGAGGATGATTATATAGGGATTGCCTATTCTCATATCGGAGTTATTGCCATCAAAGCATTGCAGGAACAACAAGCGATAATCGATAACCAACAGCAAACTATCGAAACCCAGCAAGATCAAATAGATTCGCAGGGGGAGCAAATCGAGGAGCTGATGAATCGCCTCGAAGCACTGGAGAATAAATAGATAAAAAATATGAACGAACACGAACGACATAACACCCAATTCGACGCGTGCGCCATCCGTAGGGGAAGGCCCCCGTGCCTTCCCGCGCGTTGTGGTTGCGAAGAACGGGAGCGCACAGGGGCGCTCCCCTACGGATACACAAATTTCGCGGAATATTCCCCGCAATTAGGCGGCCAACATGGCCAATTCAGCCAATGCAATAACCAACTCGGCCAATGCATCGACCAATTCAGCCAATGCAATAACCAATTCAGCGAATGCAACGGCCAACTCGGCGAATGCAACGGCCAATTCAGCGAAAGAAATAACCTATTCAGCGAATACATTGACAAAGTCAGCGGATACATTGACCTACTCAGCCAATGCAATAACCAGGTCAGCCTCTGCAATGGTCACCCCGAAAAACCGCGGTCATCATTGCAG
>Ga0272443_10002472_pt1 | contig 23606 bp, 16 predicted proteins | sample SSMAcet12_FD_193581 | JGI IMG/M metagenome (GOLD analysis project Ga0272443, IMG submission 193581) | Marine sediment archaeal communities from Little Sippewissett salt marsh, Falmouth, MA, United States - SSM-Acet-12 | ecosystem: Environmental > Aquatic > Marine > Wetlands > Sediment ...
CAGAAGTGCCTTCAGTTGCCTCTCGGTAATGTGCCCATCCATTGACCTTCTCCTTGTTCTCTAAACTATTGGAGAACAAAGACTAACGCAACAAGAAGCAGCGCGCCAGGATATTTTCACAGACACGATCAAGGTGTCTGTGCAGATTTTAGGGCCATGTCCATGGCGTCCCAAGATGGCACCGTGTGGCAGCCTCAAGGCCGAAGGCCTTGGGGATGGGGTCGTTCGCCAGGGTCTGGCACGCCGCATCAGTGGACCAGAATCGCCATCCCCAAGACGCCGTTTCGCATGCCGCCGACGTGACAGACGGTGTCGGGGAGAGGTCCATGGTGTCGCCTGTAGGGGTAACCCCCTGTGGTTGCCCCGATGCGGCGGCCATATGGCGATAGCGGGTGTCTATGAAAAAAGAAAGCCCTCCGGGGCAAGCGTGTCACGTCGTCGGAGGAGGCTCAGTCAGAGGAAGCCGACGCAGCAGACCCACCCAGAGGGCATTTCAATGGTTTGTCGGGTTAACGCGAATTCACCGGAAGCGTTCCCAGCTCGGCCGGCGGAGGCCAGCCACGCTCCAGAACCCCGGTCACGTCCGGACAGCCGTCGGCCAGGACGTCGCCTGCGATGACCAATATAAGTGCGAGATAAGATATGAGTGCTTCCACCATTTCACCAACTCCTCCTGAGCATGTCGTCCGAGCCTGGCCCGGACGACCGGCATTCCGTTGCCGGTTTTTGGGCGCTGCGGGACAACGCTGCGCGTGTCCCGGAAGCGTTCGCTTGTGAAAGATCCTATGGCCATCATGCTACCTTGCTTCGTGCCGGTGCGTTTTTTTGCCGGGGGCGGTGCCAAGGCCACCCGGGCCGCGTCGTGCGGGTGTGACCTTGCGGGACTCCTTTTCAGTCCCGCTCGGTCACCCCATGGTAAGCAAGCACATGTCATACGGTCCCCAATGTGGCGGGTGTTCGATGACAACGGCCGCCGAGCACTCGCCCGTTCATCGCGGTCATTCGATCACACTCAATTGGCCGTGAGCAAGAGGCTGTTGAGCCGAGCTCGGGCCAACACCGCATTGGCGCTGCCACCGACCGCCGGTAACAAGAGGCTGGTGGCCGCGAAGTTCGGCGTCACACCGATGGCGGTGGCGGCCAGCAAACTGGAGGCGCCCAGACCACCGAGATCGTGAGAGAAACCGAACGTGGTGACTTTGGCCAGCATCAGGCCGGACCCGCCCTCGTTGCCCTGGGTCAGATCGATGACCAGATCCTGGGTCCACTGCGCGTTCTGCTGACCCTGCGCCAGGTGGACCGTATTGCCGGTGCCGATCGAGGTGATCTGGCCCTGTTGAAGGACACCGCCCAGACCACTGGAACCGATCAGCAGCACGGCCATCAGAGATACCCCAACTGCCTTGAACATCTTGGAAACTCCTTCCGTTATGTGTTGTTCACTCCGTTTTCCACCGCGGATCACGAATCCGCGACGACAACACACCCTCCACCCTGAGACCCTGCTCCAGCGGTCTCCTGACGTGCCTCCTCCTTTCTCTGCACTGCCGAGTTCCTCTGCCGTTTTTCCGGTCGGGCGCCGGCACGTCCTCACCGGCCCGCCCGCGAGCCCATCGCCAAGCCACTTCCCTGTCGACGAATGTGGGCGCTGCGGGCTGCGGGACTACAGCGCCGCCTGGGACTGACCGGTGGTGACCACCATCGAGGCGTTGACGACCTCGGTCGCACCCGGCTGTCCCAAAATGTCGGCCGTCTGCATCCCCATGACCGTGGCCGACTCGTCCATGCCACACCTGGGGCCGACCCCTTGACCCTCGTCGATCACGATGGTCTGCAAGGCATGGGCGGCGCCCTGCCCCTCGGCCTTTCCCAGCGACTGGCCGGCCACGACGCCGAGCGTCTGTATCTGCTCGCCCGGCTTCTGGCGCTGCAGCCCATCGACGTTGAGTGCCTGGATGACATCGACGAGACCACAGCACCCGTCGGCGTTGCCCGACTGACCGACCGCGGCAAAGAAATGCTCTTCAACCAGGCCGGCACAGATGCCCGTGCCGAACTGGGCGTTGTCAACAACAAGGTTCTGCATGGAACCCGCCGATTGCTCGCCGCCCAACAGCGCGATCGTGTTCGTCAGACCGATACCCGTGTGTTGTTCCTGATCGGGTTCCGCCCAAGCGCCGCACGTCGCCAGCAATAGCAGGACGGTAGAAGTTGCAATCACTTTCAACATTTTCTGGATCCTTCCGCTTATGTGTTGTTCACTCCGTTTTCGACCACGGACCGGAGTCCGTGACAACAACACAACTTCGCCTCTACGACGCGCTGACCGCACGTCCACCGACCTGTGACCTCCTTTCCCTGCCCGGGGGATGGCCCTCCCGCCTCGGGGTCCCGGCTTCCTGCCTGGTACTGCGAGGCAGAAAGCCCTCTGATGCAGGCACGCCGCGTCGTCAAAGGAGCCTGAACCGAAGCAGTTCACCACGACAAGCCTGACCAGAGGGCTTTAAGTTTATCCCGCGGACAAGAAATCAGTGGTTACTCTGAAGACCCGGTCCGGACCAGCCCATCAGCGGGCTTGGCCCCACCGGCGATCTCCGCCCTCCCGAGCGGGCCTTCCGCGTTACTGGCCCAACTCGGGAGATAGTGCCGGTGCCACACCGAACGGTCCGGCATCCAGGCCGGTGCGATACGTCAGACCGGCCTGGTTGCCGATTCTCGCCCAGCATGATCCAAGCTCCAACATCCTAGTACTGCCCGGCAGCAAAGTTGGCGCTGCCGCCGACCGCGGCCCCGCCGTTGCCGGTGCTGCCCACCGCATCGTAGAGGCTCACACCAATCCCCTGTACGTTGGCGCTGCCGCCCCAGGGGTTGAAGGTGAGCTGGGTCTGAACGCCGACAAAGGTCTGAAGACCCAGTGCCGAACCGGCACCGCCGAACTGGTTGACGCCCTGGACAAGGTCCGCGTCAAGGTCTTGATACTGAATGTCCGTGCCAGGCACCTGGAACTGGCCACCGACTGCACCGCCCGCTTGCCAAACGTCCAGCGCGCTGCACATGCCAACGGCCCCGGCCGCCTGCACGAGCGAACCGACCGTGCCTTGGTAGGCCGTGGTGTGGCAGGGACCGGTCATGAACTGATCCACTGCGGCCGTGGTGGTACTGATGTTCCCTGCGGCACCGTCTCCCAAGACCCCTACGCCATTCGTCGAACCCAGGCCAAACCCTTGCAGCTGGTAGGTGGCCATAGCCCCGGACGAGAGTAGGAGCAGGAGCGCTGCCGAAACTGCGAATCCCTTGAACATTTTTCAGAACTCCTTTTCTCAGATACTCCGTTACTGAGTTCAGTTCGTCAGCAGATTCCGAACAGGCTTCGATCACACCGACCGCAGCGGCCGATGTCACCACTTCGACGTCTGCTCGGAGAGCATCGCGACAACAACGGCGTGGCGCGAAGGGGAGCCCTGGGGCTCTCTGCCCTGTCGTAGTCCAGCGGACCATTTCAGGGCTCCCCACTCAATCTTTGAAGAACGCTGCCGACAAACTATCGTCCTACGGTCTCCGACCTAGAGAGCCGCCTGTGACTGGCTCGTGGTGATCGCCATCGTGCTGTCGACGATACCGGTGGCACCGGGCTCGCCGTACAGCGTCGAGGTCTGCATGCCCATGACCGTGGCCGTCTCATTCATGACGCCCGCGGCATTGGCGGCACTTTGACCTTCGTTGACGACGATGGTGTGCAGCGCGTCGGCCGCACCCATGCCCTCGGCCTTGCCCAGAGCCTGGCCGGCGACGACATCCAGCGTCTGCAGCTGAGCCTTCGGGGCCACGCCATCACCGACCGTCTGGGCCTGCATGCCGTCGATCCCGAGGATCTGGATGACATCCACCAGCCCACAGTACCCGCTGGCACTGCCGGACTGCCCGACCGCGGCAAACAGGTACTCTTCGGCCAGACCGCCGCAGATACCGGTGGCGCACTGGGCGTTGTCAACGACGAGGTTCTGCATGGAACCAGCATTCTGGTCGCCATTCATCAGAGCCAGGGTGTTGGTCAGGCCGATTCCAGTGAACTGGTCTTGAACGAGATCCGCCAGAGCACCCGAGCCCGCCAACAGTACGAGAACCATAGAAGTTGCAATCACTTTCGACATTTTCCAGACTCCTTCTGCTACGTGTTGTTCACTCCGTTTTCGGATCACCGACACCGCGTCGGCAATCGCAACACACATGACACATCACCTTCTCAGCTTGTTGGCTGACGCACCTCCTTTCTCCTCCCCATAACCTCTCAACCACATTTCTTGCCCACATCACAGTCTCTGATAGGCTATTTGAGTACGACATTATTCACGGCCTGGCCGGGGGCGAAGCCAGCCATGTTGTAGAGTTCTCTGCTGACCCCAATACCGGTGGTCCGCCGCGCATCCGGCTGGGGCACCTCGACGTGTTCCTCCTGATCTTCGCTGAGCATCGACTGGGCCACGACGGGCCGCGTCACCTTGGCGGCGGGCGCCGCGGCCGGGGCCTTTGCCGGGGCCGGGGCCGGTGCGACCGCAACGGGGCGCCGCGGGGCTGCGGCCGGGACCGGCGCCGCGGCGACCTGCGGCCTGACGCGAATGCGATCGTAGAGCGCTTCCGGAATGCGCCGACGCTGTAGCATCTCCGGGCAGAACCGGTAACCGGTGGCGCTGAGCACGGCTTCACCCTTGCCCTCGGTGATACCTTTGGACTTGCCCGGGAAGACCGAGAGCGAGTAGTTGGTCTGGCTGTAACCCCCGCCGCCACTGAGACTCGTGGTCGAACCGACGGTGACGCCCTTCATCCCGCCGGAGATCAACAGGATATCGACATCCCAAGGCAGCGCCTCGGCGATGGCGGCGTTGTACACGTGGTCCCAGTTGCGCTTGGCCGTGCCTTCGAGGCTGATGCGACCGACATAGGCGTATCCCTCTTCCCCCAGCAGCGTGGCATCCACGTAGCTGTCGATGAAGACCAGCAGCGGCTTGCCGTCGGGACGCCGGTCGCGAATGACGGAGTTGGCGATTTCGAAACCGCGACCGTGATGGGATTGATCGGGACCGCCGAACAGTCGCGTGACACCATTCAAGACGCCACCGACCGCTTCCAGGGCCCCCGTGTACGGCAGCGACCGCAGAATGCCCTTGATTTCATGCATATCGACGTCGCTGCTGGGATCGAGCGTCCGTTCGTAAACGCGGTCATGCATCGTCGGGCCGTTGGGGAAGTAGGCCTTGATCGTGCCCCAGCCACCGTGTTGCCACATGGGCAGATACGGCGGATACGTCGTCACCGGCGCCGTCCGCGTCTTGTAGTTCGAGACGGACGTCGGTGCATAGAACAGTAAGGCGCTGGAGTCGCTGGCCTCCGAATAGGAGAAACTCTCACTGTCGCCCGAGCCCCCTTCGGCCCACGCGATGGACGTGGAATCGGAGGTGGAATTGCCGCCTCCGATGGCCTGGGTGTTCTGCACCTGAGACGGATTCGCTGTGACGTTGGTGGACATCGAGCCCTGACCACAGGCCACAGCCGATGTCACCATCACGGCGATTAATACGGCGATTACTCTTTTCATCATCGTTCTCCTTAACCCTACAACTCCGATTTCCATATTCGGCGCAAACCCCCCGGCGTCGGCGTCTCACGTCTGAGGCGCTCGTGTCGCTGCCTGCCTTACTTTGTTCCGTTACGTTTGCGCAACATACACCTTCTCCGTTCCGAGAGAGCGCACCTCTCTCGACCAACCTCTGCGAAACACCCTCCCGGCGTTTCTCCGACAGTTGCCCTGGGCATCGGCTCACTGAGTCGCGATGTCACCACAACCTAAATTGACCGTCCTCCCGCCGCGCGGACGTACCGCCCTCGGCGTCACGCCGCAGCGTCAGCGCGGCGCGTTTCTCGGTGTCCATGGCCCTCCTCACGAAGACGTTGGGCACTCAACTCGTTTTCTCGCCCCGCGCGGCGGCGCCGCCGCTAAGCTGCGCGTCGTTGTGCCGCTCAGCGCAGCACAGCCCCGCCGGGGCAGACTTCAAGACCACCCTGCATCACTATCATATGGGAATCGAAAAGCTGGTTTGCTGATGTCACACCGAGACCCGCGACACCGATGGCGTCCGGCCGTCCCCGATGGATCGAATGAGCCTTGACCCGTCAACCTCCAAGCCGACAAGCCAGCCGTCTTGATGTGAGCGGGGGTGACATTCCATGTCAATAGCACACGCGCAGCATCCATGCTTCGTACCCTGTCAAACCCCGCACCGTTTGAGCACAATACGAATGAGCAATAAGTTTCAACTCAGTGTAGCGTTATGGGACGCGTTGTCAAGAACAAAATCAAGACGTCACGCCTTTTTTCAAACAACCGCGCCCGCGCGAGACTGCAGGCACCTACGCACGACGCGATACGCTACCAAGTGAGTGTCACCACTGTCTCACAATAATCAATAGTCAATAATCACTAATCAATCCCAAGTCAATCCCAACGGGCCGGAGGCAACCCCGCACGGCGTGGAGACACTTGTCCGGTTCTATCAAGGTAGGGGAGGGAGCATGCGGTCACCCGGTACGAACGAGTCTATGCATCTTACGGGACATAGGCAGCAAATCACCAGCAGGACGTCCTTCATTACTTTCCACGCTCGAGAGGAACACGAAGCTGCGCGGGCGCAGTGTCTGAGATATAAACCGTCGCCGTTGACGGCTCCCCTATCACGTAGTCGTCCTGTGCGTTCTCGGGCACATGGGTTAAGGGCTGCAAGGTCAACTGAACGGACTCTTGCCCTTCTTCGCGTTCGTCCAACAGGGGCTTGATGAGCACTGTTACGCTTCTCTGGCTGGCAGGGATTTCCACTCTGTAATTGACAAGTCGCTCGTAGTCGTAACCATTGCTGGCCTGACCTTCAAGCCAATAGTGGACCAATAGCGCATCTTCGGTCGCGACTCGACGGAAGATGGTGAAGGCAGCCGTATTGGCGACATTGTCTTCGACCGCGACGGAATCGGTGGCCTCGACCCAGACCAGACTCGATTGCCCATCGCAGAACACGCCCGAGGCCTTGCTCGGTGACGCCAGCGCGTAATCGCCCGGCTCGATCGCTAGAATCACTGTCTCGCTGCCCTCCCAGCCATCGTCGTCCATCCTGGGAACGATTCTCAAATCCGCCGATGCTTGACCGGCTGGGATCGTGAAGCTGTTTCCGACCGCCGTATAATCGACCCCTGGCTTGGCGCTGCCCCAAAGGGAGAAGTTGACCTCGACGGCCCGCTGTGTGCTGCCCGTCCGCGCGAACGTGAAGAGCAGGGATGAGCCCCGCACTCCACCTACCCCGTCGTTGACAGGCTCCATGCCGATCGCCTGCTGGGCCTGGACACTCACGCCCGGCAGGTCCTCATCGCGAATCGTCCCGCGCGCCGTCGATGCTGTCCCGACCGTGTAGTTGCCCTCCAGTAACGTCAGCGTCACGGACTCGTCACCTTCGCTCAGACGGTCGCCGACCGGCCGCACGAAAACAGGGGCCGTGGTGCTCCCGCGGGGTATGAAGAGGCACCCCGGCACCGGATGATAATCGATGCCGTTCTCAGCCGTTCCGCCCATCGCGTAGTTGACCACTAACGGGATCGGCAAGGCATTGGGCAGAGTGAAGTTAAAGACGATCGCATCACCCTGCCGGCCTTCGGTTGCCGTGGCCCGAGCAGTCGTGACCGTCATAGGCCCCAGCGTCGCGTCCGAGCTCGGATAGACGGCCGGGTAGATCTTCTGAGTCCAGCCCCCAAAATCATCCAGGCAATCGAGACGCAATCCCAACTCGACCGCCTGCGTCGTGATCTGCAATCCGTTGACGGTCGCACCGAATGTCTTGACGCCCTCAGCAACATCGTCGAGGTTCGGATAGAATTTGGCGAAGAACTTCAACCCGTCCCCCAGCGGTTCGAGAATGCGCCCCAACAACTTGAGCGCCGCAATCCAGTTGGCGACCTTGTCCTGAACCGCCATCGCCCGCCACGCATCGTCCTGGAGGTAGCGCACCACACCCCGAGCCCCTTGCGTACCGCTATTGAGGCCCTTCATCATATCGGTCCGTTTGGTGCTCGGTGGCTGCCACGCCCTGGCCCGGGCCAGCGTCACCTCCAGTCCCAGGCGAGCCTCATCCACGTAAAAGTTCTTCAACGCCACAAAATAGAAAGCATTGTGCATGAGAATGTCGGTGACACGGTCGTTGTCGAGCTCGCATTGGCCCGTCTGGACGTTGACGGACATCACGGCTTCACCGGCCAGATCCTGAACCATCTCCAGTAGAAACTGGACGACCGTACCGGGCAGACCGTTTGGAACCTGCCCTTTGGCCTCGCGGAACAGCGTATCGATCGATTCCTTCACCTGGGCCCGCTGGCTTTCGATGACGCTTGGGCCAACTTGACGAACCACATCCTGGGCAAACGACTCCAGGGCATCGGCCAGCCCCGCGAATCCTTCATCGCCTGAATCGGTATCGGTGCTGCAGAAGGCGTCGATGAGCCGTTCCACCAGGGGAACAAGCGTTTTCTGCTGGGTGTCACTGGCCCCGATCCCCTGACAAATCTCCCGGGCAAACGTATCGGCGAGTCGATCGCCAACCTCATTGACGGCCTGACGGATCGCCAACTGCTGGGCCGTTTCGATGACATCGTCCCAATTCTCGAACTCCTGGTCGATCAGATGTTGAATGATGGCCTTGGCCAACCCATTCCATTCACCTAGCGGCAGTTCGTCGATCACCGCATCCTTGATCTCCGGCACCAGCTCCCGCGACGCATACTCCAGCAGCGCTTCCAGCCCCTGCTCGACGGCCTGTTTTCTGATTGTGAATTGTCCCTTGCTCAAAACGGCGTCGGCAATCCCGTAGAGAATGTCCAGCAGTTTGTTCACCGCCTGACGCCACTGTTCGTCTGTTTTCGACTGCAGGCCCTCCACCTCATCCACCATCTGGGCGATGTCCTCGACCATCTGGGCGAAGACTTCCTGCGACTGGTCGATCTCCATCCGCGCGTATTCGCTCAGATTGGCGTATCCCGAAAGGGCCAGGTAGAAACGCTTGACATTCTCCATCTCCACCCACGTCAGGCCGTCGGCTTCCATTTCCAAAAGCCATTGCTCCGCTTCATCGCAGACCTGGTAGAACGGATCACCCGGGACATCCCAGTTGCGCAGCTCACGCACCAGGCCCAACGCCCGGCTCATCACCCCGTCGTGGTTGCCGGTAGGCACGCGGACCTCCAGGTTCAATCCGTCGGGCGTCTGGGTAATCACCTGATAGTAGGACGCGTTGAGACTGGGGTATGTGGCCCCGTGCAGCCCGCTATCGACAATCGCCATCACGTATCTGCCCGGCTCGACATCGGTGAACGTCATCATCCCGCCGGCACGAGGCGATACCTGCCAATGCGTATTGATCCGATGCGTACCGACATACTTGAAAAGGTATCCCCAATACTCATTGACTTGAGGCGTCCCCTCCTCGTCCGTGGCCTGAACCACCACATTCGGCCGCCTCGAAGACTGCTCAACCGGGTAGAGCAACTCCGCCGACAACCTCTGACCGGGAGCATCGGGATCTTCCGTTTCGATAACGACCTTGTAGCGTCCGTCGTCGCGTCCCGCATTCCAGTCCCAGGTCAGAGACCGGTCCCAGACGAAGGCGTAACACGACTGCGTTGCCGCAACGGGATCGATCGGGATCAGAGACTGATCGAACGGCCAAGGATTCTGGCCGGGAGCTGGACGCAGGGCCGTGATCAGACCGCGAGCCTCGAGCGCGCTCCATCCGCTCACCGCATTGCCGGCAGCGGGGTTGATGTCCGGATCGACGTAGCTGGCCAAGCCGGAATGCTCATAGTCGCTATCATAGGCCAGGTAGATCTCCAGGTCCGGATGGCGACGCAAGTACTCTTCCACACCGGACAACGTGTCGGCACTGTTTCCGCCGGGCTCATACCAGAAGGTGCCGTAGGGCGTCTGCGGAATGACATCCGTAATGATGATACACATCTGGCGCGCCCCGGGACGCCAATGCAGATAGTCCGTCCAGAGGAGGCCGTAGTACGCCTGGCTGGGCAGGTGCCACTCCCCCGCCGGTGTCCAGTTGTCGATGCCCTGGCGAATCCGCTCCTCTTGCCCCACACCCAGCATGGCCAACTCCTGGCGAACGCCCGGCGTGTTGTCAAACGTAGACAGGGCAAAACGAAAATCGTGATGCCCTGCAATCAGCCGGTCGAGCAAGGCGTGCAACTGACCGCGAATGTGGGCCCCCTTGGGTATCATGGAGCCGGAGTTGTCCACCAGCACCACGATGTCGATCGGGCTCTCGCCAAAGGTCTCTTCGTGGAAGTGACCGTCGCCGCTGTGACCCACATCGACGTCGGCCGGACCGTCGATCAGTTGCCCGTCAGGCAGCAAGATCATGGATTCGGTGATCGTGAAATCGTCCAGAACTCGATCGGCAACGGGACGCCCGGCGTTGTCCGTCAGGCTCAGGGTCGCATAGACCCAGGCGCTCGAATTGATGGAATTGCCACGCCAGCCATGCTCGGTCACCGTCAAGCGACCCGCATGAGCCACGGGCATCTTGGCTCCAATATAAGTCAGAGCCATCACTACGCAGAGCAACCAGGCGGGAAAACGAACAGTTATCGTGCGCATCGGAGCAACCATCCAGTCTATTTCGCTCCCTTTGACTCCAACAGTTCGATGATCGCCTTGCGGTTCTGCTGGAGGATCAGGGATTCGCCACGTTTCTCAGTCTTGGCCCAACTCAGGGCCGTTCGGCCGTCTTTGTCTTTGGCATGGATATCAGCACCGTGGTCCAGATAAAACTGGACGGGCTCCAACCAAGCCATCTTGGCCGCAAACATCAACAGCGTGTTGCCGGTCTTGCTGATGGGCGTATTGACGCTGGCCCCTTGGGCCAGCAGCGCCTCCAGTGTTTCTTTGACCCCCGACTTGAACTGGCCGTTCTGGGTCTTAAAGGCGATCTTCCAAATAGGCGTATCCCTATTGACCTCGATGCCCGCCTCCAGCAACACGGCAACGATGGCCTGCCAATGCTTGGTATTGCTCTGGGCTTGGGCGAGAGCGTCGTTGCCGGAACGATCCTTATACGTCAAATCACCGCCCCGGGTAATGATCAGCTTCACCATCTCGGGCGAGCTGATATTGGCCGCCTTCTGGAGCAGAGGCGACCCATAGATGGGAACGTCGGGATCGATGCCCTTGTCGAGCAGGGCCTGGACCGTGGCCACGTCGCCGCTGCCAAGGGCCTTCAAAAGCGTTGACGTCTGTTCCTTGGTGAGCGTTTTGGTCGTCTGCTTGCCAGTCGTCTTCCCGGCCGAGCCCTGTGGGGTGATGGGGGTGGTTCGGACAATGCGAGGGCCCGTGTCACTGGTTCCCGTCGTCGCGCCGGTCTGCGGACGACTCGATGCCGGCCTGGCCGGCGGGGGCTGCTCGAAGCGGAACTTGACCCCGCCCGTCTTCTTGACCAGGACCTCACAGGTCCGAATCTTCTGGGCCGGCGTGAACTTCCAGGTCTGCGTTTTTCCGTTGGCCAGTTGCAGCGTCTTGTCGAAGACCTTGTCCTCGTACTGCTTCTGATAACAGAGGACCGTGACCTCGGAGGTCGGGGTATCCTGACTGTCACCGGTGACGGCAATGATAAGCTCTCTCGTCGGGTCCGCCGAGAACCCCTGCCCCTCCTTGGCGATGAGATAGCCGTCCTGAAGTTTGGCGGCGGCGCTAAGAGCGAAGGGGTCCTGCTCGTTGCTCACCACCGCATACACCAACCCCTTGTCTACGGCGACAGAGATCTGTTGTGTCTTTTTCGTCTTGGAGAAGGAAACTGTTTTGCGCTGCCCCTTCTTGGCCAGCGTAAACGATTTTGGTGCGGGTGCATCAGTCGAGGTCACCTGACTGACCGCCGCATAGGTCCCCCCGGATGCATCCGCCAGATTCCGTAACATGACTTTGACGGGTCGCTTCGGATCCACCGTCACCTGCATGCTCTGCCCCTTACCGAGCCGACGCCCCCAGGGGGCGCTCCCTTTGAATTGACCGGGAACCGAGACCGCTTGTGAAGCGTCTGCCGGCGATGTCGTCCGCGTATATCCCTGGGGCAGAGTGAACAAAGCTGGATCGATGGACTCCCGTCGGATGTTGCTCAACGCCAATCGCGTATCCCCCAATGAACTGTGGGCTTGCACAGCACCGTCGCGACGACCGCTGACCAGATGCATCTGGACCGGGAATCGCCCCAGATCGGGGGCGAACCACCCATCGGCCAGTTTGAAGTCCTTGTCGTAAAAGGCCTCGTGCGTGCACGAGAGACCGGCTACGGTTTCGGTCCCCACGGTCTTCTTCCGGGCGATACGCTCCAAATGGGTCATGCTCTGGAAAGGATCGGCCATGAAAGCACGCGGCGTGTAACTCTCGATGTCGTCGCACGTTTTCGCTTGAGGATTCAGCAGCCATGTGCGTCCCTGTTTCCGATCCACAATAACGATCACCGAGCCTGGACCAGGCGGCGCCTCTTTCGGTCGCAGTTCCGTACGATAGTGACGGCTGGTCACATATGCCTTGCCCTGAACCTCATGACCAAGCATCTGCCCAGTGACGTCAGCAGTGAAACTCTGGCCCCAAAGAGGTGGACCCACCCCCCAACCAACCAGAAATGCCAATGCGATGAGAACTCCGACAGACCTGCTTTGCATCTTCATGACCATGTCTCCTGATCCCAAACAAAGCGAAGATCGAACTCCACACACTTATGTCATTGTATCAATGTCGCGACATTTTCTCAACCAGAAGACCCTGACAACACCTCGCGTAAAGCCATGCCGCCATTGGTGTGGCCTGGAGCCTGCTGACGGGAAATCAAAGGATAAATCAAAGGAGTGCGGTACATCTTCTGCTCCAACGGGCTGTAGGCCGGAGACCGGAGGCCGAAGGCAACCACGCAATACGCACAACGCATCACGCGATGCGCCCCGCGCGCAGCAACGCCGCCAGGGGTTGCCTCACCCCGATACCCGCACGCCCCCACGACCAAGCAGCCCGTCCGCCGCGAAAGCACCCGCCACCATCAGACCCAAGCCGAAGCCGAAATGAATAAACTGTCCCCGGAATTCCGCAGGAGTTCAAAGGAGTATCTCACATTGTATATTCGAGGGTTTCTGTAGACGATACCGGCTTCGGATGAACAACACCACAGCATACCGGTAATGAGGATGAATCTTAACAGGACATGATTCTGCCATGTGTCTCGCATGGCCATATCTCCTACAAACACGGAACTACGCGATCTCCACACAGGTGTAGGGCTCTTGGGTCTTCCCGTATGTTCTCAGCTTCAGCGCGACCTTTGAGCAGAGTTCCACTTTCTACTGTAGTTCACGATCAGATTGGCATGCCTTATCGCCGCGCAGCCAAGATCCTCACTGGCGGCGAGGTTCACGGGACTCCCAAAGCCTTACGGGCTGATCCAGACCCCCTGCCACCAGGAAATCACCCCCTGGGCCGAAAGTCACCGATTTGAGCCAGGGCCTGTGGTCCTGGACGGTCATCACTTCTGCACCCGTTTTCACATCCCAGATCTTGATCTCTCCGTCGTGGAAGCTCCCTGAGGCGATGCGTCTGCCATCCGGACTGAACGCGACGCACATCACGCCATCTTGATGCCCTTTGAGGGTCATGAGTTCAGTTCCGGCTTCAACATCCCACACCTTGACCGTTTTATCACCGCTGCCTGACACGAGACGCTTACCTGTCGGACTAAACGCCACAGAACTCACCGCAGCGTCGTGTCCACGCAGGACCAACAGCTCGCTCCCACTCTCAACATACCATAGCCTCACAGTCTTGTCTCCGGAGGCCGACGCGACGCGCTGACTATCTGGACTAAACACCACGGCGTGAACGTAGTCACTATGGCCGTAGAGTGTCCTGAATTCTTGTCCAGTTACCGCATCCCAGATCTTGACAGTTGTGTCTTGACTGCCGGAAGCAATACGACTTCCATCCGGAGAAACGGCCAGCGAACGAACAATGTCTTCGTGCCCGCGAAGCGTCATGACTTCTGTGCCTTTGGCCATGTCCAAGACCTTGATGGTCTTGTCCCAACTGCTCAACACAAGGTGTTTGGCATCCGGGCTGAAAGCTATAGCGGCAACTGGCATCCAAGGCGCTTTGTTTGATTCTTTACGCGGATCAAATGTCATCACTTCGGTGCCATTGGCGATGTCCCAGACACTTACCACCTTGCCCACACCGGCAACGAATCTGCCGTTGGGGCTCACATCGACGGAGCAAATGTGTCCGGGCGTAGGCAGGGGCGTCACCTCCCGATTCGTGGTGAGATCCCAAACCTTGACTGTGTTGTCACGACTGGCAGAGATGATATGTCTTCCATCGGGGCTGAAAGCTACCGACTGGATACCATCGGTATGCCCTCGAAGGAGACGTACCTGGGTAGCGCTTTTCACATTCCAGACTCTGACTGTATTATCCATGCTTCCCGAGATAACCTGCTCTCCGTCCGGGCTGAAGGTGACGCAATTGACATATCCCTCGTGACCGCGCAGAACCGTCGTTTCGGCACCAGCGGTCAAATCCCAGATTCTGACAGTCTTGTCATGAGATCCTGACGCGATTCGCTTGCCATCAGGGCTGAAACATACAGCGTAAACATTACCCTTGTGTCCATTGAAGGTCATTAGTTCGGCGCCCGTTTCGGCGTTCCACACTCTTACAGTCTTGTCGTAGCCACCCGAAACAAAGCGGTTGCCGTCGGGGCTTACAGCAAGTGACGTGGCTCTGTGCACGTTGAATGTTCTCTGTTCCTTTCCGGTCCTTGCATCCCAGATCTTCACGGCTTGTCGGCCCAGAGAGATGATCTTCTGACCATCTGGAGTAAACGATACAGAGTAAATGTGATTCTCATGCCCCTGGAGGATCATTCTCTCTTTGGCTGTGGTTACATTCCATATCCTGACCGTATTGTCCCTTGAACCAGAAACAACTTCTTTGCCATCGGGGCTGAATCCTATTGAGAGAACCCAATCGCCATGCCCGCGAAGAACGCCGGCTGGTTCACCGCTGGAGGCATCCCATATCCTAATCGTATTATCCTCACCACTTGAGGCTATGAATTCACCGTCTGCTCGGGAGGCTACAGAGCGGATCGCAGCGGCATGACCCTTGAAAGTCAGCTCCGATTGATCTGCGACATAGTTCAGGCGATGCCATTCCCATCCGCGAAGGTCTTCGGGGCAAACCTCCAGCAACGCGTGCACGCGACCTATGCGATTATCTTGGTACGCCGATTCGGCCAACGCGATGTGATTGACGTATAGGAGACGCCGGTAGTCCTCAGCCCGTTTCTTTGCTGTTCTCTCAGCCTCTTCAGCACGGGCTAGGGCTTGTTCAACCTGTTTTCGAGCCGATGCCTCCTGCTGCCGGGCCTGTTCGGCTCTGCAGCCCATGATGACGCTGGCCACCAGGCCCAGGATGATGACGACCGCAACGAGTGCGACCATGGACACCGAACCAGCGTGCTTGTGAACAAATTTCCTGACGCGATATACCGACGTTTCAGGGCCAGCCATCAGGGGGGCGCCGGTCAGGTAGTTCTCGATGTCGTCGGCCAGTTCGGAGGCCGAGCGGTAACGGCGGGTGCGGTCTTTGCGCATGGCTTTCATGGGAATCCACTCCAATTCACGGTGCAGGCAGCGTGCCAACGTTAGCAGTTGCGTTTGGCGGCGCTCTGCAATGTCCTTGGCTTTTTCCCCCAAGCTCGTCAGTCGCGTGCTGGGCGTGGCCGGTTCTGCCTCGCGGATCGTCTTTTGAATTTCGGCAAAGCCCGACTGTTTGAACGCCTCCCGATCGAACGGCAGGACGCCAGCCAGAAGCTCATAGAGCAGCACGCCGAGCGAATAGATGTCGGACCGGATGTCGATGTCCTGGGTGGCCAGGTCTACCTGCTCGGGGCTCATGTACTCCGGCGTGCCCAGCAATTGGCCGCGATAGGTAAATACCGTCGTATCCGTCAGAGGCTGGGTGATCGCCTTGGCGATGCCGAAATCGATGATCTTCGGCACCGCTCGGTCGCCATGGACCGAGACCAGGATATTCGATGGCTTGATATCGCGGTGAATGATCCCTTTTTGATGGGCGTGATGAACTCCTTCACAAACCTCTTTGAAAAGCTCCAGTCGCTCCTCTACCGAAAGCTTGCGCTCATCCGAGTACTTGGTGATGGAAAGACCCCGGACGTGCTCCATCACGAAATAGGGTCGCCCTGTTTCGGTCATACCAGCGTCAAAGACGTGGGCGATATTGGGATGGTCTAGCACGGCCAGCGTCTGCCGTTCAGCCTCGAAGCGGGCGATCACCTCCTTGGAATCCATGCCGGGTTTGATGATCTTCAGGGCCACCCGACGCTTGACCGGCTCCTGCTGCTCGGCCAGATACACCATCCCCATCCCCCCTTCGCCCATCAACTCCAGGAGCTCATACCGTCCAATTCTGGTGCCAGGACCTTCGATCGAAGGCATGGCATCAAGTGTCACATTCTGGGCCACGGCCGGGGCTTCGAGAAAATCTCCCACCTGCTGATCGGCCCTTAGCAAGGCTTCAACCTCATGTCGTAAGCTCGTATCTCCCTGACACACTTGATCCAAATATGCCGCTTGCTTTGTTGGATCAGCTATTTCAACGGCCTCGTGAAAAATCTTCTCTGCATCCATTGGATTTGCTCCTGCTGCTGGATTCTTCGTATCATTCCACCTAGCATTGCGAAATCTGAGCGCAAATTAGGCCAGGATTCTTGAGGAAAGTCTCATTTTCATCGATGAACGTCGCTTTTCCCGCATGAGAGGCGTATGACCTCGTGACAAACGGGTGCCTCCAGCATCTAACCCATAGGTCATTCCGCTGCAGCGATGCGATTGTACAGCCAAGCCCGTGTAAAGCGCCAGTGTCGCTTGGCCGTGCGTTCGGAGAGATTGAGCACCTCGGCAGCCTCTTCCTGCGTAAGACCAGCAAAGTAGCGTAACTTGACGAGATCGGCCTTCACCGCGTCCATTTCTGCCAAAGCCTTCAATGCCTCATCCAGGGCCAGAACATCTTCTGCGGGGCCTTCAATGGCCAAATCCGCGTCTTGAAGATCGACCCGCTGGCGCTTCCCTCCGTGTTTCTCGCTCTTCTTCCGACGCGCGTTCTCAATGAGAATCCGGCGCATAGCCTCGGCGGCTGCCGTGAAAAAGCGGGTTCGGCTGTTCCACTCTTGATCCTCATCGCCGAGGAGTCGCAGATATGCTTCATGGACCAAGGCCGTAGCCTGCAGGGTCTGGCCCGGCTTCTCCCTGAATAGCTTTTGGGAAGCCAGTTGACGCAGTTCTTCATAGACAGCCGGAAGCAGTTTGTCGACGGCCCGCGTGTCACCGTTTTCGATGGCCTCCAGTATGCGCGTCACGTCACTCATGACTCTCCTGGCAACCCAAATCGCTTTCCGAATGATGTCCCCTGCAATCTAATGCATTCAGGCTGGAGATCGCACTCCCCGAGCCTGCGAAGCCAGTCTACTCGGCATGGGCACGTTTCTCAAGCGCGTGTGCCGTGGAGTCAGTGTGGTTACTTCTTTGCTCCTGTCCTGCATATGTGGGGACGCTATACTCAATTGAGGCTTGAAAGCTGGCAGGACGAACCGGAAATCCGAAATCCCGAAATCCGGGGACAGTATACTCATTTCGTGGAACGGGATTGACTCTTGGGCCGGCTCAGGCTAGCCTGGTGGTATGGCACGGTTAGCGAGAGTGGTGGTTCCCGGGGTGCCACACCACGTGACGCAGCGTGGCAACCGGAGGCAGGAGACGTTCTTCAGCGAGGATGATTACACGGCGTATCTGGCCTTGCTGGGCGAATGGTGCAGCCGCTGCGGCGTGGCGGTCTGGGCGTACTGCCTGATGCCCAATCACGTGCATTTGATCGTCGTGCCGCGTACCACCGACGGGTTGCGACGTAGCTTGGGCGAGGCGCACCGTCGGTACACGCGACGGATCAACTTCCGTGAGGGCTGGCGTGGGCACCTGTGGCAAGAGCGTTTCGCGAAATGAGTATACTGTCCCCAGATTTCCAGGAGGACACAAGATGTCTGTCATATGCACCGGGGCGTGTTTAAAAGCAGTCATTCGATACTGCTTGTGCCTCATCAGAGCAAACCTCGTTGGCATCACGAGCACGCTGTCTGTGGCAATCTTTCTGGTATGTGCCGGCTGCCGGAAACCCCCTGACCTGAGTGCGTGCACGCGCATTGAAGTTCGGTATGTCGATGGGGCACTCAAGTACTTCCTTCCTGACGCGTCCATACGGAGAGCGATATTGGATGAGGAAGAGAAGGAGCGTGTCCGATCCTACGACACCTGGACGGTGACCGATCAGGACCGAATCAGAGAGTTTGCATCCCATATCAGCCAAGGCGTCTACCGAGGAAAGCAATCGGGTGTCACAGAGACTCAGGCCGAGATCATCTGCTATGAGGGCAGCAACCGTCGGGCGTCGTTCGCCGTGCACCATATGAGCATAACCACCGGAGACAGGTGCACATTTGGATACCCTCCAAACTTCTTGACTCTAAGGAGCCTTGATCCCTCGGGAATTACGCCTCTCAAGATGCGATGGGAGTGTGCGATGAACCTGCGCAAGCTATTTGTTCACGGGCTTTACCCGGGACGAGTTCGTCTTCCGTGCCCAGATCCGGATCATTGGTGTGACGAGATTGCGGCTAACGTACGTAAACTGCGTATCATTCGTGGTGAGGAGAGCGGCAAGGCAGAGCCTCTGGTTCCTGAAAGGATCTTAGCCAGGAGGTTCATCTGCCCGGCTGTACATGAGACTGCTGATGTGAAGGATGCTCATGCCCAATTCAACGAAGGCAATTTGTCACGGCAGGACCAGGGCTCCTGGAAGGCTGATTACGCGATGAACTCGAATTGCAGAGAGGGATCGCCAGACGATATGGTCTTCCTCTTCGAATCCAAGCCTGGCTGGAACCAGCACGGCGGGCCGGAGTTGTTCACGTTTGACAACCACGACCCGAAAGGCGGCTGTGTCCTACTCAACGACGGCACCGTCAAGTTCATCCGCACCGAAGAAGAGCTCCATGCCCTCCGCTGGAAGTAGCAAATCCGGATGAGAAAACTGGGACAGCCACCTATTAAAGGACGTGACATCGAAATAAAATAGGTGACTGTCACCATTAATCCCTGCTCATAGATGTCCCCAGATTTCCCTTGTATGGCGCAAGATTAAAATCGATGAGTTTTGAGACTGCTTCTGGTGGCTTACTGTGGCATTTCCGCCGGAACACAGGCCGGCATGATGTTGAACCGCTTGGATGTAAACGTGTACTGTACACAGACAGTCGGCTTCTGTCCTTCGTCCGGCAGGCCATCGCCATTGGCATCCTGATCGGCCAGATAGGTCGCCAGGGTCGCCGTTCCTTCGTTCGTGTCCGGCCCGGTGACCGTCCAGGTAGACGCCGCCACAGCGATGCTCCCGACCTGTTCGATTAGGCCCTCTCCCGGCTTGGTGCCATACGTGACCATCCCGGTCTCATAGGTATTCGGCGCAACCCGCACGGACTCGGTAGCCCAGAAGTTCGCACCGCCCGTCAACTCAGGGAACATGCCGAAGGTCGTCGGATCGGGATTGACCTCCCAGAGCACGCCGCCATAACGGGTGCCACTCGCATCCAAAGGATACATCGCATGCACCATCGTGTGATTTCCCATCGGCGACGGCACGGTCACGATCCACGTCCCTTCCGGCGTCCACTCTTCTCCTGCGGTCATCTGCTGCATCATGCCGTACATATCGTACATCCACCAGTTCTCGACGACCTTGCCGTCGGCAAAACGATACCAGGTGATGCCGGAGAATGCGATCTTCTTGCCGGAGGACAGGTGAGTGCCCGTAGCGGTATAGTGAGCCGCGACCATGTCGTCTTCGGCGACGAACCGATGAAACTCGACGTTCATGTCGGGCATGTTGGCGATGAAGCCCTCCGTCGCGTCGCGGTATCGGTCGATATCCACGGGCTGATCAGGCAGCATGGGATTGTGGACGACGACATCCGCACTGTGGGTCGCTTCCAACTGGTCCACGCACTTGCGATTCCAAACCTCTTCCGTATAGCTGATGACCTTTACGATGTTGGTTTGCGGATTGCCGCCGTCGCCCGTGAGGGCCGACGCTTCACCCCAGATGTACTGATCATGGTCGGCCGGAACGACGCCGAGCTGTTGCATCAGACCAAGCACGTCCCACGTGCTCCATTCTTCGACGATCATGCCGTCGGCGTCGAAACGGGCAACGTTAATCCCGGTCGTCGTGGTCGTCAGGCCCGTCGCGGGGATGCCCATCAACTCGCCTTCGTGCGTGCCGGCCGCCGACCAGCGTAGGGCGACCAAATCGCCTTGTCCAATCGTGTCCTCGATCGTGAACTGTAAATCGGGGTAAGCGCTCCGGAAGACCCCAATGGTCTGTTTGAGACCGTCGGGCCCGGCAACCTCGCCCAGAGCCGGCTCATGATAGACGTACCCCGGTGAAATGATCTCATCCACCACGTCCAACTGGCCCTGGCTCCACGCCTCCTGATTGAGACGTTGATAAGCCGCCTTGTTCGCCTCCGGGGTTTGACCGAGCGCCGGCACACCACAGGCCAGAACTGCAACGACCAAGAGTAGAACCACTGTGCGTCTTACTTCCATGATGATTCCTCCTTCTCTGAATGAATATGACTGACTATGTCTGGTCCGCCTTGGGACCACCGGGTCGCTCACTCGGCCGAGGCAATATGCGGAGACAAGAAACTCAGCGCCGAAGCGAGCTGGTAGTGAAAATGAGTCAAGTGATCCCCGTCAAACGTGTCATACGTGCAGGACAGGCCCTGGGCATGCAACGCGGCCAGTAAGCTATCGACGCCAGTCACCTCTGCCATGAGCATCGCGGGGCCTTTGCCTTCGTCAATGAAGATCGGCTTACCGGAAAGGTTGGCCCCATCACGCTCGATCTGGCTGACCAAATCACGTTCCTTCCAGATGTCCCAGATGTCCGTTGCCATCGTGGGACCGGGATACTGTATCGGGAGATCAACATAGAAGGGGGGATTCTCCAGATTCGGCGTCCAGGCGGCCGCCAAACCATAGAGTACATTGATATCGAAGTAGCCCAGAAAAACGTTCCACATATCGTCGGGTGCGTATCCGGGGACAGGCAACCCCGGTACCAGGGGATATTGAGCCATGACATCGTTAAACAGAGTATCTGTTTCCATATCGCTGAAAGCGGGGCTCAGCGCCGCCACTGCTCCGAACACGTCCGGATACTCCAGCGCCAGGGACAGCGCACCGTAGCCTCCCATAGAATGGCCGGCAATACCGCGCGCGTGGCTCTCGGCAATCGTTCGGTACTTGCCGTCAATATAGGCGACCAGGTCCTTGGCGATGTAGTCCCGATAGTCACCGAGCAGTGGCGACCGTTCATACATGCTTCCCCCAAACGAATTGGCGGCGTTGGGCATCACGATGATGAGTTCGTCCATTTGACCAGCCGCCATGAGCTCGCCTGCCACCGTTCCGACATCACCGCCAACGTTCATTCCAGTCAGCGCGCCCAGGGCATAAGCTATCCCGGATGAAGTGAAACACTTCTCGTTAGCGAGAAAACCATGGAGCAGATACACGGTGGGATAACGCCTTTCCGGCGAGGTCTCGTAACTAGATGGAAGATACACAAGTACCGGACGTGTGGCCGGATCACCCAGAAGATTCCCCTCCAATGAGGGACTGTAAACCTCGTCCTGAATCAGATAGTCCGGTGCCGCCGGCCACTCTGGGGCCTTGGGCATGATTTGAGCCATGAGGCTCATGTTGTCGTAGTAGAGAGAGAAATCCGTCAGCAGACCAGCGGCATCGAAGCGACGTAAGCTCCCTGCCCGAAGCGTCACGCTGAGCCCCGTAGGCGGCATCCCCATGAAAGGACCGGTGTGTGTGCCAGTGAAGATAACTTCAACCGCCACCCAACCATCGCCTAAGTCGATTGACCGTACGAACTGACCGATCAGGTCAGGGAAAGCCTGCAACAACATCTCGTTGCCAGCGAGATAGGCGTCCCGATCCAAGAGGATGCCAAATCCGCTATCGAAGAAAGTCGTATCCGGGTGAACCATCTTGAAGAACTCGACTAGATCGTGGCTGTTCCACCGAGACAGGAGTTCCTCATTAGCTTCCATGGGGGAAAGGCCGGTTGCTTCGGCATCCGGCACCGCGACGGAGGGGGCCAGCGCCGGTGCCGCTGGCACGGGTGCCGCGCCCAGCTGAACCATCTCTCCCGCCGCGTCAGCATACGCAGTGAGCCGCTTGATCTTGTCGCCCTCGAAATCGACGAAAGCCAGCATTGGGATTTGGATGGGGTTACCGGTCGGTGGGATGCCGTTCCAGATACCCTCCTGGGTGCCGGTGAGCACCTGCGGAGCGACCACCACATTCTCGGTCGCAAGAACTCCCCTGTCGGTCGCCTGCCAGTCCGGGAAGGCCGCCAGTTCGCTAGCCAGGAAGGCTCCGATGGCATCGTGTCCGACGAAAGGAACAGGAGCTGGCGAAAAATCCAGGATGGCCTCATCAGTGAAGTAGGTGAGAAACAGGGGAACGTCATGGTTGTTTAGGGCCGCGTGTGCTGCGCCACGCACGGCGATCAGCTCCTCAGGCGTCTGACCCAGCGTCGGACCACCGAAGGTCAGTATGCTGAGGGCTGTAAGCAGAACTATGACTTTTTGCGGCTTCATACAGGTTCCTCCTTTTGCAGTAGAAATGCTGCACGTTGGCATCCGCGCCCGTGCGACGAATATCGGCAAGCTCAGATATCTGTTTTCGACCCAAGTATCGTCATTCGGTTAAACGATCATCCGTGTTGTCGTTCTGGGCGGTGTTCTCAATCATTATGTTCGGGCAAGGCTGCCAAATCCTTGGCCTCAACGATGCCATCGCCAGCAATACTCTGCCTGTGCGCATTGCCCACCGTCCTATCCCTAATCCTATCGGGTACGTTGATTTGTATTGCTGGACCACCATCTAATGCCCGCGCCGTCTCCTGGTGCTGCGACCTGCCTCCGCGATTCTGGCAATGCCAGGTCACATGAATCTGCTTCGTAGTGACTCCGACAATTATCTGCTCTGCCTCCGTGCACACAGTCTTGAGATGACTAGGGCCACGGATATAACCGTAGCCTTCGAACATGTTTCGCATCCGCGTACCGGGTCCCGAAAGTGCCTGGCCGGACAATTATGGCATAGCAACGTGGCCAGGGACATTGTGGGAAATACTTATTTTGGTGATGCAAAGCACGGGATGCGATGACAATCGAGAAAACAGGGACAGTCACAATCCTGTTCGGCCCGGGATTTGCTGAGTTGATCTTTGGCGTTGTGCGTGCTGCGAAAAGTTTCTGCTTTTTTCCAGTTTCCATTTGCGCCAAGCGTTAACCCTGCCTAAAGTGTCAGGCATGGGT
>Ga0272443_10002473_pt1 | contig 23584 bp, 34 predicted proteins | sample SSMAcet12_FD_193581 | JGI IMG/M metagenome (GOLD analysis project Ga0272443, IMG submission 193581) | Marine sediment archaeal communities from Little Sippewissett salt marsh, Falmouth, MA, United States - SSM-Acet-12 | ecosystem: Environmental > Aquatic > Marine > Wetlands > Sediment ...
ATTAGCGCATTGGTCGCCAAGTTGGCGTATGTATAACACGCGAGATAACGAATCTATGCATTTAGAAATTGGCTGGAATCTATTAGGATGGTGCCAAAACTATAGCATACCAGCATCCAATCTTTCCGTCACTATTCCAGGTTGCCTTAGTATTAGTAAATGGGTTGCAGAAAATCAGACCTACTGGACTTATATTGTCGGCGGGCCCCCTAGTTTTGACTTTAACTTAACAAAAGGAATTGGCTTTTTCGTTGACGTTACAGAAGAATCAGATTATACTGGTTGTTCGTAAAATATACCATTAATTGAAATGTTTTTTGTTTCTGTACCTTTGTTTGTAACTCTTAATAAATAGGTCTGGTCAGCATCTAAAATAAATTCATCACTTGCAAACCCCTTTACACCGCCAGGTAACACTTCAGCTAAAATAGTAGAACCATCATCATCAACCGTTGGTGTGTGACAAACTGTAAGTTCTGCTTCCAATGTTGACCCTCTATCTCTGTTATGAGCAGTTATGGTTGTCCCATCTCCTGTAACAGACGTACCTTCTAACATATACATAAAGGCATCAGCTTCTGCAGCGCCCTCAAACCTTATATGTGCATATTTAGTTGAACCTGTTGCAATATAAATTTCAGCTGAAGCGCTTGAAGCCACATCCTCAAAGATATGTCCAAAAGAAAATGCATTGCTTTCATGTATTTCGTGTCTTAATGCATCGGTGATTTGTAACCCACCGCTAACATCATCCATACTTAAAACATCGCCCTCAGCGTCTTGAATACGCCTTTTATCCGGTGAAACTGTATCTCGTGGCATATTAATATCATTTCGCGCAAGTCCTATTTAAATCTTATGACCCGGTCGACACTTCGCCACACAATTTATTAAGTAGAAGCCAGTTTGAGGTGTCATGAAACTTGCTTGGGTATCGGCTCCTCCTTGGGCAGCCACTGGTTATGGAAAAGTTACACGCAATTTTTTGCCAAGAATAAAATATCCTGAAGAAAAAATATCTATTATTACTGGCGGTTTGTCGGCTGGACCATATGTTGAATGGAACGGAATTAAATGTTATCCAGGAAAAGCATATGATGCGGGTGCCGGTAACAGGAAGATTGCACATCTCGGAAGAATAATGAAAAATACGGGTATGACACATTGGCTTTTTCACGGTGATGCTTGGGCATTTAGAAATACAATTAAAGAGGTCGCATTAAAATATCCATGTATAACTTATTCACCCATTGACGGTGGCCGTATATCACATGAAGAGACCGATGCTATTAGGCTAGCACAGGAACGTATAGGCATGTGTAAATATGCTGATACTGAAATTAAAAAAACTGGTCTTTCATGTACTTACATTCCACATGGTGTTGACACAAAAGTTTACAAACCAATGGACCGTGATGAATGGCGTGAAAGATTTAATCTACCTAAAGATGCATTTATTATGGGGTTTTTTGGCACAAATATATCAAAGCGAAAAGGTCAAGCCGAAATGATGATGGGTATGAAGAAAGCAGTTGATGCAGGAAAACAGTTTATTGCTGTGTTTATAACAGACCCAGACGGCCAGGCATATGGCGGTTATAATTTCTGGCATCTTGCAGATTATATTGGTGTGCCTAAAAACATAATGAAATTTCCCGCTGACTCATATGACTATACAGAACATGAGATTGCTGGGTGGCTAAACTCCTTCGATATTCTTGTCAATCTCGCAAGAGGTGAGGGCTTTGGCTTAACTATGCTCGAGGCAATGGCATGTGGAACACCGGTTATTGCAACTGATTTCTCCTCAATGACTGAGCTCGTACAGGGTAGTGGTATTCTTATCCCACCGAAAGCCTATGATGTATATACATTAAAAACACAGTTCCTCGCTATTTCGGATTATGATAAATTTGGAGAAGAATTAATTAAATGTATTGACAGACCGAGCTGGGTAAAATCGATGGGTAAGCGTTCACATAAAGCAGCGCAGAAATATGATTGGGATAAAATAGCGCCCAAATGGGATAGGATGTTTAAACGTGTCGATGAAACGGGTTTCTTCCCACCATACGCAATGAAGGAATATAAGTGAGAGTTGATTTAGAGGATTTAGAAACATTCATGCAGCTTGACCATAAAACATTTGACAAGCTCACAAAAGGTAATTTTGAAAATCAACTCACTTACTACGAACAAATTAATTATGACGAACGGTGGATGTTGAAAACCTCGCCATACTATATTTTTGAAATACTTAATGCGCGAAATTCAGGTGTTTATGAGATATGGTATGATTACATCAAAAGACATATTGACCGCAAATCTACAATATACGATTTTGGTGCTGGTATAGGCACACTTGAAACAATGCTAATAAAGAGATATCCTATATCAATATGTATCTACGAGTCTAATCTTCTTTGTTTAGATTTCATAAATTGGCGTCTTGTGAGAAGAGGTTATAACAGAGAACTTAATATAAGAAGAAAACATTATGATTATGTTATATCATTAGATACGATTCAGCGTTTACCAGACGACCAAATGAAGCCAGCTTTAAGGCGTCTTTTGATTTCTGGTGATAGATGTTTCATTTATATTAATCATGATTCGAGACACCCGATGCATAATGAGATTCCATTTGATGTTAAAAAATATATCGAACGTCACGCCCTTTCAGTCGATGATTATCACGGGCTGTTAGATATAAGGATGGTTGAATATGAAGATTGATGTAACGACAAGAGCTGAGCCTATGTATAATTATAAATGCCCTAATTGCGGTGGTGAATTTAACGAGCCATACATGCCGCAACTTACAACTAATGTCACATGCAGCAGATGCCCGTTTTGTGGGATGGTGATGCAAGTATGAGAGATGTGTGGAATGAAGCTATAGATAATGCCGTTAAAGCTTTTAAACAGACATTTGAAGATGCAAGTTTTGACGGTGCATATTGGACAATAGAGATAATATCTCATTCGTTAGACTCTAATATGGGTTCGATATTGGAAACGAAAAGATATGATGAGTTGGGTAATTACAATTTACAACGCACCCTTGGTTGCATTAAGGAGACTAAAGATGAATGATAATCAGAAATTATTTATAATTGCATGGACACCTATTTTTGTGCCGACTTTAATAACATTACTTCTTACTATTGGAACACCCTATCAAATAGGACATATATGGTATGCCATTTCAGCGGACTACATCCTCGATTATGTTATAGCTCTTATAGTGTGTACAGTCCTTTTATTCATTATAGCGAGTTTGCCGGAGGAAAAACATGCAGTTCAACGAAATGCTAGATAGCGTAACAAAAGATATTGCTGACAACCTAGAATCAGACTTTATCATGTTAGGCTACAGTGGCGGTCTTGATAGCACAGCGCTACTATTATCGTTTATGAAAACGGGCAAACCTATTTATTGTGTACATGTTAACTCATGGAAAGGCAGTAGTGATGAAGCTGTTTTCCAAGATTTTGTTGCCTATCATATATGTACAATGCTACAAATTCCCCTAATGATTATACCCTTTGAGGCACATCCTATATATACCATTCATCAAGCCTTCCCTATACACGGTATACATGAGATAGTTTCGGGTGAAGGTATGGATAGAGCACACCAAACCTTGGATACTTATAAAACCAAAACGATGGGAATGGACTTTAGATGCATGCATCCTATATTAGATTCATTATTAACAACATATCCTCGGTTCAAACACTATAAAAAGGTATCATACAAAACACGAGCGAAAGATATAAGAAAGACATTCGATAAGTTTAAACGATATCGACAAGAGATTGGTTTAGAAATTATAATGGTGGCAGAGCACGAACTTTACAAACAATATTCGGAATCGTATACCCAGAACGTAAAGGATTTGTTCTTCCCTAAAAGCTTTATTTTCAATTATATTAAAAGGAATATCGGCAAACCTTTCAATAAAATAGCTAAAGAAACTTATCTTATGAATAAAAATTTCCTTGCTCCCTTTGGATTCAGGGTTCTAAGACATTTAATATCGAAAGATAAACCAAACTCGTTTGAGGTGAAAAATGAAAATAGCACTACTAAATGATTTTAAGAAATATGCAGGCGCAGAAAACTCAATAAAACAACGGCTAAAACAAACACCAAAGCATATCAAATGTGATTTTATCACACCGAATGATAAAATTGATTATGATTTATACGATGGTTTTGTTCTTGAAAATATAGTGAAATTTAGTACAAAGGTATTGCATGAAATTACTGAGAGCAGACCGTATATAAAAGTAGAGCATGACTTTAATTTCTGTGTTTACCGAAACCAAATCCAGTGTAAAGTATGTGAATATCCATGTCCAATCCAAATCAATCCATTTATGAAAGAATTATATACAAATGCAAAGATGGTAATTTGTGCTTCACCTGCTCATATGGGACTACAGAAGCAATTGCTTAAAGATTGGGATGTAAACTTTAAGTATGGTCTTCCTTGGGCATTCTCTGATGTAAAAGTACCAAAGGTAAACCGAAAAAAGAAAACCGTTGCTTTCCTTGGCACTATGCGTAAATATAAAGGTATTTATGATATTGTTAATCTTGCAACACGCAAACCTGATTATCAGTTCGACCTTGCAGGAAGACATGGCTTTCTTAAAGGTAATCTCCCTGATAATGTTAAGTATCTTGGCGAGATTGATGATAAATGGAAATATTTGGCCGAACACGAATATTTCATTCACGTGCCACAACACCTAGACCCATGCCCCGGTACCGTCATCGAAGCTATATTAGCAGGTTGCAAAGTGATTTTTAATGCAAATGTTGGAACACTTAGTTATCCATTCAAAACAAAAGCAGATTGGGAACATGCCTTGGAAAAATCAGCGCCTATGTTCTGGTCACGTGTAACCGATACATTTAAGAACGATAAAAACGATTAGGTAATTATGAGAAAATTATCTAAATCTGCGCTTCTTACATATCAGAAATGCCCTTATTGTTATTATCTGAAATATGTTCAGCGTATCCCTACTGCCAAATCTTATGAGATGGAAAAGGGGATTGACTTCCATGAAAGGGCAGATTCTTTTTATGACCAGATTAAGCTTGACGATATGTTAGAGTTTAAGTCTGCTGAAGAGCTCCAAAAGTATTTCGAGGGCTTCTTTCCCGAGGGCATATTATTTAGAAATTTCTCGTTTCTCCAAGCAAACCATTTTTTCAATCTCAACAAAAAAGAGGAATTTTTTCCTGTTGAGCGCGAGTTGCTTGTTACATTAGATGACGCACCAGAGTGGTGTTTGGAAATAGGATATATTGATTGGATTAGTCAAATTGATGGTTTAACAATCCTTGGTGAGTACAAAACAGGCAAGTTTAGACAAGGCATTAACCAAGAGTTAATGATGTACAAAGATTTAGTCGAGCAAGGCACCGATTATAAAATTGATAGATTATGTTCAATATACCCCGCCGAACTATATGGTCCGCGTCTGCCATCTGGCATTTATTATAAAACACCTAGTCATGCGAAACATGCAAGAGCTAAGGTTCAAGCCACAAAAGAGGCAATAAGAAAAGGAAAGTGGTTCGAAAAAAAACATAACCTTTGCGCATGGTGCGGTGTAGCTGACACATGTTTTATGGAGGAAGTGACACATGAATTGGGATAGTTTAGATTTTGGTGTTTTTTCACCACAAGAGATAGCAAGAGCAGTATCCGACGCAAAATGGCAACGACTACGAAAGATGATGAAGGGTAAATCCCTATCCGAAAAGTTTAATATGTTGAAGAATCATCTACGAAGTGAGAATAATTCAAGAAAAGCGAAAATACAAGTAACGAATTATGTTAATGCTTTGCGTAGAGCAGGGCAAGTTCCACCGAGGAAGAAAGAATGAATGCGAAATTAGATGTTACGGAAATGTTTGAATCTGTTAATGGTGAAGGTGACGAAATAGGACGACGAACTATTTTCGTTAGAGTGTTTGGTTGCTCAGCAAATTGTCCAGATTGCGATACACCTTACTCAAAAGATAAAAGACCGCCTGAAGCGAGATTAATAGAACCAAATGATATTATTAATTTTTGTAAAAATCGTCACCTAAAACATGTAACGATTACTGGCGGCGAACCTTTCGAGCAGAAATATTTAAATGAAGTATTAAAACATCTCTTGCAGAACGGCATAAAAGTAACGATTGAAACAAATGGTATGATTTACGACAGCAGTATTCATAATGTCCATGTTGTTGTATCACCAAAACCATGGATGTTAACCGATAAGAATCGAGATAGTTATTTTAGATGGGGTGTTTCCGGCGCGACTTTTAAATTTGCTGGAAAGCCATCCGATGTGATGCGCATTAGAAAATGGTTTAAAGTATTGCGCTTAAAAAAAGCATTTATACAACCATGGGTTGACCCCGCGAAAACTAATATATCACATCTTAGGTCAACGTATGAGGCCTTATTAGAGGAGGTAAACAAACAGTTTCTCCAGAGCGAAGATATAAGAGTCGTTCCACAAGTCCATAAATTAATATGGCTCAATAAAAGGGGTGTATAATGGCAGATGACAAACATAACAAGAGAAGTATCCAAATATCAACATGCAGAGTTACTGTCTCCGTCGAATCACAGTGTTTGCGGGATACAATTGAAAATCTTAGAAAAATTGCGGAGGAGGTAATTGATAAATATGTCTAGCGCTTTAGTTGTTTATTCAGGTGGGCTAGATTCTACAGTACTTTTATATTCAGCCAAAGCAACATACGATAAAGTTGAAGCAATTTCATTCTGTTATGGGGCTAAACATAACATAAAAGAGCTAGACATGGCGCGCCACCAATGTATTAAACAAAATATAAAACATAATATTATTGATTTAGACTTTATACGCACATTGTTCAAATCGAAACTTCTTGAAGGAGGAGGCAAAATTCCTGAAGGACATTATGCGGCAGAGAATATGAAAGATACAGTCGTACCACTTAGAAACGGTATTATGTTGATGATTGCGGCTGGTTATGCCAATTCACACGGTCTTAATGACGTTTTATTGGCTTCACATGCTGGTGACCATTTCATATACCCTGATTGTAGACCGGCATTCAACCGAAATCTGGCCGCAGCTGTTGCATACGGGACTGAAGGTGAAGTCGAAATTAAATTTCCATTCGAAAACCTTACAAAGGACCAAATCGTCCGGTTTGGTAATACGCTTCATGTCGATTTTGCGCATACATGGTCTTGCTACAATCCGGTATTTCATCCGAAACATACTAAAACTTCAATACCATTATGTGATATGCAACAATGGAAACCTAAATTAAATAAATGGTGTACAGAACATCATTTATTAGATTTAGCCGGTGATATAAAACCATGCGGCAAATGTGGCACATGTGTCGAACGTAAAGAAGCTTTTGATTTAGCAGGTATAAAGGACCCATTGGAGGTGACAAAATAGATATTGGAAAGTTAGTGGATTCATTACCAAGAGGAGTGCCCAAATTTTTATTATCGTTCTTGCCGATGTCAACAAATACAGAAATTGCACAGCAACTAAATATAAAACGACCACTGTGTATTTTAATAGCTGTCAACGACATCCAAAATGTGCATGAATACAGCGAACTATACTATAAAATAAAATACGACTTACGCATTGACAATAATATTATCCTACGTAATGTATCACCAGCACACTTCATAGAAACTTATGGTAGAACACACACTATGAAATTCACTAAAATTTTAACAGACCAAGCATATCCTGGTTTAACACCAATGCTTGCGCCTGATGGCGAAATACATGAAGTACCCTACTCAAGTATGTAAGTTTTGCGGTGGTGAAGCAGAGTTTACAACTATCAGTGTAGCGTGTTCAGGTGAGTGGAAGTACTATTACAAATGCATAAAATGTAAAAAAACTATGTCAATATATAGGAAGAAACCAAATGGGAAAACCTAAAATATATAAATGTAACACTTGTGGCGCAACATTTATGCGTCCATTTCAAAGAGGAAGCAGAAAATTATGCCCTATGCCGGGCTGTTATTCACCAGATTTTGAGGAGTTGGGAAATACGACATTAAGATTTACAAAAGAAGAAAGAGAAGATGCTGCCCTATACAAAGATGATATAACCGGTACAACTAAATGGATTAAAAAGGACCCGAACGAAAAAGTGAAAGAGGGTATTCAAGGCAAAGAATTTCCAAAGGAGGAGCTTGAAGCCGAAAAAAAACGTCGCAAAATCCAAAAACAACAATCTGATTACCACAAGCTACGTTACAAAATCAAAAGAATGGGCAAATGGTATGGTTCTTTGCAGAAATCAATCGATAAGCTCACTGATGAAGAACGCGAGGAATTATATTCAGAATAAGAGTTTTTGCTTTATACTGCGTTTATGAGACGATATGAATGAATTTTACAGGATGCGTAACTGCTAGATATAATAGCACCAGAGTTCCGCTAAAGGCAGTCCAAGAGGTAGGCGGAAGCCCGCTGGTCGACCGGTGCATAAGAGTGCTGGCGCGGGCTGCGAAGATTGACGATATTTTACTTTTTGGGGATTGCCCCTCGATTAAGCATTATATTGGCGATTATGATTATCGTTTTGTTCAGCGTCCAATTGAGCTGAGTGCCGACGATGCAACTTTTGCGCAAATTTTAGATGCCGCGCTACCCTATATTGACACCGATTATATTGTTTTTATGACTTATACTGCTCCCTTTTTCACAACCGAATCAATTAATACTATGATTGAGCAAGTCGAGCACACAAGCTACGACTCGGCGTTCGCAGTCACAAAACATAAGCAATTTGCGTGGTTTAATAACAAAAGGCTTAACTACGGTGATGCTATTCCTAAAACCCAAAAGCTCGCTCCTGTTTATTTTGAAACTTCCAATATCTATATATTCGAGAAAGACTATTATATTAAAACAAAACAACGTATTGGTAAAATGCCTTATATGCATGAAGTTGATGCCGTCGAAGGCTGGGATATCGATACAGTAGAAGATTTAGAAATAGCGCGAGCGATTGCAAATGAATGATGTGGTGATTGTCGGTAATGGGCCTTCCTTGCTAGAACGCGAGATGGGCGCCATAATCGATGAGCATAAAACTGTTATTAGAATTAACAATTATGTTATAGAGGACTTTGAGCGACATGTCGGTAAAAAAACTGATATTTGGGCACTAGACACGAAAAATCTTTTCAGGCATGAAATGTTTGCAGATAGACTGGAAACAACCCCGAGATTGTGGATTTTAGTCTCAGTGTCGTACGCAGCACCAAGACAACCTGTTATAGACTTGGTTGATAAATTGCATGATAATTACTATATAGCACCACGCTCAGCAGCTGTTGCGCTTCGGTCAGAGTTGGAGACATTCCCATCAACCGGGGCTTTCACGATATATACTGCCTTATCTGAATTTGCTGACATTAAGCCAATTCATATTATTGGGTTCGACCATTGGCAGTTTGAACCATCTTCAAAAGAGCTTAACGCCGGTGGAACCTACTGGGCACCTTTTACGCAACCGCGCGGACATAGCGCAACAATCGAGCGTGCTTATGTTAAAGGGCTTGTTAAAAAGGGGTTGATAGAACGACTCTGAAACAAAGATATGAACAATTATATAGTGGTGTTATTTACGATGCGATGATGTTTGATGTGCAGTACAAAAAATGTTTTGTCTGTGCCCTACACCCGGTTTGGCAATCCGGAATTATGTTTGGCCCGGCGTTTACGTGTAAAGGTCAAAAAATTTTGCAACCCACAGACTTTAATGACACAAAAAGAATTACAATGCTTGATGCATTTACAGAAGGCTGTATACAAGTGCTCGAATCAGATAACGAGCAATCGGTAGCGTTATATGGTAATATATCTGGTCTTCTTGCGAGAAAATTTGGTGCTGTTGGTGCTGTGATTGATGGCCCCATAAGAGATGCGACGTTACTTGAGGAAGATAAATTTCCTGTGTTCTGCAAAAGCGTCCATCCAGTCAGCGCATTATATAAATGGCAGATAACTGAGTGGCAAACACCAATTCGTTTAAATGGTATTCAAGGCTCTGTCATGGTAAATCCAAATGACTATATATTTGGCGATTCGGACGGGGTAATCGTTATCCCGGCGAATTTGGTGGATGTAGTATGTGATTACGCAGAAGAGCGTGCAAAGAAAGAAAAGGGAATTTATAAGGAAATTGCCCGCGCATCAACAACAGATGATATATTAAAAATTAAGGACGAGGTCATTATATGGTAGAATTTATATGTGAGACCACAGTAAATCATTTAGGGAACTTTCATCTTCTAATGCGTATGGCACAACATGCGAAGCAAATGGGATGTGATTGGATAAGAGTTCCTCGAAAAGATGTGCAAACCTTCTATCCAAAAGAAAAACTTATGGAACCATACGATAGTAAACTCCCTTACGGGAAAGTATATGGTGAATGGCGCAACACATTTGAACTGACAGACTTTGAGTTTCAGATGTTCGATAAAATATGCACACGTATAAAATTGCCTTGGTTTTCAACAGTTATGGATTGGCCGTCCTTTAAATACCTTAGTCAAAACTATCACATGCCAGCATATAAAATTGCTTCATGTAATGCAAGAAACAAACCATATCTTAAGAAATTGGCAGAACATATCCCGCCTGATAAAATTGTTGTGATTTCAGTTGGTGGGTCAACAATCCCCGAAATCAAAGACACTCTTCGAATATTTCCAAAACATCCTATTTATCTTTTGCATTGTATTGCGGAATATCCAACAAAACCTGAGAACGCAAGATTAGGCAATATCCCCATTTTAAAAGAAAAATTTGGGTCAGATAGAGTAACTATTGGATATTCAGGCCATGAACTTGGTTATATTCCGTCTATTGTCGCGGCTCATTTAGGCGCTGATGTTATTGAACGACATTTTACTATCCAACATCATGACTTAATCCCGCGAATTGATGTAGCGCTTGAACCATCAGAATTTGCAGAAATGATTAATATTATTAGGTCCAACAAAACTCTAAATAAATATGCAGATAAATTGCCAAAAGAAGCTTTTGAAGCTAAGTTCGGCATGAGTGAAATAGAGGAATCCTTTCTCATGGAGCAAAAATATAAATGTCCCGAAAAATAATAGCATTCGTACATGCAAAAGGTCGCAGTGAACGAATATACGAAAAAAACCTTCAAGTGGTTGGTAACAGGCCTTTATTTGGCCACGCCATAGTTCACGCGAAGCGAAGCGACATTATTGACGAAGTTATTATAGATAGTGACAACCAAAAGATATTAGATATCGGCAAACAATTTGGAGCAACACCGTTATTAAGGCCGGATAATATGGAAACAGCAACAGGCGATGAATTAGCATATTATGCAGCATCTTGCAGGCCTGAAAGTGATATTATTGTTCAGATATTACCTACCTCTCCCTTTACTACTACAGATACTATTGAGCGGGCTATATACGGCATTCGCGAAAATCCAGGCGTTGATAGTGCTGTTGCAGTTAGACAAGAGGTTTTCTATCAATGGAATGAAGGAAAACCAGCATACCATATTAACGGCGTTTTGCCTGACAGCCAAGATATGGAACCTATTGTTTATGAAACAAACGGCTTATATGCTATGCATACAGCATACGTTCTTAAACACAAAAAAAGAATAAACCCTGATGCTTGTATTCCTATCTGTGTATCCAAATTAGAGGCAGTTGATATCAACACATGGGAAGATTTATTATTTGCCAGACTCCTTTGGAAAGCACTTCGCAAAGACCGGAAAAGTTATGGCTTTGATATAGATGGCACTATCACGCTGTATGATGCGAAAGGTGATTATGAAGAATCAATACCCAACAAGGAAATGGTAGAAAGAATTAACAAGCTATACGATGAAGGTCACTACATCACAATTACTACATCACGCGGGCATTCTCGCGGAACTCGTGAAATTCTTTTGAAACAAGCCGAAAAGCAGCTTAAAAAATGGGGTGTGAAATACCATCGACTTGTCCCAAAAACATACTACGACCATTTTGTAGATGATTCGGCGATAACACCGGAGGATTTTCTTCGTGAGTGATAATATTTGGCACCCACTTCAAATTAAGAAATGCGACCAAACTCCTGCATTCAAAGCATACCGAGAAAAATGGGAAAGTAACCCACAAACACATACGATAGGCGATTTTCCATTAAATTTAGATATAGAAACAACCACAATCTGTAACCTGCGTTGTAAAATGTGTTATCAATCTTATGACCCGGTCGACAAGGAAGAAATGTCATTAGCCCTTTACCGAAAGATTATTAAAGAAGCAGAGTATTGGAAGCTACCAGCAATTAAGTTCCAATTCAGAGGAGAGCCGTTGTGTGATAAAAGACTGCCGCAGTTTATCGAGATGGCAAAGAGTGCTGGTGTGATTGAAACTATTATTAATACAAATGCTACTCTTCTTTCAAATTCTGTTGGCCAGCAGTTAATAAAGGCCGGTTTAGATAGAATTATATGTTCTGTAGATGGATATGATGCTGCTACATACGAAAATATACGTATTGGTGCAAAATTTGATATGGTAAAACAAAATATTGCAGACTTCATAAAAAATAGAGGCAAAAACGAAAAGCCTTATATAACATTAAGAACAATTAAGATGGATAATATCGACCCACAAAAATACCAAATCTATTGGAGTCAATATGCTGACCAAGTAGGATACGCAGATTTGGTTGACCAAACTATTCGTGAAAATAAAAAGCCACCTAAAGATTTTACCTGCCCCCAATTATGGCAACGACTTATTATTCTCGCTGATGGTACAATTCTTCCATGCTGCGCTGCGTTTGATGGTCATGACATTCATTTTAAATTAGGCAATGTCAATAACGCTTCTATCCATTCAATATGGACGGGAGAAAAGTTAAATGCTTTGCGTGAATTGCATTTGCAAGGACTATCCCACGAGGTGCATATATGCAAGCATTGTAGATTTAAAGGGTTTAGAGGTTTATAACATGGACGGATGGAACGGAGAAAGACAAATAGGAAAAATTTTTGGAGAAATAGAGCCAAAACATATCGCACGCTATAAAATAGCAGCAGATTACTGTAAAGGTGGTAATGTGCTCGACGCAGCCTGTGGCTGTGGTTATGGAAGTAATTTACTCGCACAAGAAGGTGCAGAAAGTGTACTTGGTGTTGACAATTCATTTGAAGCACTTGAATATGCACAGGAGCACTGGGCCTATCCAACTGTAGAGTTTGACCATTTTGACTTAAACCAATCAGATTTTACAGACCTTGGCTTGTTCGACACAATAGTATGTTTCGAAACATTGGAACACCTAGTGCCGATGCCCCATTCGACTTTAGAGAAATTCGACGAAATTCTTAAACCGGATGGATTTATAGTTTATTCACACCCTGAAGGCGAAAAACCACCAGGCGGTAGGTTTCATAAACATATAAATTTGAAAGGCGACGAACTTATCAAATGGATGGGTCAATACGGTTACAAAAAAATAATCGACTGGCATCAACCAGGTAGAGGTATCATTCCATATAGGGTGGTGGTTTTATACAAATCATAGCCGGAAATTGTATTCTCGAAGATAAAAAAACAACTGAATTGACAGTAAAATTTTTGCGTGAGATGGCAACACAACACAAGTTCGACCTTATTTATAAATCCTCATGGAAAAAAGATAACCGGTCTGATGCAAAATCCTATAAAGGACCGGGTGTTTTAGCTGCGCAAGATATTTTTGCATATATTAAAGAAAAATATAGAGTTAAAATTCTCACAGACTTTCATCAACCCGGTGAACTTCGCACAGGGCTACTTGATTATGTCGATATAATTCAGCTCCCCGCATATCTATGCATGCAAACCGAATTGACTATAGCAATGGCACAAACCGGGAAAACAATAAACATTAAAAAGGGCCAATTTTTGCATCCGAATGATATTGGTCATATCATAAAAAAAATAGGTCATGGCAATATAATGCTTACGGAACGCGGTACATGCTTCGGTTATAGAGACCTAGTAGTTGACCCTCGCTCTTTATATACACTTAAAACTTTCGGCTTCCCTGTTTTTCTTGATGTTGGTCACGCAGTGCGTAAATATGGTATTCCGTCAAGCAATATGAAACATGGTGGAATGAAAAATTTTATACCCGCGCTAGCAAAGGTTGCAAAAGCTTTAGATTGTGGGATTTTTGTTGAGGTACATCCTGACCCGGAGAAAGCAAAATGTGATGCGGCAACACAATTAAGTTTCGATGAATTTCGATTTTTGATGGGAGATATATGCGATTAAATTTGGGTTGTGGAAAGAATAAGCTTGATGGTTACTATAATATTGATATTTCAAATAAAGCTAATTGCGATTTGGTCGCAGACCTTAGTAAAGGGATACCTCTCCCCGACAATTGCGCAGAAGAGGTTTTATGCAAACATTTCATCGAACACATAGCTGACATAATATTTATTATGAATGAAATATGGAGAGTATGTAAAAACGACGCAAAAGTACGCATTATAGTTCCACACCAAGATAGTCCTATGGCTTTTGCCGACCCAACACATAAACGTATTTTTAATGAGGAATCTTTCAAATACTATTGTTCGAACGGCGAACATTATTGGATTCACGAAATATACGGGATTAAATGCAATTTTCTGCTCGTTTCCCAAACAGTTAAAAAGGATAAACGTCATCGGGAGATTGATATAATATTAAAGGCGATTAAATGAAAATATTTTTAGATACACTAGATTTTGAAGTAATTGAAAAATACGAACATATCATCTCGGGTGTTACAACCAACCCAACAATGGCACATAAATTTAATATGCCAGACCAAATCGATATGGTTTTAAAACTTCGCGAAGTAATCGGTAACAAAGAGATTCACATAGAGGCTTTCGGCGAAACAGAAGAGGAAATTCTAAAAAATAGCGATAAGTTATTAAGTACTGGCAAGAATCTCGTTTTCAAAATACCATTCTCACAAGCCGGTGTTAAGGCAGCAAAGCATTTACTTGACATGGGTCATAAAACCAATTTGCATCTTATTTTTTCAATAAACCAAGCTCTCATAGCGTCAGCAATCGAATCTACCTATATTTGCCCGCTAGTTGGAAGGCTGGATGATATTGGTCAACATGCCCTCAACCAGATAAAAGAAATAGTAAGCGCGATAGGACCTTTTTCTGCAACAAAGGTAATGGTTTCCAGCGTTAGAAACCCAAGACATGTTCAATTAGCATTTATGGCTGATGCACATGCCGTGACTATCCCACCATCTGTGCTTGAAAAATGCTTTTATCATCCGTTAACAGAAAAAGGTATAAATACGTTTAGGGAAGATATAGAATTAATGATGCGTAATGAAAATAGTAAAACTAAACAAAATATCTTACCAGTCCCCGACAGCAGAGATTAAGGTTACACCAAATACCGTCAAACAAAACCAAAAAATAAAAATTGAGGGTAAAGGATTCACATCTTTCTATAAAAGAGGCAACCCTGGCATAGCGATACTTTTCGATGGCCGACCTCTCACAGGTGTAAAATTAAAAAGCAACGGCAAATTTAAAATTAAAATGAAAATGCCACCATTCACTGTTGGAAAACACACAATCGATGCATTTGGTGTTCAAACTGAAGTTGTGGTCGAGCTCGATGAAGCTATTGTAACACAAGATGAACTTAAAACAATTGTTGAGCGAGATTTTAAGGTCGACCCAAATGCACATTTACTCTTCTCAGATGTAAAATACAGAGCCTGCCCAAGAGAAGAATTAAAATGCTACTTACAAAAATCAGACGTTCCCTACAAAAAATATGTTGCAGAATGGTTTGATTGTTTTACGCCTGATACTCCTGTTATATGCCGGCGAGATGATACAGCCACATTAATTGAGATTGAAGGATTACGTGACGGCGATTATATACTCGACCATAATAATAATTGGACAAAATTTAATTGGAAAATACCCAAGCAAAGCATAAAACCGCTTGTACAACTGGTCGATAACGACGGTGTGGTTGAATTAACAGAGGACCATAAATTAAAAGTCAATGGTAAGTATGAAATAATCGGAGATATGGACAAACACGCGAATTTCGACAAAATTGAATATACACACTTCTCAGAACAATCTCTAAACAAAGACCTAGCATGGTTATATGGTTTCTTTTGTGCTGACGGCCATTCAAACGCACAACTTAGTCATTGGAATATCCATAACCAAAATGTCGAATATCTTACAAAGGCTCAGAACATAATAGCAAAACAATTCCCCGAAGCAGAATTTGGGCTAAACCTTTACGATTGTTTTAGAGCAGGTTCCCCAAAAAATTTAGGTATTCTTAAAGAAAATCTTTATATGCTCAAAGTTCTAAACGCGAATTATGGTTTCATTAGAAATGTAATTGCAGCTGAGTTTGATAAATTGTTTTATTCAGAAACCAGAAAAAAGAAAGTTCCAACAATAATTCTAAATGCAGATAAGGCTGCAAGAGAAGCATTTCTTGACGGTTATATGGCCGGTGATGGTGCAGCCAACCAGTATGCGCAGTGTGATAGCAAAATATTAGCAACAGGTCTAGCTATTGTGTGTCGTGATATCCCCCACAGTATAAGGACATACGCAAAAACCCACCTTTATAGTTTTCACCGGCTCAAACAAGCTTCAAGGGTAATCGATGTTTGTTACACCCAGAATAGCGGTCTACATAAAGTATATGATGTTAATTGCGATGCTGGCGAGTTCTGCGCTGGTCCATTTAAAGTTAAGAATTGTGACGATTTCTCAGATGCTTTACACGGTCAATACACTTTCGACACATATCCAAAAGGCTATGCACATGGTGAGCTTTGGGTTATGTTAGGTAACGGTGGCGGTCATGCTATCAATTGTTGGCTTATTCAAGAAAAGGATGGCGCCTTAAAAATGGTTGTAGTAGAACCGCAATCTGGCAAAATTTTCGATTTCCCAAGTAACTGGAATGCATTTATGATAAAAATTTAATTTATATATTTCATATTATGGATAACGGCATCTTCTCTGACATGGTAGCATTGACAACCCGTATGTAATCCTATTGTTATTCCTTTATCTCTTACCTTCTTACAAAAGTATATATCTTCACCCAATGGACTATATTTTTCACTACTGCCAATATCCATTAAATCCATTTTGAAGTACGGTTTCTCTAACTTTTCAAAAACAGCTCGTGGGATTAAACAAATACCCATACCTACCGCTTCGACCGGAATAACTGACTTGCCATCCCAGTTTGAAATAACACGCCATTGCATAATACCATCATCATCGATTTTTGTTGCATCATAAGCAACCGGTGTATGATTGCTGCCCTTCTTAAAATACAGCCCACTAACAATATCGAAATTATCGCGTTCTTTCCATAATTTAACAACAGCATCGGAAGACATAATTACGTCAGTATCAATAAAAAGTAAATAATCACAGTCGGTTTTCAGAAATTGTCTAACAATATCGTTACGCCCCGCTTCAACTGGTTTGCGCGCAGAAACTGCAAATTCAACATCACATGGCTTTATAAATGTCGCGAGCTGCAAAGCCCAAATAACACTAGTTCGATTTCCGTATAAACTGGTGGCAATTACGCCTATCATCATTTTCATATCTTATGACCTGGTCGACAGTTCTTTAAATATTTAACATCATGTTTAAATTGTTCGGTATCTCTTCTTTCCCACGGTATATCATATACACGAACAACATTATCGTAAAGTGTTGGTAGATAAGACAGAACACCATCACATTGATTTGTATAAAATATTTCTTCAACAACCTTGCAAAGCCCTTCATTTTTCCAAGTTATGTATACCTCTTCCATATCAATATTGTATGTGCCTGCCTTATCTCCTGGCCAGAGAAGGCCAAATAATGGAGAAACAATATATATTGGGTGCCCTCGTTTGAGGATGGGCTTCCAAAATATAAATCTGAGATTTTTAAAAAAAGAACTATTAAAAATTTGGTAAGCAGGCTGTTCGGTAAAATCAAAATTTGCAGGCGCGGCAAGATATTGTAGACCAAGTCCTAAAATTTGAAAACTTTCTGAAGAAACATAACATGGTGGTGGATAAACTTTTCCTTTCTTTATATGACTGCGCTGCTTGTATGAATCAGGGACAAGTACTAGCGGATATTTAAAGGATGGTGTATCTAAATCCGCCAGCGATTTCACCTCCTCTTATAGGTAACATTACATAACCGATTGGTAGTGGGTCGTAAAGTGCACGTTCACCATATCCTAATGTATCTGTGACATAGTTACGTAAAAACGAGCCTGTTGATGCAGTATGAATTATTTTTGTTTGTAGTTCATTTCTGTTTTGGGTTAATGTAACAATAGGACGTGTGACTAAATCATGCGTATGACCGAAGGCGGCAAAATCAATTCCCATAAATTTGCCTTTTACTTCATCGAGACGATTTAATTTACTGCCAGGTTTTCGCCCACCTCCTGCACCATGTGCAACAAAACCATTAATCGTCTTGCCATTTGGAAATTCAAGACAAACTAAAGAGGAGAATCCTAAATACGGTATTTCAAGCCTTTTGCATATTTTTCTAACTTCATTAATTTCGCATTGTTTTATTAAGGTCCATTCATGATTACCTACGATTAAACCGCCGGATTTATCCTTAATAATTTTATATTTATCTTCAAAAAATGTAAAAGCATCATCAATAGATTCAAATCTGGGGTCTTTATTAAATGGGTCATAACGTCGGTCTCTTGCGATGATAGAGTCAATAAAATCACCCATACCGAAGTGAAAACCTAATTCATCATTTTTAACAACTTTTAATGAACCGAGCCATGCGTTAACATCAGCTTGTTTGCAGCCAAGATGAATATCACCTGAAAAATAAAGGTTGACATTATCAGACTTCATCTTGATGGTCCAAATACCGGACATTTATTCAGCACCTTCAATAGGACCATCTATAGTTATATGTGCGGTTCTATACACTTTCCCCTTAACAAGTTGACTATCGTATTTAATATTGACTATTGTTTTCTTTTTCGCAAATCCTAACGTTTCTAAAAATTTCTTGAGTTCTTCCGCAATAGGTTCCATAATATCATCTCTGGTAAAATATTTTTTTTTCTGTGTCAATGTGTGCAGCTTCCCACGCAGTTCTTTTTTTTCGCGCAAGATAAGCAGCTGTACGACATTTAGATGTGTCTCTACAAAATCTTCTATCCTTTCGCGCATTCGCTGGCAAAGGTTTGCCGCACCATTCACAACGTTTCATATATTATAAAAGATATATTCCTACAATATAAACATTATTGTTAAATGATTGAGCCACATCATTGAAATACTAAAATTTGATAAAGTATTTGTATTCGACTTTTAGAGGAATTATAAAATGAAATTATCAAACAACGCATACAGCTTACTAGCGCAGAAATATTGCAGTTATGGTGAACAAGTTAGTGACATTTTTCCACGTGTTGCGAAAGCAATTGCATCACATACACCCGGTGCAAATGGCCATAAAAAAGGATTTGAAAAAAAATATTTAGAGATGTTGAGAAATCTTGAATTTCTACCTAATTCACCGTGTATACGGAACGCCGGGTATGGTAATATGAACAAGGCCTGTTTTGTTCTTCCAGTTGAAGATTCAATATCAGGTATTTATAAAGCACTCTGGGAATCTGCACAAATTTTCAAAATGGGTGGCGGCGTTGGTTATAATTTTTCAGACCTGCGCGAACAGGGTGCTCCTTTAAAAGCAGGCGGGCAATCATCTGGTGTCTTATCATTTATGAATCTTTTTAATGCATCAACTGAAGCAGTGAAGCAAGGTGGATTCAGGCGAGGCGCCAGTATGGGAGTATTGGATTATGACCATCCCGAAATTATTAAATTTATCCAAGAAAAGGGGAAACACGGCAGGTTAAACAATTTCAATATCTCATTATTAGTTGATGATGATTTTATGAAAAAGGTTGACACTGACGATGAAATATCACTTAAATCGCGTATTGATAGACGCAGAACAACACAAGTTCTTAAAGCACGTGATATATTTTGGCTTGCAGTAACATATGCCTGGGAAAATGGAGACCCCGGCCTGTTATTTTTCGACCGCATAAATAAAGATAATCCTGAGCACCCAAAACAGTCTATTAGAGCAACTAATCCCTGTGGTGAAGTCCCTCTTTTTCCGTATGAGAGTTGCTGCTTAGGTTCTATTAATCTCTCAAAATGTGTAGTAGACAATGATATTAATATGGATAAGTTAGAAGATGTTATCGAATATAGTACGAACTTTTTGATGGGTATGAACAAGGCAAGTAAATTTCCAATCCCCGAATGTTACGAAGCGCAAAATAGATATTTTAGGCTAGGACTTGGTGTTATGGGTTTTGCTGACCTATTAATGAATATGCATGTTATGTATGATTCCGCTGAAGCGTTAAAGGTAATTGATAAAGTCGGTAGAAGGCTGCAAAAAGCATCAAAATATGCACCTGTATCAGTCGCAACGTTATCAATAGCACCTACTGGTTCTCTTTCTATTATCGCTGATTGTAGCAATGGTATAGAGCCTATTTTTACAAATTCATATACTAGGCACACTACTGCTGGTGTATTTAAAGAAGAACGAGAAAGCGAATATCTTAGAACAGCACATGACGTAAAACCTTTATGGCATCTTAAAGTTTTAGCGCAATGGCAAAAATGGATTGACAATGGTGTAAGTAAAACAATTAATATGCCGTTCAATGCAAGTCAATCAGATGTAGCCGAAGTTTATAAAACAGCATGGAAAATGGGATGTAAAGGTGTAACTGTCTTTCGTGACGGTTGTAGAGGCGACCAGGTATATCGTGCTGCAAAATGTGATGGGGATTCTTGTTATTTATAGCCGTCGACCAGGTCATAAGATTTAGCGCGAATCGCCGCCTGAGCCGCGTGTTTTTATTGTGTCAACATATAGGTTCCAGTCATCTGTGCCGTCTTTCATCTGCACAATAAATCTAATATCGGCGATTGCAGTTTGGTCGCATGACCCCGTTTCACCATCAGAATCTGTCAGGTCTATTTCTTTGTATTGCCATGTGTTCGTTCCTGTGACTGCTATATCCCAATATTCATGATTCGATGCATCGGAACCTAATCTTATTCTAAATTGATTAAAGTACGCAGATAGTTTGCTGCATTTAATCCAAAACCCGATATATGAACGGTCTGTTAAATCGAGAGTATCTGCAGGGGTATAGTTCATCCAATAATAGCCGTCTTCCAGCGGGCTTGACTTTGCAAGTTGCAGGCAATAATGGCCGTCATGTGGTGTTGTGTTGCTAACTGTGCCTGCACTCCCACCATCAGTGTGTCCTGAACTCCAGTTTGTTGTAAAGTCGCAAGTATGGACAACGTATGGATTAATCTGGCCTGAAACTTTTGCTATAAGTCTGTGACCTCCCTCTTCCTCTATTTCGAATTCGGCATGGTCTAACCAAAGCCATTCATCGGTGCCGTACATTTTCTTGCTTGCGTCATTTCGCAGTAGAACTGATTCGCAATGGTCAAATTCGGCTTCGATTGATGTGGCAACATTGTAGCGCTCAGACCCAAGAAATTTTAATTCAACACTATACGATGTGGGTTCTTGCGCGGTTCGTTCGACAAAAGGAAATCTTGCTGCACCTTTTTTAAACGTACTCCATGAATCTTTTGAAGTTCTATCTAATAAATAAGCGTCAGTAAGAGAAATTGCATTAATATAAAACGTCATTCTGCATACACCCAACCTATATAAACGTCCCACGAGCTAGTACTAGATGAATAAACGCCAGCTGCTGTTATATTACCTAAACTCGGCGTTCCGCTTGTTGCAGTGGGGTTAGTTAAATCAAAAGTTTCATGACTCCAAGATGTGCTTGAAGTAAGCGCCCAACTATAATAATCCGAGTTTGTAAATAGCCTCAATTCGGCTGTAATAGATTTTGATTCCTTATGCCATAAACTTATCCATGCGTGACTGCTTAAATCAAGAGCTGCTGTAGGAGTAAATTTTGTTGTGTTGGCGGCGGAAATTGAAGCATCCTTAATACTAGCTATGCCAAATTTTGTAGATGTGTTAGCGGAAATACTATTGCCTGTCCAATTTGTTGTAAAATCACATGAATGGATAGTTCGCTCATCGACAAATCCGGCTAACTCGCATTCTAAAGTACGTTCTGATTCCTTTACATTAAATCCTGTTGGTACTACCCAACACGATTTTTTATTTTTGTAAATATTTTTATTTGATGATTCAATTAGCACGGATTTTGATTTTAGCTCATCGCGAATATTTGCTTCAGTCGTAAATCTCCCTGAACCGCGCAGTTTAATAGATACTCTAAAAGGTTTTACATCTCTAACGGTGTTGTTTATTACAGCTTTATGGCTATGAATATTTTCTGTAGTTTGAAACCAAGGTATAGCAATTTTTCGGGCCGTAACAATGCCGTCGATTGTGTAATCATTAAGTGTCCAAACCGTCATTGCGCATCATTATCCGTATAATCATACCACCGCTCAATAATATTTTCCGCAACATCATAAACAGTGCCGCATTCAATTAGACCTGATGCAGTTGCAAATTGTTGAATAACAACACGCTCCGCACCTGACCCACCAAAATGTCTTGCCTCTATATCTGCATCTGCATCAATTTTTTGACCAATCAAAAGGTCTGCTGTTAATGTACTTGTATAATCTGTCATATTATCACAACGGTGTTAAGCTAACGTCATCGGCTGTTTTAACCACAATCTTATGATTCACGCCTATGATTCCAAGTCCAGTTGTATTATTGTCTGAACCTTGTGAGGAAAAATAAAGCGTATGACGCCCGGGTGTAATTTTCCCATTTTCATCTTTCAGCTCATCGGAAATATCCAAATCGATAACTTCAGCTCCTGTATCTTCCGAACCAATAAAACCAAATTTCTGAATAGTTGGCGATATTAAACTGTCGATACGCATACATGTTTTTGCGGGGTAATAATCGTTTTCATAAATACCAAATGTTAAATCATGCGTGTGCACAGGAAGTGTAACATTATGGTCATGTGCAGGAATTGTAACTGTATGGTCGTGCGACGAATATGTAGTTACTATTAATTTCATGTAGCCGTGTCTTTCTGCGCCAGCTTCTGTTCCTACAACACCCTCGGAAATTGTAAACCGGATTTCATCACCAGCACTAACATTGGTAGAAGATATATTATGGTTGTGAGTATATATCCATCCGTCGTTAACAGTATGATTCGAGTTCGTCCATAACACCTGGCTTGTTGTAGTATTTGCTACCATAAAATCGTATACATCATCATCACCTGACCTATTATAAAATATTACAGTAAAATTAATACCGCCGAATGTTCCATGTACCGAGCTTGCTACATTAAGCTGAATCCACGAGTCTGATACACTTGTATCCTTTGTA
>Ga0272443_10002478_pt1 | contig 23512 bp, 21 predicted proteins | sample SSMAcet12_FD_193581 | JGI IMG/M metagenome (GOLD analysis project Ga0272443, IMG submission 193581) | Marine sediment archaeal communities from Little Sippewissett salt marsh, Falmouth, MA, United States - SSM-Acet-12 | ecosystem: Environmental > Aquatic > Marine > Wetlands > Sediment ...
TGGTCGTCAATTGACGAGAAACATTTGTCGGGCTGTTTTTTGCCTGCTGGCCGCTGTCATCACCGCTGGCTGCACCGGTATGCATTCTCAGATGGCCGGTCCCCGCGTCGATGCAGAGGCGGTTTTTCAAGAGGGGCTCAGCCCCGGCCAACAATATGCCGGAAGGGTGCTCGCCTACCTGATGCAGGTCGTGCTCGGACGCGCCGGGCCCGAAGATCTTCGATCCGAATGGGGCAGGCGGGGTCTGGATGTCCCCCTCGATTTCAAGCGCATTTCCAGGATCATGCTCGAACCGGGACAGAATCGGGCGCAAGTGGTGGTCTTCGATACCCGGATCTTCGGCATATCAGAGGTTCTCTACCACTACGATCCCAGGCTGAACCTATTCAACGGAACCGAAGACCGTCAGAGCCTGTTTCCATCGGTCGAGCTGATCGCCCTTCGCCTTCTTCTCCTTCAGAAAATGGCACGGGGAGAAAAGCTGAGACTGACTGCGGTTGCAGCCCGAAAACCGCTCCTTTTCGATCCCCGACTTGCCGTGACGGAGGAAGATCTTGCCGCTACCGGGCTTTCCCGATCCGAAATGGCGTTGTTGCGGGAGACCCTGTCCAGCGATCCCCATCTTTTTCGATACCTGGTCTATCCTCCCATGGTGAGGACCCTGCATGAGATCGGTGCCATAGAATCCGATCCCCTTGTCGCCCGTTGCCTGGAAAAGGCGGTCCAAGCCGGCAGCGGCTGCCGGTTTTCCACTGCGAATTCGTCCAAGCCGCCGCTTCGAATCGCCCTGCTTCCATCGATCACCCGGCATTTTACCCCGGAACCGGGCCCTGACGGAAAAAGCACGGCGGAGTTCCGGCCCGATGAATTTTACCGGCGCATCAGCGAGACACTGAAACAGCGAATCTTGGAGCAGGCCGAAACCGTCCATCCGTCGGCCGCTGGCGACCTGATTTTTTCCGGGCCTTCTCTCAACCCCCAGGTCATTTATCCGGAAAACCACGCGGCCGAGATTCGCCGCATTTGCCCCGAAGCCGATTTTGCCGTGATCCTGGTGGACAAGGATGTCCTTCGGAGCTTCAATCTCTCTTCAAAAAATGGAAACCGGGAAGAGGAAAACCTACTTTACATCGACATCATGGACATCGAGCATTCCTTGATCGACCCTGAGCTGGAAGCCGTGGGTCGGTTTATTGCCTCCCGCCTGAAGTAGACCGCAGAATTTCCCGCCCCCTTTCAAGGATCCATGTAACCGAGGAAAGCCCGCCGGCTCTGTACGGTGTAGTTGAAAAAGAACGGTTGGACACATAGGAAAAAAAGGAGAGATCGTGATGACAATAGACAGGATGGTTTTGGCATGGGCCGGCGCCATGGTGCTGGCCTCCGTACTGCTGGCGGTGATCCACAGCGGTTACTGGCTTTTTTTGACCGCATTCGTGGGGGCCAACCTTCTTCAATCCTCGGTGACCGGCTTTTGTCCACTGGTGTTCGTTTTAAAGAAGATCGGCGTAAAGCCGGGGGCCGCTTTTCACTAAGTGCACGATGGCATAATTTCGGTGACGGTTCTCAGATCAAAGGACGCTCACCGCCGAGACACGGAGGGCGCAGAGAAAACCTTCGTTTTCATCGTCGGGGGCCGTTCATTCAAACAGGAGGCGCGGATATGACCGGACAGCCACGAAAATTCATGATCGACCGCGAGAAGCTCAACACCCTGAACGCCGAGGGGTGTGCTTCGTGCGGAAAGAAATTCACCCTTGGTGACACCGCAGTGGTCGCCTGCGGCGCCTGGGGGGGCGAGGCGAAGATCATTCACGAAAATGAAGCGGTTTTCGATCCGGAAACCGGCGGTTACATAGAGCGGCGCTGCTACCAGGCGCGCCGGGGCCGGATCTGACCCATCGAACCATTTCTGATCGGCACGCCAGATTCCAGGGTGGATCGGGCGGCCATTGGAGACAAGCGGGATTCAGACGATGCGGATTGCGGCGTTTACCATGCTTTCAGGCTATTCAAAAACCGCTCCTCCAGTTCCCTGACGATACGCATTCGTTTGGCCGTCAGAAACCGGTCGTAGGGCGGTTGGGCCATTTTATACTGGCTTGCACCACACAGGTGCTCTTCAATTCGGGCCAAGGCCTCGATCGATTTGTCGCAGGCCGGGTAGCCCCTGTCATCGAGGGGGATGCGGGAATCAGCCGGAAGCCGGGAGACGTTGTTGATGTCCACCAGCTTGATCCGGCTGTCCGGCGTCGCGAACAGATTCCCGATGCCGGCGATGTCAGGAATGAGGCCCGTCTCCAGGATCATTTTCTTTGCGCCGGCAACGAAACGCCCGGCGTGCCGGACAAGATCGGCAGAAACCCGCGTCGCACCGGAAAGCGGCAGATTCCAGGGATCGAGAATTTCTCCGAAAACAGCCTCCTGGAGGCCGCACAAAAGCAGCTGCGGCCGGCCGTCGGGACGGTAGTCGACGATGAACTCTTCGGATCTGGCCAGAAGATCCGGCGGCAGGTAGGCTTCCAGGATCCGCAGCCTGCGGATCTCTTCCAGCACCTGGGAGGCTTCCGAAAACCGGCGGCGAAAAATGCGCAGCATTTTTACCGGCCGGGCCGCGGGAAATCTCCGAAGGCCCCGGTACAAAAGCCCCCTTCGCTCCTGCTCAACGTCGCTTCTGAGCAGCACCTCCAGGACGTGGGAGCGCAGCCCCTGGCGGAAGTGGCGGCGAAATATGTACGGGCTGTCCTCCCGGACGAAGTTCAAGGCCACCACGTTCCGGTGGTCCAGGGTCCTCATGTCTCGAATGTCTTTACCCACCAGCGGCTCCAGGAATCTGCGGTCCTGTCCGCGATCCCGATCGGACCGTTATTTCGACAAGCGCTCTATCGCAGCGACCGGCGCGCCTGTCGAAGTACTTGACAGAAGCAAACCGCGGCGATAAAAAATCCCTTCCGGAATTATAGAAAAGGTTCGTGTTCCGTCTTTTCAATGCGCTGTCGAGGAAGGTGATACAGATACGGATGTACCACAGGTTCTTTCCGAAACCGGTTCGACTCAATGCCCTGGCCCCTTTTCCGGCCGGGGAGTTGCTGGCTGATATGTTCGGTCGGATGAAAGGCTCCCATCCGGAGACCGCTGCCCATTGCCGGCGGGTGGCCGTAGAGGCCGAGCGGATTGCCAGGGATATGACCCTTGCCGGAGAAGTGAAGACCGTTGTAGTGCTGGCGGCTCTTTTTCACGACATCGGCAAGACGAGCATTCCCAATGACATCCTCCGAAAAGAAGGACTGCTGACCGGAGAAGAGTTCGAGGCGGTCAAGATGCACACCGAAAAAACCCGGGAAATTCTCCGGCGAATCGACTGGCCCCCGACCTTGCAAAGCGTGCCCGAGGTTGCCGGAAGCCACCACGAGCGGTGGGACGGCTCAGGCTATCCGCGGGGGGCGGCCGGAGAGGACATTCCCCTGGGCGCTCGCGTGATCGCCGTTGCCGATGCCTTCGATGCACTGACCTCCAAGCGCCGCTACCGGACGCCGATGACCGCCCTGGCGGCCGGCGGGTTTCTGGCCGGCAAGCGCGGCTCGCATTTCGATCCGGCGGTGATCGATGCGTTTCTTCGCCGGTTTTCGCCGGCCCCCTGCCGTCAAGGGATTACACACATAAGTACTTGCGCCGAACGGCCTCGTTTTTCTGAAGGTCTTCGGCGCTGCCATGGTAGCGAATCACGCCGTTGTCGATGACGTAGCCCCTTTCGCTGAGTCGAAGGGCGACTGCCAGGTTCTGCTCGGCCAGCAGTACGGTCAACCCGCTTTTTTTCAGGGCGTGAATCTGTTCTTCGAGCATCTTTACGATCAGGGGGGCCAGTCCCTCGGTGGGTTCGTCCAGCAGCAAAAGCTCGGGGTTGGTCATCAATGCCCGACCGATGGTGAGCATCTGCTGCTCGCCGCCGCTCAAAAATCCCGCCCGGCGGTGGTCGATTTTCTCCAAGGCCGGAAAAAAAGCGTACACCCGCTCCTTGTCCCATCCACCTTCTGTAAAGTTCCTGGCCGAGATCTCCAGGTTTTCGCCCACCGTCAGGTCGGCAAAGACCCTGCGATCGTCCGGCACGTACCCCATGCCGCGCCGGGCCAGGAGGTAAGGCTTTTCACCGGTGCAGGTCACCCCCTGGAAGCGGACATACCCCCTTTTGGGGGGCGTCAGCCCCATGATGCTTCGCATGGTGGTGCTCTTTCCGGCGCCGTTTCTTCCGAGCAGACAGACGCACTCACCCCGGGAGACTTCTAAAGAGACGCCGAAAAGAATGTGACTCAGGCCGTAGTAGGTATGGATTTCCGATACTTCTAACACGGCGCCGCTCCTCCCAGGTACGCTTGCTGAACCCTGAGGTTGCTTCTAACCGCCTCGGGGGTGTCCTCGACAAGGGTCTGCCCCTGCTGCATGACCATGATCCGGTCGGCGATGGAAAAGACCATTGCCATGTCGTGCTCGCAAAAAAGAATGGTCAGGCCGAATTCGGCCACGAGACGCTTCATGAGGGCCAGGGTCTGCGCGGTTTCCTCCGGGGACATGCCGGCGGTGGGTTCGTCCAGGATGAGCAGTGCAGGACGGCTTCCCAAGGCGATGGCGATTTCCAGCACCTTCTGGTCGCCATGGGATAGAAGCCCGCAGACCCGATCCGCTTTGCTGCCCAGCCCGACACTGTCGAGTATCTGGCGGGTTTCCTCCACGGCGATGGTGCGCGACGGGCGCAGTAGATTGAAGGTTTTTCCCCGCCGGGCCAGGACGGCCACCTGCACGTTTTCAAACACGCTCAGGCGGGAAAAGAGGTTGACCACCTGGTAGGATCGGGCGATCCCCATCCGGCAGATCTTGTGCGGCGCTTTGGCTGCGATCTCTTTTCCCTGGAATCGGATGCTGCCCGAGTCCGGGGCAAGCTGGCCGGTAATCAGGTGAAACAGGGTCGTCTTGCCGGCCCCGTTGGGCCCGATCACCGCCACCACCTCGCCCTGTTCGACCGTCAGGTGGGCATTGTTGACGGCCATAAACCCGTCGAAAGACTTTGTCAGGGCCTCGATGCGCAGCATGCGGATCACTCCTTGACCGGATCGGACTGCGCCGGAGCGGCTTTTTTCAAAGCAAAGCCGAGCACGCCTTCGGGAAGAAAGAAAATAAGGAGCATCAGGACGACGCCCAAAACCAGGGTCCAATACTCGGTGTAAATGCCGACAAACGTCCTGAGCACGACGATGATGGCCGCTCCGAGCATCGGCCCCAAGAAGACGAACCACCCTCCGAGCAGACACATGATGATCAACTCCAGGCTCAGGGTCCAGAACATCAGCTCCGGAAACACCGATCCTTCCACGGTGACAAACAGCGTGCCGGCAACGCCTGCGAAAAATCCGGCGATGGCCTGGCCCGCCAGCTGATGGCGGTGGACATCCACCCCAACGGCCCGGCACCGCTCCGGGTTGTCCCGGATGCCCTGGAAGATCCGGCCGAAGGGGGAGTTGACGATCAGATACATGACCAGCAGCGAGACCGAACAAACCGCCAGGGAAAAATAGTAGGCGCCGGTGGAGGAATAGACGGCGTCCGGAAGCGGAATGCCGTGGATGCCGTCGTCGCCGCCGGTAAAGGAATACCACCGGTAGGCCAGCGCCCAGATCAGGGACCCGAGCGAGATTTGCAGCATTCCGAAATAGAGCTTGGTCAGCCGGACGGTGATCAGCCCCAGAAGCAGCCCGAGCACCGCCGAGCAGCAGGGCGCCAGAAGATAGGCGAACACCGGCGGCATTCCCGCCTTGGTCAGCAAGAGGGTAAGGGCGTAGGCCCCGAATCCGTAAAAGACGGCATGGTGAAACTGGTACATTCCTCCGAAGCCGAGCACCATGTTCAGGCTGGTGGCCAGCAGGCCCGTGACCAGGATCAGGGCCGCCAGATAGATGTAGAACCGGGAAAGCACCTGGGGCGCTAAGATCAGGGCGGCCAGCATGACCACGGCGACAAGGATCGTTTTTACGGAAAACAGTGCGCGGATCACGGCAGCCCTCTTACCATGTCGATTTGAGCAGTCCCTTGGGGCGGAACAGCAGGACGATCACCACGGCCGTGTAAGGAAAGACGATGGCAAACTGCGGCCAGATCAGGATGCCTAAAGAATCGGTCAGCCCGAAGATCAGCGCCCCGAGCAGCGCCCCCCAAATGTTGCCCAGCCCCCCGATGATCACGATCAGGAAGGCCTCGATGATGATCGTGTGGTCCATCCCCTGGGTAATGTTCTGAGTGGGGGCCACCAGGGCGCCGCCGAGACCGGCCAGGTAGCAGCCGATGACGAAGGTGGCGGCAAAAATCCAACTGACATTGATGCCCACCGCCCCGACCATCTCCCGGTCGACGGCCGCGGCCCGGGCGATTTTGCCGATCTTGGTCCGGTTGGTCAGAAACCAGAGCCCGAATGCGACCAGAGGGCCGATGAAGAGCAAAAAAAGATTGTAGCGGGGAAAGGGGAGGCCGAACACGTCAAACGAGCCCTGGAGAAATCCGGGTGCCGTCAAGCTGCGGTAGTCCGACCCCCAGATGAGCTTGACCAGGTCGTTGAACACCAGGGTCATGGAAAAGGTAAAGAGCAGAAGCATCAGATGTTCCCGCTCGTAAAGATGGCAGAACAGGCCGCGCTCGGCCGCAAAGCTGAGCAGCGCCACTCCCAACGGCGCGAGCACCAGGGCGGCCCAGAACCCGATCGCTCCCGGTCCCACAGCCGTAGCGATGGTATAGGTCAAAAAGGCGCCGATCATGTAGAGCGACCCGTGGGCCACATTGGGAATCCGGAGCACACCGAGCACGAGGCTCAGCCCCGAAGAGACGATGAACAGAATCGTGGTCCGGCTCAGACCCACCAGGACCTGCTGGAACAGGGCCGCGGCGGTGATGTTGGAAGCGAAGTCCAAATGGTTTTCCCGGTTTAGGCAGTTTAGCCGGTTTGCCAGTTAGGCCAGTTTAGCCGGTTTGCCAGTGTCAGCCTTTGGAGGCCTTGCGCAGGTTTGCCTGTTGACATGGCGTATCGCCGAAGCGGGAAAACGGAAGAGAAGAGCCCCTGCTACCGATTTGGTCTTTCAGGGCGTTTTCCCTGCGTGACGGCCGTAGGACAATGTTTGCTCACTGGCAAACTGGCGAAACCGGAAACTGGCAAACTGTTTTACTTCATCCTCGCCTTTTTGATTTCCTCGATGGAAGGAGCCACTTCTTCGGGTTCGAGGGTGACGATATCGGTGGCGATGAGAAAGTCGTAGCCCTCGGCCTTTTTCGTCTTGCCCATGAACATGGGCAGCATGGCCTGATGGTCATAGGCGCGCATGGTGACTTTGCCCACCGGGCTGTCCACCGTCATCCCCTCCAGGGCGTCGATAAATTTTTCGGTGTTCACCGAGCCCGCCTTCTTGTAAGCGCCGGTGATGTACTGGGCCGCCAGCTTGCCGTATACAGCGCCCACCGCGGGGTAGCGGCCGTAAGCCTCCTGGAACTCTTTGACGAACTGTCGATTCGCCTTGGAGTTCGGGTAGTAGAAGAAGTAGTTGGAGGTGCCCAAAACCCCCTCCGGCGCGTCTAGCCCCAAGGGCTTCAGGGTTGAAAGCTCGGTGGCGGTATGCATATAAAACGGGACCCTTTCGTTGAAGCCCGTGGCTTTGGCCGCCTTTAAAAACGGCACGCAGTCTCTTCCCCCTGTGGCCACGATGACCGCATCCGGGTTCGCCGACAGCATGGCCGTGATGTAGGGGGTAAAATCGGGTTCTCCCACCTTCCACCAGGACTCTCCGAGAAGCTCCACGTCGGGACGCAGTCTTCGCAGATTTTCCCACACCCCGTCGGCAATGGCGTGGCCGTACTCATAGTCGTCGCCGGCGATCCAATACTTGACGAAAGGCATTTTGGCCAGGCCCGCGGCGCCGGCTTTCCCGGCCAGGGCCGTATTTTCGGTGATGGAAAAGACATACCGGTGGCCCGCCTCGCCGGTGATTTTCGCGCTTTTGGCAAACGTCGCCAAAAAGGGGATCCGCTCCTTTCTGGCCAGATCGGAGATGGCCAGGGCCAGGGCGCTGTTGATGGTGCCCATTAAAATGTCCACCTCCTCGCGCATGACCAGCTCCTTGGCCGCGCTCAACCCGATGTCCACCTTGAACTTGCTGTCCCGGGTGACGAACTCGATGTTTCTTCCGAGCACGCCGCCTGCGGCGTTGACCTTGTCGATCTCCAGCTTGAACGCGTCGCGGACATCGTTGGTGTAGGTGCTGGGCGGGCCGCTGTAACAGTCGACGATGCCGACTTTGATCGTTTTGGCCGCCATGGCCGGCGCTGCGCACAGGGCCAGCGCCAGGACGAATGCCAGGAATGCGGAAATCAGCGAAAATCGATTCATGGTCTGTCCTCCCTTTTTCGGATTCACCCCAGGTCGATCAAAATCCTCGATTGTTTCGAATCGTTCCAGGAAAAATGGATCGTTGCGATGCCTTCTTGCTGTTGGATTCAACGGCCGCCAATCGTTTGCCGCGCAAAAACAGGCTACATTACAGCTATATTTCAATTTGGAGTCAAGAGTTTTGTTCCAGCACGAGAAGGTGAAGTTCCCGGGGCCCATGGGCGCCGTGGACCAGGGTGGCTTCGATGTCCGCGGTCTTGCTCGGGCCGGTGATCAGGGTCAGGCATGTGGACAGACCTTCTGCTTTTTGCTCCGGATCCCATGAAAGAAGCGCGTATAACTCGGTCAGGTCGGCAAGAAGCCGGTCGGTTTCCACGATGGCCACGTGGATGGACGGCAGCAGAGAAACGCTTCTGGCCTGTCCCGGCCGGCTGCGCAGCACCAGTGTCGCGGTGTCGGCCAGGCAGAAGTCTGCGGCGGTGACGCCGATGAAGCTTTTGGCGATCTGCTCCAGCATGCGGCGGCGGGCTTCTTCGCCTGAAAGCCCCGGATCCGGTTCGGAAAAAAAGACCGGCGCATCGAGTGCGGCCGGCAGGTCCAGGCGTTCGACCAGGGGATGGCGCCAGGCCGCGACCGTTTTCCGATCGGACCATTCCGGGGATTTGTCTGCGGCCAGCCGGGTGATGACGGCAGCCGCAGCCTGGGTGTCCGGCGCAACATGAAGCTCGATATTCAACGGCGCTGCGGCCTCTTCCAGCCGGTGGATGAGCTTTCGGGTCTCTTCTCCGGTGCGCCTTGAAATTCTTTCAAGGAGCCGGTGGCTGCGGTCAGACGGCGACTCGGGAAAGAGCCGGGGCACCCGGCGCGGCGAATCGATTCCCAGGGCGCGGCGCACATTGGCCAGAAAAATTTTTTCATCGGCTGCGGTCATTGGCTTTCCAGCACTTGTGAAATGATTTGCCTGCCAGGGGGCGAAGATCCCGGTGTTTGGTCCAGCCGGCCAGAGGCGGCGGAAGACGCCTGATCATCTGCCGTTGCCTGGGCAGGAGCCGCTGCGCCAGAGCCGCAGCCTCCATGGCCCGCGTATAAAGCCGGGAGGACCCTGCCAGTTTCGACCACAAAACGAACGCCGCCTTTTCAAGGAGGCTGGTCCGCGTTACCTCCCAGCGCGGATCGCCGTCTGCCAGCTTGGCGCGCAGGGCCAGCAGCATCCGCGGGATGTCGATGTCCACCGGGCAGGCATGCCGGCAGGCGCCGCACAGGGTTTCGCCGGAGCAAAGATCTTTGGCCCGGTTGATTCCGACCAGAAGCGGGGTGACCACGGCCCCCACCGGACCCGAATAGGGATATCCGTATGCGTGGCCGCCGATGCGGCCGTAGACCGGGCAGACGTTCAAGCAGGCCGCACAGCGAATGCAGCAGAGCATTTCCCGGAACTCGGGGTCGGCCAGGATCTTGGACCGGCCGTTGTCGAGCACCACCAGGTGAAACGCTTCCGGGCCGTCGGCCTCTCCGGGCTGCCGGGGACCGCCGATGTAGCTTACATAGCCGGCCATGTTCTGGGCCGCCGCACCCCGGGCCAGAAGCCGGAACAGCATGTCGTGGTCCTCCAAGCGGGCGACGATGCGCTCCATTCCCATGAAGACCATGTGGACTTTTGGCAGGGTGGAGGCCATCCGGATGTTGCCTTCATTGGAGACGGTGGTGATATGGCCGGTTTCCGCGCACGCCAGGTTGCAGCCGCTGATCCCCATGTCGGCGGCGAGAAATTTTTCCCTCAAGGCCCGGCGGGCGGCCCGGGTCAGGGTCGGGGGATCTTCGCTGTAGGCGATGCCGAGGCGGTCGGCAAACAGCCGTCCGATCTCCTTTCTCGTTTTGTGAATGGCCGGGGCGATGATGTGGGAGGGAGATTCTCCGGCGAGCTGGACGATGTACTCGCCAAGGTCGGTCTCGACAGCTTCGATACCGGCGGCGGACAGGGATCGGTTCAGTCCGATCTCCTCGGTGACCATCGACTTTCCCTTGACCGCCACGCGCACCCCATGTCTGCGGCAGACGGCCAGGCAGTAGTCCACCGCCTCATTGGCCGTCCGGGCAAAATACACGTGTCCGCCCCGGCTGCGGATCTTTTCAGCCAGACGCGCCAATAAAACGTCGAGGTGATCGATCGACTCCCGCCGGACCTGCTTGGCGCGCTGGCGGAGTTCGGGGCCTTCCGGCAGCCGGCGGTAGCATTCGGCGGTGCCGCGGCCGAAGCGGGTTTGCAGGTTGGCCAAGGCGCCGCGGAGCACGGGGTCTGCCGCGCCTTTGGCGGCCTGTTCCCGGTATTTTTCGGTGGTGATTCTGGTCATGGTGATTAAAGATGTTGTTTTTCTGGTTTTTTCTCCACGGAGGCCTTTTGGCCGGCCAGCACCTGGGCGATATGCATCACCCGCACCGGAAGGTGTTTCCGGTGCAGCATCCCTTCGATGTTCATCAGGCAGCCCATGTCGCACCCGACGACCGTATCGGCGCCGGAGGCGAGGATGTTCTTGACCTTGTCTTCGAGCAGGGCCGCAGAGATGTCCGGATATTTCACCGAAAAGCTCCCGCCGAATCCGCAGCAGTGGTCTGAATCGGGCATCTCGACAAATTCGGCGCCGGCTACGTTGGCCAGCAGACGCCTGGGCTGATCGGCGATGCCCAGGGTGTGGAGCAGGTGGCAGGAATCATGGTAGGTGATCCGGCCGGAAAAGCCGGCCCCCACATCCTCGACGCCGAGCACGTCGACCAGGTACTCGGTGAATTCGAAGGTGCGGGCGGCTGTCTGCGCCGCTCGTGGGCCCCATTTCCGGTCTCTGTCGAACAACGGGGCATAGTGGTGCCGGACCATGGCCACACAGGAGCCGGACGGGCAGACAATCGGGCCGTAAGGTTCGAACACCTCGATGAAGTGCCGGGCCGCGGTGCGGGCTTCTTTCCGGTAGCCGGAATTGAAGGCCGGCTGCCCGCAGCAGGTCTGTTTCTCGGGATAGACCGGGTCGATGCCAAGCCGGCGAAGCACGGCGAAAACGGCTTGCCCCACCTCCGGGGCAAACGCGTCCACCAGGCACGGGATGAACAGTGCAGGTCTGACAATGATGCGGCCAGTCGATGTCATCGGCATGTTCCGAAACTCCTTGATATCCGGTTCCGTCTTTTACAAGGAGGAGTCATCTCTTTGCAACCCCTCGAAGGGGTTTTACATCGGCATTCTGCCTCTCATCATCGGAATACATCGATAGGCCTTTATTTCCTTCAGCAGTGAGGATCAAGAACAAACGGGGATAACGCCGGCCACCGTCAATAAATGCCTCAGGCGTTTGCAGCGCCTCGGGATTGTACAGGAGCTGACCGAGCGCAAACGCAACCGGGTCTTCAGCTACAAAAAATACCGGCAGATCCTGAACGGGGGAACGGAGCTCCCGGCTTAGGGGTTTGCTTCCAGGCCGGGCTCCGGGCAGGCCGCCTGAGGCGGGCCATATTTGTAATAGCCTGTGGTGTTCCGACTATATGCGTCAAAACTTGCTTTCAATTCTAAAACCGAACTATTATCCAACTCACAAAGAGCACAAATAGCCATGCAAACGAGACAGCCCAAAGCCAATTTTTCCAATGATCTCCGAAGTACTTTTTTGTTGATTGAAGTACCCACTTCCAGCCAAGCAAAATATGGATTACAAGGAGACCGAGAAGAAATAATGACAGGGCGAGATGAATATCGCCCCATTCATGACGATGTAGCCCTCGGAAATTGCCAACCATTTTTGAACGACAATCAGTAGCAGGACAAAAGCAAAGAACCTCAATGAGCGACAATTTTGTAACTATTCCTTCAACAGCAGAAAATTGAATGATAGAAGGCCTTAAATATCTGCAGGTGCTTTTGGTGTCTCAGTCATGTAATGCTTTGCCGCACCTAAAAAGTGAAGCGTTATGAGTGTTGGAATAAGGTAGGTTCCCAGGATCACATGGATCAATTCAGCAAGTTCATGGATAGATGATAGGTTTTGAAGTGGCAAATAGATTGTAAACCAACCGAATACGTTCATTGCTTCCCCTTCGGTAAAAATATACAATGGTCCAGTGAATACCTGTATGGTCAAAAAAATAAGCAATAATCGATGCACTAAAAAAGCAGCCCATTTCTCAATTCTGGACCGCCCCAAATTGTCGGGGAAACCCTCATAAAGTCGATAGGCAACACGCCATAAAGCAAAAAAGAAAACAAAAAATCCCAGCCCGATATGAACACCCAGAACATAATCTTCGATACCGTAGTTTGGAGCTTGGGAAGCCACTAAGCCCAAAACAAGCATCACAATAACAAATAGCGCTGTAACCCAATGATTAATAATGGAGATACCCGAGTACGAAACAGGTTTTCTCATTTTTCTCCTTTTCGGAATTTTTGGTTTTTTGAAATTTTCAGCCCTTTTAAAAAGTGCCTTGAGTGATTTCTGTGACGTCGCAAAAGACCTTCCACTGCACTTTGTCTCTGGATTTTGAAGAGTTGACATCGGCTCTTCTATAGGAAAAGTGCTACTTTTCACCAGGCCCATTAGCATCCGGCGCGATCATATGCCCCTTGTTGGCTTTGCGGATGATCTCCGTGACCATCTGCTGCACCTCTTCGGTGGTGAGAGCGTCTTCGAAACTTGGCATGGCTAACCCGAAGAATTTTCCCTTCAAAATCGTTTTGATCATCTCGTCGTCCCGCGCGCTACGCTGCCAATCCTGGTCTGTAAAGTCCTGGCCACTTAGTTTCTCACCCTCTGCGCTAACGGCTGAGCCGTCTGGTCCGTGACAACTGGCGCAGTTTTGCTGATAGAACGCCCTTAGATCTTTCCCGGCAGGGCCTTGCGCCATAACAGGTGTAATAAAAAAGGCAAGAAGCAGTGCAACCCGTATCGCTACGCGCCTGACTTTCATGAACATCCAGTGCAATTTAATGCCATTTGTGCCCGGCTGTTTAATGCTGGATGTATCAATCGGACGTCCCATCTTTGTACCTCCTTTTCATGAGCGACACTCACTCATCAACATGTAGGGGGAGAGCAATCTGTTCCCGAAGCGCTTAAAGGCATCGCACTGTGCTCAGTTTCAAGTTTTGGGGCTCATCCCTTCGGACGAATTCGGTATTCCTCGGAAAATCTGACAAATTCCGCGTGCACTTACCCTTAATGCCCGGCTTTAAGCGTAGGTACAACCCACAAGATGCTGTATCCGATGCTCGGCTATCGAAGCAGCAGTTTGATCAGCCGCATCTTCCATTGGGAAAAAGGCGGATACCGAAGCGGTGCATCCGGAAAGGCCGTGCGCTTCAGGATGCTTTTGAAATGGGAAAAAGCGTCGAAGCCGGCTTTGCCGTGGTAGCTGCCCATTCCGCTTTGCCCGATGCCGCCGAACGGCAGGTGCGGAGTTGCCAGGTGCAGCAATACATCATTGATGCATCCCCCGCCAAAGGAGATTTGGTCGATGACCTGTTGTCTGCCCGCAGAACCCTTTCCGAAGTAATACAGGGCCAGGGGCTTGGGGCGCCGGTTGACCGATGTTACCGCCTCGTCCAGGGTCGAAAAAGAAAGCACCGGCAGCAGGGGTCCGAAAATTTCTTCTTCCATGACCGGATCGTTCCATCCGACCCGGTCTACCACCGTGGGGGCGATGTAGCGATCTTCGGCGTCGCTGACGCCGCCCATAAGGATTCTCCCCGACCGAAGCAGTCCGGTGAGACGCTTAAAGTGATCCTCGTTGATGATTCGGGGATAATCCGGACTTTGGCGCGGGTTCGCCCCGAAAAACGCTTTGACAGAAGCCTCGATCGCCTCGATCAGCGGCTCTTTAACCGATTCGTGCACGAGCAGATAGTCCGGCGCCACGCAGGTCTGGCCGGCATTGAGAAATTTGCCCCAGGCGATGCGCCTGGCCGCCGTCGTCATATTCGCATCGGCGGCGACGATGCAGGGGCTTTTGCCGCCGAGTTCCAGGGTGACAGGCGTCAATTGCCTGGCGGCGGCGGCCATGACGATTTTTCCCACCCGGGTGCTGCCGGTGAAAAAGATCTTGTCGAAGCGTTCGTCCAGCAGCGCCCTGCTGACCTCGGCATCGCCTTGGACCACGGCCACATGGGCCGGATCAAACGCACGGCCGACGATGCCGGCCAGCGTCGAGGCGGTGCGCCAAGAGAATTCCGACGGCTTGACGACCACGCAATTTCCCGCGGCAACGGCGGCCGCCAGGGGGGCAACGGCAAGCTGAAAGGGATAGTTCCAAGGGGCGACGACTAAAGAGACGCCGAAGGGTTCCGGGTAGATGACGCTTGCCGCGGGAAAATGGACCAGCGGTGTACGCACCCGCTTGGGCGAGGCCCACCGCCGGAGTCGGCGTCGGGCGAAGCGGATTTCATCCAGCACCGGCCCGATCTCGGTCAGGTAGCCCTCGTAGGCGGATTTGTTCAGGTCCGCTGCAAGGGCCTGCAGGATTTCTGCTTCGCCCTCGACGATCGCCTTCCGGAGAAGATCCAGCGCACGGCGGCGGAAGCGGAGGCTGCGGGTGACGCCCGATTCAAAGAATCCCCGCTGTTTTTCGACGATGTCGGAAACAGTTTCGATGATGTTGCATTTCCTTCGGAACGTTATTCTGACAAGCGCTCTATCCGATACCGGAATACGCTTTCTCTCGTCAAGCGCCTTCTTTGCCGATCCTTTTCTTGATCGCCGCCTTGAAGTTTTCGATCAGCTCGTAGTTGGCCGGCGTGATGAGCAGTGTCAGCAAGGTGGCGCTGGAAAGCCCGGCCACGAAGGCGGTGGCCATGGGCGCCCAGGAGATCGACCGGCTGGGAATGCCGATGGCCATGGGTAAAAGACCGAGCATGGTGGTGATCGTGGTGATCACCACCGGCCGCATCCGGGCCCCGCAGGCTTCGATGACCGCTTCGCGCATCGGTTTTCCCATCCGCATCCGCACGTTCATGAAATCGATCAGAAGCAAAGAATCGTTGACCACCAGGCCGGTCAGCCCGACAATGGCCATGAAGCTTCCCACCGTGAACGTGGTTCGGGTGACGAACAGGCCGATGACCACCCCGATCAGGGCAAAGGGTACCGCGGTGATGATGAGCAGCGGCTGGAGGTAGTCTTTGAACTGGGTGGCCAGGACCAGGTAGATGAGCAACAGGGCGATAAAAAAAGCGAAAGTCAAAGAGGTGTAGGATTTGCTGGTCGATTCGAATTCCCCGCCGTAAGAAAGCGAGACCCCTTGGAAGCGGTCCTGGTTCTGTGCAAAATAGCGGGAAACAAGTACCTGGACCCGGGCCGGGGAGAGCTTGGATCCTTCCTCGATGTCTGCGGTGATGGTGATGGTCGGCTTGCCCTTGTACCGGTGGCGGACATTGAGCTCTTCACGATATGCCACCTCCACCAGGTCCCCGACCCGCACCGGGGCGGTGCTGTCTTCGACCACGGGCACCTGAACGATGTCGGCCGGGGCTGAAAGACCCACCGACGCGAAATTGCCCGGATCGCCGACGCGGGCGATGCGCACCAGCAGATCGACTTCTTCGTCCTCGCTGCGGAACTTTCCCGCGTATCGTCCGCTCAAGGCCCCGGCTACCAGGGCGGTGACCCCGCCCGGGCGCAGGCCGTATTCGAACACCTTCTCGGACTTCGGCGCGAAGACGGCGGTCCGGTGGGTCTCGGGTCGATCGTCTCCCAGGGCGATCAGGGCGTTTAGCTCGGGCATTTCGCCCATCGCCCCCAGAAGCCGGTCGCTTGCGGCGACGGCCCCCTCCAGGGTCGGTGCCGTTACGCGGATATTGACCGCCTTTCCGGTGGGCGGTCCGTCGCTTTCTTCAAACACCCGGACTTTTGGGGCGAATGCGCTGCGGCCGTAATGCTCGGCCACATAGGCCGATACGGCGCTGCGGACATAGGCCAGGTGCCGCATCGGGTCGTTTCCCGGGTTTTGGGGAAAATCCCGGACGCCCTTTTCCGGCAGAGTGACCACGATCTGGCCGTAGTTTCCGCCGTTGTGCCGGGTGTAGTCCTCGTCCTCGTAGAATCCTGCGCTGCCGGAAGCCGAATGGGCCTGGCCGCTGCCCTGGGCCATGATGAACCGGGAAAGGTCCCGGACCACCGCATCGGTCTTTTCAATGGCGGTGCCCGCAGGCATGGCCACCGTCACATGGTACCGGAAATAGTTGCCGGGAAAGAATTTGACCTTGATCAGGGGGGCGATGCCGGTGATCGACAGCACCAGGATCGCCAGTGCTGCGGTCAGCAGGACGCTCATGACCGAAAAGGTGAAAAGCTTGTGGCCCAGGATATTGACCACCAGACCCTGGTAGACCCTCCACAGGGGGGCAAAAAGACCGGAGCGAAGGTGCACGAAAGGGTCGATGTTCTCGTCGATCACTTCGCCGCCGCTGTCGGTTCTTTTCGGGCTCCAGTCCAGAATGTGAATCGGGAGGATGAACAGGGCCTCGATCAGGGAGGCGGCCAGTGCGTAGGTGACGGTCTTGGGGATGTAGGAGAAAAACTCGCCGGTGCTGCCGGTCATGATCAGCATGGGCACAAAGGCCAGGATGGTCGTCATCGCCGAGCTGATCACCGGAATCATGACTTCGGCGGTTCCATCGACCACGGCCTGCTGCCTTTTTTTCCCCATCTGCCGATGCCGGAAGATATTTTCCATGATGATCACCGCGTCGTCGACCATGATCCCGGTGACAAGGACAAAGGCGAACAGGCTGATCGTGTTGAGCGATACCCCGGTGAGTTTCATCATCAAAATGGCGCACAGAAAGGAAAAGGGTATCCCGACGGAGGTGATCAGGGCATTTCCCAACCCGAGGCCGAGCCACAATACCACGAGAATCAGAAGCATGCCGAGGGCCAGGTTTCCGCCCAGGGTGCTCAACGCGTCGTTGATCTCGATGGTCGAGTCGTTGGTGAACACGACCCGGATGCCGTCTTCGGCGTTTTCGGCGCCGAATTGCCGGGCGGCCGCCTTCACCGCTTCGGAGATGTTGACGGCGTTTGCCGTGACTTCTTTGGTCACCCGGAGCCGGACCGTGTTGTCGCCGTTGACCGAAGGGATCAGGATCGGGTCCCGGTGGCTCATCCGGGCGGTGGCGACCAGGTCGGCCACCCGGACGAAATTGCCGTCCCCGTCTTTTCGGACCACCACGTCGAGCACCTGGCGCTGGCGCTGCATGCGGGCGCCGGCATCGAGCATGAACTCGGCCTCGCCCTGCCGGAATCGGCCGGTGGGGATTTTGGTGTTGGCCGAGGCGATGGCGTTTGCCGCCTGGTCGAAGGTGATGCCGAAGCCGCGGAGCCGCTCCGGGTCCAGGGACACGTGAAACTCTTGTTCGAAGTCGCCTTCGATTTCGGCGTCCCGGACCTGGGGAATCGCGATCAGGCGGGTGCGCAGCTGTTCCGCATAAAGCTCCAGGCTGCGCTGGGGGATGTCTCCGGTGATGTTGACCACCACCACCGGCAGCCATACGTCGGTATCGACGTAGGTGAAAACCGGCTCATCGACCTCGGCCGGCAGTTCGGCCCGGACATTGAGCACCCGGAAGCGAAGATCGTCGTAAAGGGCCTCGTAGTCGGAGTCGTCGATGAACTTCACATGGACGTTGGAAAAGTTCCGGTAAGACTCGGACTGGATGTATTCCACGTTCTCCAGGCCGTCCAAGGCGTCTTCGATTTCGGTGGTCACCAGAGTTTCCACGTCCTCGGCAGAGGCCCCGAAGAAAACGGTCCGGATGAAGACCTGCCCCATGTCCACGGTGGGCATGTTCTCCAGGGGGGTGGTAAACGCGGCAAAGGCGCCGGCCACCACCAGGATCACGAAGACCACGTTGATGAAGACCTTCTGGCGGATGGTGTAGCCGATGACGGGTTTCACGAATGGCGGTCCGGGTTTGGAGATTTATCTGTCTGGATGATAAGTGAAAAAATGCCTAAAATGAGCTAAAATGCCTACAATGCCTAAAATGGCGGTGTCGCTTCGCTCCGGCGTTCCGAAAAAGAGGTGTTTACAAAGAATCCCATAAGTGACTGAAATGGGACATGCTTCCAAAATTTTAGGCATTCTAGCTCATTTTAGGCATTTTAGGCATTCACCTTTCTACGGCGTTTCCGCCGGCAACAGCGCCATCCCCGGCCGCAGCCGTTCGTTTTCCGCGATCCGCAGCCGGCTGTCCGTTTCTCCCAGCACGATGATCTGGATTTCTTCTCCGGTGTCCTTCAACCGGACTCGGGGATTTTCAAACCGGTTCACGACGGCCGCCTTGGGTACCGAGAGGCCCGGGGCCGGGACTTCGACCGAAAGAGTCATGACCAGTCCACCCCGATGCTCTCCGTCCCACCGGACTATGGAAATTTCCACGGCCAGCTTGCGGGTGTTTTCGTCGAACTCGGGGTTGACCCAGCCGATGGCCGCTTTTGCCGGGCGCCTGTCGAGCCTGGCGGCAAAAGGCGTCCGAAGGGCTCGAAGCGCTGAAAGCTCGGCAGGGGTGACGGAAAGCGGCACGACCAGCCGGCGATAATCGCCCACCGACGCCAGCCGGGTCGACGGGCCGACGATTTCTCCTGGATCCACAAGGCGCTCGGTGACGATCCACCCTTCCGGAGCATAAATGTCATGGCGGCGGCGCCGCTCCATCAGCTCGTTTAGCCGGATTTGCTCCGCGGCTTTTTCCGCCAGCAGGGCCCGGCTTTCCAGGACTGCCTGGTCGAGCTCCTGCCGGAGCTGATCCCGGCGCTGCTCCGTTGTGCTGTTTTTTCGAAACAGGGCGTCGATCCGCTCAAATTCTTTACCCAGAAAAACGATCCGCGATTCGGCTCCGGCCAGGGCCGCATCGAGCCGCTGGATTCCCCGGCGGGCCAGACCGATGGAAAAATCGACGAAGGTCGGATCGATCCGGACAAAAGCCGCTTTGCCCACGACATCGCCCACGTCGTAAGCGACATCCAGCACCTTGCCGGTCACTTCGGCCGACAGGGACACGTCGGCCGCGCTGCGGGTGTATCCAGTCAACGCGACCTGCTGGTAGGCTTCTCCTACGAAATGCGGGGCAGCGGCGGCCCAGGCGGGTAACGCCGCAAGAAAAATCAGGGACCAAAATCCGCGTTTCATCGATTCATCTCCGGGCGGCACCTCGACATAAAAAACGCGGTCCCAACGTGCAAACCGCGGGCAGTGGGTTCTCCGGGCAAAAAAGATAGCACAGGCGGTCCGAAGATCTACACCCGGCTTTGCTTGTCACGTCGTTTACACGACCACGATATCCGTCGGCACCCGAGAGGCTTTTCGGCAGCCGTTTTCGGTGACGGCGACCACGCTTTCGATGCCGACGCCGAACTCCCCCGCAAAGCACATTTTCGGCTCCAGGGCGATGGTCATCCCGGGCAGCAGGACGTCGGTCCGGTTGCGGGCGAGCATGGGCGGCTCCACGAGCTCGGCGCCGATGCCATGGCCGATGAACCTGGACTTGTACCCGGGCAGGCCGAGAAAGGCCTCCTCATAGCCGAGGCGCTTAGCGTGGGAGACGGCCTGTTCGAACAGGTCCCCGGCAACCACACCGGGCCGCACGGCCTCGATGAGGCCGTCGTGGATTTCAATGGCGGCCCGGCACGCGCTTTGCGCCTTTTCGGGCATCGAGCCGATGGCGAACATTCGGGTTTCGTCCATGTGATAGCCGTTCAAGACGGTGCCGAAATCGACCATGATGGGTTCTCCGGCTGCCAGCCGGCGGTGCCCGGCGCCGCTGGGAAAGGCCGGAGAAGTCCCTTCCCCGGAAACCGGCGAATCGATGGCCCCGCCCACGCCGCCGCTTTTTCCGGCGACCACGTGCCAGGGATAGGCGGCGCCTGCCGCGTTTCGGCTCATGAGCATCCCCCCGTGTCCACGATCCCGTGCATAGGCTTCGACCAGACCGGCAAACGCCATTTCCGTCAGCCCCGGCGTTAAAATGGTACGCATGTGGGCGAAGATCTCCGCCGAGAGCGCCGCCGCGGCGTCGATTTGCGCCAGTTCCCAGTGAGATTTGACCGAACGCACTTTCAGGATCAGCGGTGAGATGTCTGCAACATCGGACGGTGCCAGCAGACTGCGGTAGTATTCGAATTCGCGCACCGGCAGCACGTCGAGTTCGAAGCCGATCCGGACCCGGCCCGGGCCGAAAAAATCGACGATCCGGTCGGTCAGCTCCTTGACCGAGCGGATTTCCACGATCCATTCCAGCCCCGATTCATTCCTTGCCCGGGGCGCATATCGTCGGACAAAGAGCGCCGGTTCTCCTTCGGCCGGGATATAGAGATAACCGTTCTGGGCGGTGCCGGTAAAATAGAACAGGTCGACTCGCTGGGCGATGAAGGCAGCCTCGATCTGTTCCTGTTGAAGCTCCATTTGAATCCGGCGGATCCGTTCTCGGATCTCCCGATTCGGAACGCGAAATAATCTGGTCATGGCAGGGGGGAAAAAAACTCCTCTTGATCGAATTGGCTAAGCGGTTTGCAGGACAGGCAAACGCGGTTGAACAGCGGGTTGCTGGCCTCGTAAACTCGGTTGACGGCCGCCCGGCAGATCTCCGGGTCGGATTCGATGCCGATGCCGCTTCGGTGGCATTGCAGGGCGGCGGTCAGCACCACTCCGGAACCGCAGAACGGGTCGAGCACCGTATCGCCCCAGTAGGAAAACATCCGGATGAGGCGCGCGGCGATCTCCACCGGAAACGGGGCGTGCATCGGGTCTTCGGCCGTTGTAGACCACATCTGCCGGAACCAGCGCCGGTAGCGGTCCCGGGCGATTCGGCTCTGGTTGCGTTGACTGGGGGTCGGCTTTCGATAGCCCCCGGGTTTTCGCTCCATCAGTATTAGGGCGGCGTCACTGGGAATCGCCGCATTGGGTTCATAGGGTTTGCCCAGAAAGGCCGGGCTGCGGCGCGTGGGCGGTCTGTGCCAGAAAACCGGGGTCAGATGATCGTAGCCGATGTCGCGGCAAAGCAGACTGATGTCTGCCGTAAACGGAAGCAGCCGGTGCCGCCCGTGTTCCCGGCGGGAAAGCCAGATGTCCGAGGCGATGCAGGCCAGCCGGCCTCCAGGTACCAGCACGCGAAACAGCTCTGATAGTACGATCTTCAGCTCGACCAGGTAGCTTTGATAGTCGAGGGGCGCGCCGAAGCGCACTGTTCCGGTGGAAGATGAAGGAATCGGCCATTGCGGCGGAGCGGTGACGACCAGGTGGACGGAACGGTCCGGGATCGGACCCAGTTTGCGCGGATCCCCCTCAAGCACCGTGAATTTTGCCTCTTCCCGGTTTGTTCTGCGTTGATCCGGCATGGATCGGCGTCCTTTCAGCCACGGTTCGAGAATCGGGATCGGTGCAAAATGTAACACTCCGAAACCGGATTATACTCGTTTCGAAACGGATCTTCGCTTCTGAACCGCTTTCAGCTTCAACTTCATACCACAACCCCGGTGGAGGGACAATCAGCCCCGAAACCCGCCGACAGCGTTCGGCCTTGCAAGGAAGAGCGGCACCGGCTATGACGAGGAAGTTTTTTGAGAAAGCAGCCCAAAAGCCAATTAACCAATCAACCAGGCAACCGTTTCACCCACGGCCCCGTCAACGGAGCCATCGCCATGATCCAATTTCGATATTGCCCGCGCTGCGGCGAAAGGCTCGAAGAGCGCGGGCGCCGGAGGTTCTGCCCCCGATGCGAAAAGGTCCATTACCGGAATCCCACCGTGGGTGTGGCTGTGGTGCTTCTCGAAGAAAACCGCCTGCTGCTGGTGCGTCGATCCGGCTCCTACGCGGGAAGCTGGTGCATTCCCTGCGGACACGTGGAGTGGGGCGAGGATGTGCGCAAGGCCGCGCAAAGGGAAATCAAAGAAGAAACCGGACTTTTCGTGACCCTCGGGCCGGTTTTTGCCGTACACTCCAACTTCCACGACCCGGAGGTGCTGACCGCCGGCATCTGGTTCTGGGCAACCTCCTTCCAGGGGACACCGGCAGCCGGCAGCGACGCCGACCGTGTGAGGTTTTTCCCCATAGACGGGCTGCCGGAGAACCTGGCCTTCCCCACGGACCGGCTCGTCATCGACAAGCTCCGGCGCTGCCTGGCTTCGGGGGAGCTCGATACCTGGCTGGGCCTGTGTGTGTCACGCAGGCCATAGACTCCTCAGGCTCAGTGTCCTGCTGGGATGCCGGGAGGCCAGGAAGCTGGAAAGTATCAAATAGCAAGGCAAGGACACGATTTGTATCGGGTTTTACTCTATGCCCCATGCCCTATGCGCTATGCCCTGTGCCCCATGACCCATGCGCCCTAAAATGACTACGATTCGGCAGGAAATGACCCGGCTGCTGGAGCAAGACCCCCGCGACGCCCGCGAGCTGTCCCAGATTCTGGGAATAAAGGAAAAGGAGGTCTACGAGCACCTGGCCCATGTCGCCAAATCGGTGAAGGCGCAAAAAAAGAAATTGACGGTCCTTCCCTTTTCCTGCCTAACCTGCGGTTTTGTCTTCGAAAACCGCCGGCGCTTCACCCGGCCGGGCCGGTGCCCCAAGTGCAAGGACTCGCGGGTGGAATATCCGCTATATAAAATAGGTTGAAGAAGGCTCAGGGGTTCAGCGGTTCAAGGGTTGAGAATCGGATCCTTCCGATCCGTCGGATCGGTCCGATCTTACCGGTAACTTGAACGCGCGCTACCTGGCACCCACGCCGATCGGTGTCGAACTGGAGCTTCGCTCGAAAGTCGAAGAGATGCACCCGCGAAAGGCGATTGTTTCCTGCTCGGTGGTTGCGGACGGAAAGGAGTGCGCCAGAGGGGAGGTGGCGGCGGTGAGAGCCTCCTTTGAATGAGGCCGCATTTCCAGCTTTGATTTTTTCAGGGGCGATAGGGAGTGTAGTCCGCAGATTGCATTTCGATGCACTATGGCGGGATTGCGTCTAACTCGGATTGGCTACCCGACAGGCACGCTCTTTGATTAGACCTAAAGATGAAGGAATTGATCAGGTGAGAGAAAACTGAGTTGACAAGCGTAACCCCATAGGTTACATATAATTCA
>Ga0272443_10002480_pt1 | contig 23479 bp, 19 predicted proteins | sample SSMAcet12_FD_193581 | JGI IMG/M metagenome (GOLD analysis project Ga0272443, IMG submission 193581) | Marine sediment archaeal communities from Little Sippewissett salt marsh, Falmouth, MA, United States - SSM-Acet-12 | ecosystem: Environmental > Aquatic > Marine > Wetlands > Sediment ...
TAACGGTGCTGCGATCATTGACGGAACCGCTCGCCGATGTCGAAAAACGCGCGAAACGGCTCCTGGCCCTGCTGGAGAAATTATCCCTGAAAGACATAACCTTCTCGATTACCAGGGAACACTCCCTGGCCGGCGGCGGATCTCTTCCCACCCAGAAAATTCCTACTTTCGCCATAGCGGTTACCTCTCGCAGCATATCGCCGAGCAGGCTGGAAAGAAGGTTGCGGGGGCTGAAAGTTCCCATAATCGCGCGAATAGTTGAAGACAACGTTCTCTTCGATCTGAGAACGATAGCCCAAGAGGAATTTGTTTTTATACAGGACGGCATGAAAAACCTGGAAACATACTCGTGAATCGGTCGTTTCTCAAGCACTCCATTTCGTACTTCGCATGGTAAAAAACAAAAATCGGTATGGTATCTTCAGACAAACCCGTCACACAGTTCATTGTATCTCCCGCTGAGAGCGGAGAAAGACTCGACGTTTTTTTGTCCGGGAAAGATGTGCTCGTTACACGCTCGCAGGTCAAGAGAGTGATCGATGACGGACAGGTGCTCGTAAACGGCGCTGCGGTCAAACCGTCGTGCCGCCTGAAGAACGGAGATACGGTCATGGTCCGGATGGAGGCCCCGGAAGAATGTGCCCTCGCTCCCGAAGAAATACCCCTCGATATCATCTATGAAGACGCTCATCTCCTTGTAGTGAACAAACCGAGCGGCATGGTCGTCCATCCCGCGGCGGGAAACCGGAGCGGTACGCTTGTCAACGCTCTGCTCTTTCATTGCCGGGATCTTTCCGGGATCGGCGGGATCAAAAGACCCGGTATCGTGCATCGCCTTGACAAGAACACATCGGGTCTCATGGTGATCGCAAAGTCGGATGAAGCCCACACAGGGCTGGCGAAACAATTCAAAGAACATCTTGTGAAAAAGATATACAGGGTCCTCGTGCATGGCACTATAAAGGGAGATGAGGGGATAATCGATCTCTCAATAGGGAGACATCCTGTTGACAGGAAAAAAATGTCAACCAACAGCAAACGGGGCAAGGAATCTCTGACCCGGTGGAGAGTCGAGGAACGTTACACGATTGCTACGCTTCTTGCCGTCCGCATCGAGACAGGTAGAACGCACCAGATCCGGGTGCACTTAAACGCCACCGGATATCCTGTCATCGGGGACGCGGTGTACGGCAACTCGAAAAAAAGAATCGAAGCGGTAAAAGATAACCTGCTTCGGGTCGCGCTGAGACGGCTCAGAAGGCAAGCCCTTCATTCAAGCGAGCTTTGCTTCCATCACCCTGTTACAGGGGATGTTATGGATTTTTCATCCCCGCTTCCGGAGGATATGGAAGAGTTGTGCAGGGAACTCAGGGATAGCGGGAACTAATGGACGGAAAGACGGACAACAGGTACGGCACAGCGGATACGTTCAGATTTTCGACGAGAGATACTGTTCGATATCTGGAGTGTACGGCGCTCGGTGAGTACGATTGGGTAACCCACGCGTTTTGTACCAGATGGGGCGGCACAAGCGAAGGAGCGCTGGCGGACCTCAACTTCGGAACCCGTTCGGGCGACACCGAAGAACACCTGCTGAAGAACAGGGAGATACTCTGTTCCGCCTTTTGCATGGAGGAAGACCGCCTTATCACCCTCGATCAGGCCCACGGGAACAACCTCCTGATCGTTGATGAAAAGACCCTCGATCGGCGGCGTGGCAAAACGCTCGAATATGACGGCATTATCTCAGCGTTGCCGGGAGTGCCCCTCGGCATAAAAACAGCCGACTGCGTTCCGGTGTTTCTCGCCGACCCCGAAAAGCGGGTCATCGGAGCGGTTCACGCCGGATGGAAGGGAGCCTCCCTGGGAATCGTCTCCCGGGCCGCGGACATTTTCGTGAGCCAATTTTTCTCCACGCCGACGGACATTATGGCGGTAATAGGTCCCTCTATCGGCCCGTGCTGCTACGAGGTTGACGAACCCGTCTTCCGTCACTTCGACGACAATCGCGAAAAAGAATCCTTTCTCACACAATCTGAAAATGAGGATAAAAGAATGCTTGATCTCCCGGCCGCAAACAGATCCCAACTCCTCGACGCGGGCATTCCCCCGGGAAATATATTTTCCGCTGATATCTGTACCTCCTGTAACAAAAACACCTTTTTTTCGCACCGGGGTGAAGGTGGCGACACGGGAAGACAAATGAGCTTTATCATGCTGAGGTAAGTGCCGATCGAAACAACGCACAAAAAATCCTTGACATCTCCGCGGCTTTGATATAGATGGGGACTTCGTTACGGTTATGTGCTAACTCCTTCCTTTTGAAGTATTTCAAGAGACCAGATTAGCTATCGGGAAAAAGAGAACGTTGCAGCGCGCATCACAGATGCCGGGAGTCTTTTAGCAATTCTAACCCTGTTTAAAGAAATTCTGGTTTACCGCCGGAATCCTTTTAATACTTTCCATACGTTTTCAAGGAGATAAAAAAATATAATACAACCCATGCCTGAATCGGGGAAAAGGTGTCTGCGTGTATACTCCAACGAATACCTGTCAGGGGGAATGACACCAGAACATCAATAAAGGAACGGTATATGAACATTTCAGAAGTCAAAAGCAAATCGATAGGTGAACTCAATAAATTAGCGGAAGAACTTAATGTAGTAGGCGCAAGCGGGATGAAAAGGCAGGATCTCATCTTTGCGGTCCTGCAAACCCAGACGGAAAAGAACGGAACAATTACCGGAGAGGGCGTCCTCGAAACACTTCCCGACGGATTCGGGTTTCTCAGATCGGTAGGGTATAATTATTTTCCGGGACCTGATGATATTTATGTTTCCCCATCGCAGATACGCCGGTTCGGGATGAAAACGGGAGACACGATATACGGCGAGGTGAGGCCCCCTAAAGAGGGCGAAAAATATTTTGCCCTTTTGAAGGTGGAATCCATAAATTTCGAGCCTCCGGATGCGGCCAAAGGCAAGATCCTCTTTGATAATCTGACCCCCCTTTATCCCGAAGAAAAATGGTTGCTGGAATCTGATCCGGAGAATTACTCGACGAGGGTAATGGATATCTTCACTCCGATCGGCAAGGGACAGAGAGGTCTTATCGTATCGCCTCCGAGAACGGGGAAAACGGTCCTTTTAAAAGACATTGCCAACAGCATTACCGCCAACCATGAAGATGCCCTCCTGATGGTTCTCCTGATAGATGAACGCCCTGAAGAAGTAACAGATATGGAACGAAGCGTTTCCGGCGAAGTGATTTCTTCAACCTTTGACGAAACCGCCACACGGCATGTCCAGATTGCGGAGATGGTTCTTGAAAAGGCAAAACGACTGGTTGAACATAACCGGGATGTTGTCATACTCCTGGACAGCATCACGAGACTTGCCAGGGCATATAATTCCGTTGTACCGCCCAGCGGAAAGGTACTCTCCGGCGGTGTTGATTCCAACGCCCTCCACAAACCGAAACGATTTTTCGGCGCCGCGAGAAATATTGAAGGGGGCGGCAGCCTTACAATAATCTCAACTGCCCTTATCGATACCGGAAGCCGGATGGACGAAGTGATCTTTGAAGAGTTCAAGGGCACGGGAAATATGGAACTTCATCTCGACAGAAGAATCTCCGACAGGAGAATCTTTCCCTCGTTTGATCTTGTCCGTTCAGGCACAAGAAAAGAAGAGATGCTGATAGAGAAGGAAAATCTGAACAGAATATGGATCCTGAGAAGGCTGCTGCAGGAGATGAATCCTGTGGATGCCATGGAATTTATCATCGACAAGATAAAACGGACAACTACCAACAAGGAATTTTTTAAATCAATGAATCAGTGAGATTCTGAATTATTTACTTGAAACTCGTTTGTATATGTATATAATAGCGCATTTTTAATGCTGAAGGAGATTTGTAGAGACCATGAAAAAGGATTTACACCCGGAATATAAGGAATCGAAAGTGACATGTGTCTGCGGAAATGTCATTGAAACCAGATCAACCAGGGGCGATATCAAGATTGAAATATGCTCCAAATGTCATCCGTTTTTCACTGGAAAACAGAAAATAATGGATACCGCCGGAAGGATTGAAAAGTTCAATCGCAGATATGGCAAGCTTGAAAAGTAGCAGTTGTAACCGATCAGGCACAAAGCGGCTTTTTCTGCCGGAAGGATTTCTTCATCCCCCCTTTGTGCCTCTGTAACCAAGAGCTGCTTTTATCAGGCGCCCTCCACGGCCCGGAAGGGCTCTCCCTGTAAACTCATCCCCGCCTCTGAAGTAAATCACCGTCAATTCAGGAAGGATACTATGCTGAGCAAGCTTAGGGAAATTGAGAAAAGATATAAAGATCTGGAAGAACTGTTGAGCGACCCGGAAATAATCGGCAATTATGGTGAATACCGAAAATACGCGAAAGAGCATGCCGACATTGCCGAAATAGTACGGGTCTACAAAGAATATGGAGATATACAATCCCAGATCGAGGACAATAAAAGTCTTCTCAAAGACGGAGACGAAGAGGTGCGCGAACTGGCGAAAGAGGAGCTTCCCCAGCTGCGGGAAAAGTTGCAGGCCCTGGAAGATAATCTGAAAATTCTTCTGCTTCCGACAGATCCAAATGACGAACGAAATGTCTTCCTGGAAATACGGGCCGGCACGGGAGGAGACGAGGCAGGACTTTTTGCCGGTGACCTTTTCAGAATGTATACCCGGTACGCGGAGAGATGTAACTGGAAAACGGAAATTATAAGCTCCAGCCTTTCCGGCGGCGTGGGAGGTTTTAAGGAAGTAATTGTGCTTATCGAAGGAAACGGCGCGTACAGCAGGTTGAAATACGAAAGCGGCGTTCATCGCGTACAAAGGGTTCCCGTTACCGAGGCACAGGGGCGAATCCACACATCCGCCGTGACGGTGGCGGTTCTTCCCGAAGCCGAAGAGGTGGAAGTGAGTATCGATCCTAATGAACTTCGGATAGATGTCTACCGCTCGACGGGCCACGGAGGACAGAGTGTCAACACGACAGACTCCGCGGTCAGGATCACCCATCTTCCGACAGGGCTTGTGGTAACCTGTCAGGACGAGAAGTCGCAGCATAAAAACAAGGCAAAGGCCCTCAAGGTGCTTCGAGCCAGACTTCTTGAGCAGATAACCGAGGAACAGGACGCCGCGATCTCCGAAACGAGAAAACAGCAGGTGGGAAGCGGAGACAGAAGCCAGAGGATTAGAACATATAATTTCCCCCAGGGGCGAATGACGGATCACCGGATCGGTCTTACCATGTACAATCTGGAAAACATCCTTGATGGAGACATAAACGCCATTATTGACGCCCTGAACACCCACTATCAGGCCGAAGCACTCAAGTCTTCCGCCGTACAAACATAACCGGCCCGGCAGTCAAACGTTCACCGGCAGGCACGGCGATTGTCCCCGTTTCACCGGAATCTTCTCAGTCCTGCCGCCATCACGACATATGACAGGATCATTATGAAAACTGATATATTCCGTCGCAGATCGTGGAAAGCTATCCATCCGATAATAATGTGTCTTGTTATCGCGATCTTCTGGATGATTATGCCGGCCGTTCCTTCCGCCGCGAACGGGTCGAAAACAGATATCAGGACAAAGGCCGGACAGATGCTGATGGTCGGATTCAGGGGCCTTAAGGTAGATGGCCGGTCTTCGATACTCAATGATATCGGGAAGAGAAATATAGGCGGGGTGATACTGTTTGATTACGATGTCCCGTCAGGCTCCCCCGTCAGGAATATACGCTCACCGCAACAGCTAAAAACCCTCATAACCGATCTGCAGAAGGCTGCCGCGATCCCTCTTTTTATCGCGATTGATCAGGAAGGCGGGAGAGTATGCCGCCTGAAAGAAACGTTCGGGTTCCCCCCTTCCGTGTCCGCGCAGCATCTCGGATCGCTGGACAACATTAAAACAACAGAGAAATATGCGGATATGACTGCCCGGATACTGGCCGATATGGGAATAAACCTGAACTTTGCGCCCGTTGTCGATCTCAACACCAATCCGGATAATCCCGTCATCGGAAGACTGGAACGGAGTTTCTCCGCCGATCCCTCGGTCGTGACCAGGCACGCGCTTACGGTTATCGATTCCCTGCACAGGTATGGGGTTCTCTCCGCCATAAAGCACTTTCCCGGCCATGGAAGTTCCCGGAGCGATTCGCACAGAGGCTTTGTCGATATCACCGATACATGGTCCGCAAAAGAGCTGAAACCATTCAGGAATATTGTGCAGTCAGGAAGGTGTGACATGGTTATGACGGCACATATCGTCAACGGGACGCTGGATCCCGTATGGCCTGCCACCCTCTCAACCGGGATTATAACAGGAATACTTCGCGAAGACATGGGATATGAGGGTGTTGTGGTCTCCGATGATATGCAGATGAGGGCAATACGGGAGTGTTATGAACTCGAGACCGCGATAGAGAAAGCGATCCTTGCCGGTGTTGACATTCTCCTGTTTGCAAACAATTCCGTTTTTGAAGAGAATATAGCCTCGCGGGCTATCGCGATCATAGAAAAACTGGTGCAGGAAGGGAAAATACCCGTCCGGAGGATCGATGAATCCTGCGCGAGAATACAGAAACTGAAAGAGAAACTGCGACGGTAACCCGTTATTCCGGCAGTACCATGCGGAATTCTTCCTCGATATATCTGAGCCGGTCTATATCAACCTCGCTTACTTCTTTATCTCCCCTGGCGAGACGCTTCTTCAACTCCTCCAGCTCTTGCTCGATGGTTGCCACATTGGCACGCACCATCTGATCCAAGTTTTCCCGCTCCATCTCTTCCCGGGCCATCGCATGAGTTACCTGTTTGGGTTCAAGGATCAGTGATTCTCTCATCCTGGGAACATAGGCTTCCAGGTTGAGATCTTCTTTCAGTTTCTCCACAAGAGTCTCACTGGCCGTCGGTTCACCATGGGTTACAAAGACACGGGGTTGTGATTCGGCGAAATGACCGGCCCATTCCAGGAGACCCTTCTGGTCCGCATGTGCCGAAAATCCGCCGATGGTACATACCTTTGCGGCCACGGCAACATCTTCTCCGAATATCCTGACCCGCTTTTCTCCGTCCACGATTCTTCTTCCGGTGGTTCCCATCGCCTGGAATCCTACAATTACAATGCTGGCCCCGGGGCGCCACAGATTATGTTTCAGGTGGTGCTTTATCCTTCCCGCGGTGCACATACCGCTCCCCGCGATAATGATTGCCGAACCTTGCCGTTGATTGATTGCGATGGATTCTTCAGTCGTGAGCGTGAATTTCAGGTTCGGCATGTCGAAGGGATCGAAGCCCTGCCTGACGATGGCCGTCGCCTCTTCATCATAGTATTTCTTGTTTTTCCGAAATATTTTCGTGGCATTGATCGCCAGCGGGCTGTCGAGATAGATCGGTATGTCGGGAAGAGTTCCATTCCGCTGAAATTCGCCGAGAATGTACAGTATCTCCTGCGTCCTCTCCACCGCGAATGCCGGAATGATGACCTTTTCATTATTCGAAGCGGCATACTCGATAGCATCGAGGAGCTCCGCTTCACTGTCTTCGAAGGAACGATGCAGGCGGTTCCCGTACGTCGATTCTATGAAGAGATAATCCGCGTCCTCGATAACGTGGGGCTCTTTGACGATTAACTGTTTGTTTTTCCCGATATCTCCCGAGAAAACAATCTTTACCTCAACGCCCCCGTCTTCTACCCACAGCTCTATGATTGACGAGCCGAGAATGTGTCCCGCATTCCTGAAACGCGCTCTCATCCCCGGTTCTATGTCGATTATCCGATCCCCTTCCACCGGCGAGAGATAGCGAAGACTCGCCTCGGCATCCTGCAGCGTATAGAGCGCCTGAAGGCTCTTCTTATTCCCTTTTCGCCTGTTCTTGCGTGTCTGCCACTCCGCCTCCATCTCCTGTACATGCCCCGAGTCCAGGAGCATTATTTCGCACAGTTCGGCTGTAGGGGGGGACGATATAATTTTTCCCTGAAAACCGTCTTTGACAAGCTTGGGGATCCTGCCGCTGTGGTCGATATGCGCGTGGGTCAGCAGAAGGGTGTTTATCTCGCCGGGATCGTATCCCCAGTCCGCCCCGTTGCGCCATTCGGTCTGTTTCCCTCCCTGAAAGAGGCCGCAGTCCACCAGTATTTTTTTGCCGCGTGAATCTTCGATAAGGTAGTTCGATCCCGTTACCGTTCCTGCAGCGCCCATGCAGGTTATCGTAATCATTCTATCTTCCTTTCCTGTTGAGGGTTCAGAATTCTATGTTGTTTGGTGTGCGGGGGAATGGTATGACATCACGTATGTTGGATATCCCGGTAATCAGCATAATCAAACGCTCGAATCCCAGGCCGAAACCACTGTGAGGAACACCTCCGAATCTTCTGGAATCCATATACCACCAGTAATTATCTGTAGCCAGCCCCATTTCATTCATGCGCGCTTCAAGGACGTCGAGACGTTCCTCGCGTTGACTTCCGCCGATTATTTCACCGATGCTGGGCACAAGGATATCCATGGCGGCAACGGTTTCTTCGTCGGGATTCACCCTCATGTAGAACGGTTTTATTGTTGTGGGATAGTTATAGATGATCACCGGCTTCTTAAAGTGCTGTTCGGTAAGATAGTGTTCATGTTCGGACTGAAGGTCTTTCCCGAATCCCACATCATAGTCGAAGGTATCTTTAACCGTGCTCAGTATCTCCATTGCTTCCCGGTATGGAAGTCGTACGAAATCGGACGACGCGATGTTCTCCAGTGTTTTCATCAGGTTTTTATCCACAAACCTGGCAAAAAGCTCAAGATCGGCACTGCATGCATCCATCGCGTGCGTAACCAGGTACTTGATCATTTCTTCACCGAGATCCATGTCACCATCGAGATCACAGAACGCCATCTCCGGTTCTACCATCCAGAATTCCGCGGCATGCCTGCGGGTGTTCGAATTCTCCGCCCTGAAGGTGGGACCGAAGGTGTACACGTCTCCCAGTGCCAGCGCGAACAATTCCGCTTCCAGTTGCCCCGACACGGTCAGATTTGCCTGCTTTCCGAAGAAATCCTGTGAGTAGTCCGCCATGCCGTCGACCCGTGGAAGATCATCCGGGTTCAGAGTCGTAACCCTGAACATTTCCCCGGCTCCTTCGCAATCGGAGGCCGTTACGATAGGAGTATGAATATAGGTAAAGGCACGTTCCTTGAAAAATGTGTGGATGGCGTACGATAATTCCGATCTGATGCGGAAAGCCGCCCCGTACTTGTTTGTCCGGGGCCTGAGATGCGCGATGCTGCGCAGAAATTCATCACTGTGACGTTTCTTCTGCAGGGGGTATGACTCCGGCGCAATGCTTATGATCTCCACGCTTTCCGCCTGTATCTCCCATTTCTGTCCTTTGCCCTGCGAAGCCGCCAGTTTCCCGGTTACGGTTACCGCCGAACCGGTTGACAGCTTCAGAATTTCGTCGTAGTTGTCCAGGTGTTCATCGGCGATAACCTGAAGATTCGCCAGAGACGACCCGTCGTTAACCTCAATAAAGGAAAAGCCCTTCGAATCACGTTTGGTCCTGACCCATCCCTTAATCAAAACCGTCTCCACAGGTGAATCCGATTCAAGAAGCCTGAATATTTTTGTTCGTTTCATCATCCGTCCTCTTACAACAAAAAAATATTGTCTTTACCGCATCTTTCGATCATATCCTCGGGCCATATACTTGCCTGTATTTCGCCGATATGCGCCTTTTTGAGGTAAAACATGCACAGCCGCGACTGTCCTATTCCCCCTCCGATAGAGAGAGGAAGTTCTCCGTTGAGCAGGCGCCGGTGGAAAAGCAGGTCGCGTCGTTCCATGTCACCGCTGATCTCCAGCTGCTGAAGCAGGGTTTCGGGATCGACACGGATTCCCATGGAGGAAAGCTCATACGCACAGTCAAAGAGCGGGTAGTATACGAGGATATCCCCGTTAAGCCCCTTATATCCTCCCGCGGTCGGGGTGGACCAGTCGTCATAATCCGGAGCACGGCCGTCATGCGGCCTGCCGTTTTTCAACGTGCCGCCGATTCCTATGAGAAAGATGGCCCCGTATTCCCTGCACGCCCTGTTTTCCCGCTCCTTCGGTTCCAGATCGGGATACCTCTCTTCCAGTTCTTCGCTGTGGATGAAGGTAATCTCTTCGGGAAGGATCGGGTCGATGGCACTCCGCCGGTAACAGATGTATTTTTCAGTGCGCCGTATAACGTCATATAATTTTCTGACGATGCATTTCAGAAATTCCAGGTTTCGTTCCTCTTCCGATATCACCCGTTCCCAGTCCCACTGGTCGACATATATGGAATGTGTATTATCCAGCACTTCGTCAGGCCGTACCGCGTTCATGTCGGCGCATAACCCACGGCCCTGCTCGACCCCGTAATCAGCCAGCATCATCCGCTTCCATTTCGCAAGGGATTGGGCCATCTCAACACCCATATTACCGGCGGCCTTCAGGTTAAAAGAGACCGGTTTTTCAATTCCGTTGAGGTCATCATTAATTCCCGTACCCGATTTGACGAATAAGGGTGCCGTTACACGCATAAGATTCAACTCGAAACACAAATTCGTTTGGAAAAAGGCCTTGATCTGACCGATAGCCTTTTCCGTTTCGCCGAGATCGAGCAGCGGCGTATAATCCTTCGGTATGTAAAGATGTGATTCCATAAAACGACTCCTGCTGAAAATTTTCCACGTTCACTGGCAACATTTGGCAGAACAGTACCGGGCGGACACTATCAAACCTTGAGATTTGTTGCAAGATAATAGCCGCGCGCCTTCAGAAAGAAACGGGAGGGGGGAGATATTGCAAAGGCATCGGGTAGTATTTTTCGTGGACAGAATGATTGCAATCAATTCTCTGCGTACTGAAAATATCACTTGACAAGCGGGCCTGAAGGCGGTATTCAAACCGGCTAGTTCAGAAAATGACCGGGAAGTTTTCTATTGTGAATCACCCTAATAAAAAGCAGGAACGGAAAAAAGCCATGGAGGCCTTTGTGCGCCAGGGCATGCTTGACGCCGTTATAAGCTTGCTGATGCGTGACGGCGTTCAGGGCATTACTATGGACCGCGTCGCAACCGAAGCAGGCGTTGCAAAGGGGACCCTCTACGCCTATTTCAAAAACAAGGAAGAGATTCTTGAAGCGGCGATTGAAGCCAGCTTTGAGCCCTTGATTTTAGAACTGACCCGTAAAATGGATGCCGACAAAGCGCCCGATGAAAGGCTCGCAGATTTTTCCCGTCATAATTTGCAGTTTTTTGACGAAAAACAGGACCTGGTCCGGGTGCTTTTTTATGATCGCGAACGAACAGATTCCGGGAAAAATCATTTTAACGACAGCAGATATCTCGGCCTTCTCAATAAAGTCGCCGGTGTTCTGAGCGAAGGGGTGAGTACCGGGCTTTTTGTTCCTCTTAATCCCATGAAGGTCGCCTCTATGTTTATCGAGGCCAACATGGGGATGGTAATGCAGCGTATCCGCGACGAAGTTTCGGGGGATATCGAAGAGGACGCGAAGCAGATCACGGATATATTTATAAAAGGATTACGCAATAACCAATAGGACACCGGCAGAGTTGTGTGCCCGTCAAACGAACAGGTCAAGCACATGCCGTAATCCCTGAACTCGAACGCTTCAGGGTACTTTTTATTCATAAGAGGAGAGTCACATGCGATTCAGCAAAACGAATTACACATCTATCCTATGGAAGGCAGTCTTCGTGATCCTGCTGGCCGGTTTTTCACTGGCGGGATGCGAAAGCACCGAACAGGCGCAACAGTCGCGCCCTGCGCCGGAAGTCGCCGTATTGACGGTCCGGACGCAACAGGTCGCTTTGTCAACGGAGCTGCCCGGCCGAACGTCCGCCTTCAGAATAGCCGAAATCCGCCCCCAGGTGAGCGGTATTATAAAGAAACGCCTGTTTAAGGAGGGTTCCGTGGTAAAAGAGGGACAACTGCTGTATTCCATCGACCCCGGGCTTTTTCAGGCGGCATACAACAGCGCGGCGGCATCCCTCGCCAGGGCACAGGCAAACCTGCCCGCTACCCGGTCCCGGGTTGAGCGGTACCGGGAACTCCTTGCATTAAAAGCCGTAAGCCGTCAGAATCTCGATGATGCCGAATCCGCTCTTAACCAGGCCGAGGCGGAGGTGAAATACTGGGAAGCCGCGGTAGAATCCGCGCGCATCAATCTTCGGTATACGCGTGTAAACGCCCCGATCCCCGGCAGGACCGGCAAGTCCAATGTAACGGAAGGCGCCCTGGTAACGGCGAATCAGCCCACTCCCCTGGTAACGGTGCAGCAGCTCGACCCCATCTATGTGGACATTCCTCAATCGACGGCAAAACTGTTGGATCTCAGGCACAGTCTCGAAACCGGCCATTTGAGCAACGATAAGAATCGTAATAAAAACCTTACACTGCTTCTGGATGACGGAACCGCGTATCCGCTGGAAGGAACATTGGAGTTTCAGGATGTTACTGTCGAGAGATCGACGGGGACCGTTACCCTGCGCGCGGTCTTTCCGAATCCCGACAATCTTCTCCTGCCCGGAATGTTCGTCCGGGCGGTGGTGCCGGAGGGAGTGGACAAACATGCCATACTTGTTCCCCAGCAGGCCGTGTCACGCGATCCGAAGGGAAATCCTCTTGTGTTGCTTGTTAACCAGGAAAGCATAGTCGAGCAGCGGCCGATCACTGTTGACAGGGCCATCGGCAATCAGTGGCTTGTCACTTCCGGCCTTACCCCCGGTGATCGCATCATCGTGGAAGGAATTCAAAATGTCCGTCCCGGCTCACCAGTCAGAACAGTACCGGTCACAGATACCGACACGAAACAGGCCGCGCCTGAAAAAACTGTTACTGCTACCACACCATCGAACTAACGGAGGGAAGTGATGCTATCGAAATTTTTCCTTGAGCGTCCTGTTTTCGCCTGGGTCATCGCGATTATAACGATGGCGGGAGGGGCACTTGCAATCTACAATCTGCCTATCTCACAATATCCCCCCATTGCCCCTCCGACGATTTCACTCAGCGCCACCTACCCGGGGGCCTCGGCGGAAACCGTTGAGAACAGTGTGACCCAGATTATCGAACAGAAGATGACCGGCTTTGAGAATCTTCTTTATCTGTCGGCAACCAGCGATTCCGCGGGTTCATGTCGCCTTGATTTGACATTCGAGGCCGGGACCGACCCCGACATAGCGTGGACGCAGGTGCAGAATAAGCTCCAACTCGCCATGTCCAGCCTGCCCGATATTGTGCAGAAACAGGGGGTTAATGTCCGCAAATCCACCAGGAATTATCTTCTGTTCGTCGGACTTATCTCGGAAGACAGCAGCATGGACGGCAAGGATTTGAGGGATTTTGCCAAATCCAACATAGAAAGCGCCCTCGCGCGGGTGCCCGGCGTAGGGGAGGTGGAGGTTTTCGGCGCCGGATATGCCATGCGTATCTGGCTCAATCCCGACAAACTGACGGCATACAGCCTTACGATAGGAGAAGTAATCGCGGCGCTCAAGGCCTATAACGTGGAGGTTTCAGCCGGGCAGCTGGGAGGCGGACCCGCGGTGGAAGGCCAGCGTCTGAACGCCTCCATCGTTGTACAGAACATGCTCAAAACACCCGATGAATTTGCCGCTATTCCCGTTCGCATCAACCCCGACGGCTCTGTCATACGAATCAGCGATGTGGGACGAACGGAGCTGGGCACCGACTACTATGATGTTGAAACCGCCTACAATGGAATGCCTATCGCCGGGATCGCCGTCAGGCAGGCGGCCGGCGCGAACGCACTGGATGTTGCAAACGCCGTCAAAACGAAAATGTCGGAGATGCTTCAGTTCATGCCCTCGCACATGAAAGTGGTTTATCCCATGGATTCCACCCTCTTTATCAAGGTAGCAATTGATGAAGTGGTGAAAACCCTCTTTGAGGCAATCCTTCTGGTCTTTCTGGTCATGTGGCTCTTCCTGGGAAATATGCGGGCTACGTTAATCCCGACGATTGCCGTTCCGGTGGTGCTCCTGGGTACCTTCGCGATGCTGGGAATCTTCGGCTTTTCGATCAACATGCTGACGATGTTTGCCATGGTTCTGGCAATCGGCCTCCTGGTGGATGACGCCATCGTGGTGGTGGAGAATGTTGAAAGGATCATGAGCGAAGAGGGGCTTTCTCCAAAGGAGGCAACCGCCAAATCAATGGAGCAGATTACAAGCGCCCTGATCGGTATAGGATTGGTGCTTGCGGCCGTGTTCGGCCCGATGGCCTTTTTCCCCGGCTCCACCGGGGTCATTTACCGGCAGTTTTCGGTGACTATCATAGCCGCCATGCTCCTGTCGGTAGCCGTAGCGTTAATCCTGACACCGGTCCTCTGCGCGTCCCTTCTTAAGCCGGTCCAGGCGGGACATGAACCGGCTGAAAACGCGGTCTTTTTCCTGCGTCCTTTTTTCATGTGGTTTGATCGTGTGTTTTTCAGAACGAGAGATCTGTATCTCCGGCTGGTCGGACACTCGCTCTCCCGGAAGATTCGGTACCTGATCATCTTCGTCGTCATAGTCGGAGTCATGGGTGTTCTGTTTATGCGTATGCCCACCGCGTACCTTCCCGATGAAGACCAGGGGACGCTTTTCGCGCAGGTGATTCTCCCAACCGGTTCCACCCTTGAACAAACCAAGGCGGTATCGAAGGAAATCGAGGCCTATTTTCATACACATGAGAAGGAGGCTATCGTCTCCACCTTTATCCTCTCCGGGTATGGTTTTTCGGGGAGAGCACAGAATAACGGTATGGTGTTCACCAAGCTGAAAAACTGGGAGCTCCGCGACAGGGATGACCTGCGGGTTAAGGCTATCGCGCAACGGGCAACGGGAGCCCTTTCGCAGATCCGGAGCGCCCGTATCTACGCCTTCCCGCCCCCCGCCGTTGCCGAGCTTGGGATGGCAAAAGGGTTCGATTTTGAACTCCTCGACCGGGGCGGTCTCGGGCACCAGAAACTTATGCAGGCACAGTACCAGCTCCTCGGGATCGCGGCACGGGATTCCCGGCTGACCTCTGTCCGCCCCAACAGCATGGAGGATGTCTCGGAATATCGAATCGATGTGGACTGGGAAAAAGCCGGCAGTTTAGGCCTTCCCATTACAACCATCCACCAGGCAATCTCGACTATCTTCGGTGGTTCCTACGTCAATGACTTTATTCAGGGTGGCCGGGTCAAGAAGGTCTATGTCCAGGCAGACGCCCCGTACCGTATGCTCCCCAAGGACCTGGAGAAATTGTATGTGAAGAATACCCAGGGGAAGATGGTTCCATTCTCTTCATTTGCAAGCGGACGATGGGCCTCAGGCGCTCCCCGCCTGGCCCGGTTTAACGGATTCCCCTCCATTAATATCTGGGGCGAACCGGCGCCGGGGAAAAGTTCCGGTGAAGCAATGCGGGCCATGGAAGAAGCGGTCCGACAGCTGCCGCAGGGAATCGGGTTTGACTGGACCGGGCTGTCGTACCAGGAAAAGATATCGAGTGCGCAGGCACCGCTCCTGTACGCGTTCTCCATATTTGTTATCTTTTTGTGTCTGGCGGCGCTGTACGAAAGCTGGACCATTCCCATCTCTATCCTGCTTATTCTCCCCCTCGGGGTGATCGGCGGCATTATCGCATCGAGTACGCGCGGTCTGGCCAACGATATATATTTCCAGATCGGTCTTTTGACCACACTGGGTCTGGCCACAAAAAATGCCATTCTGATTGTCCAGTTTGCCAAGAACGGGCTGGAAAGCGGAATGGGATTAATGGCAGCCACACTGGAAGGGGCAAAACTCAGATTTCGCCCGATCATTATGACATCACTTGCCTTCGGTTTCGGGGTTCTTCCCCTCGCTATCAGTACCGGCGCGGGAGCGGGAGCCATGAACGCTATCGGCACCAGCGTGCTGGGAGGAATGGTCACCGCCACCGTCCTGGTCGTTATCTTTGCACCCCTCTTTTACGTCCTGATCGAACGGATTTTCGGTAAAAAAGGCAGACATGAATCAATTAAGATACCAGACTCACATTCATCGGAGGGACAGTAACATGAGGAAACGATTTTTATTACTCCTGCTTGGAATTTCATTCTTTTTCAGCGCCTGCTCCTTCGCCCCGAAATATACACAGCCCGAGGCGCCGGTTCCTGCCGGATGGGAAGATATTGCTTCCACTGACGGTTCGGACAGTGCGGCCGAGTCTCAGGCCGTTCATGAGTTGACATGGCAGAATTTTTTCAAGGATGAGCGTCTCAAGAAGGTCATCGAAATGGCCCTTGATAACAACCGGGATCTGAAACTTGCCGCCCTGAACATCGAGAGAGCACGGGCCATTTACGGCATTCAACGGGCCGAACTCCTGCCGGCTGTCACCGCGGGGGGCGGCGGAAGCAAGGGGCGGACACCTGCCGATCTCTCAAGAAGCGGAAAACCAAGCATTTACGAAGAATATAGTGTCAGCATGGGAATCAGCTCCTGGGAAATAGACTTCTTCGGCCGCATCCGCAATCTCAAAGACCAGGCACTGCAGGAATTCCTGGCGACGACGGAAGCGGAACGGAGCGCGCGGATCTCCCTTATATCCGCGGTCGCCGGCGCGTATCTGACCCTTGCCGCGGATCGGGAGGCACTCACACTGTCGCGCGCAACCCTGGAAACACAGCAGGCCGCCCTTGATCTGACGCAAAAACGTTACGACGTCGGAGTGGTAAACGAACTGGCACTGCACCAATCACAGACACAGGTCTATACCGCCCGTGAACAGCTCGCCCGGTATATCCAGCAGGCAGCACACGATAAGAATACGTTAGATCTTTTGCTCGGCTCGCCGGTACCGGGAGATCTTTTGCCGCCGGACCTGGAAAGTGTCGTCCCCCCGCAAGAACTCTCTCCGCGTATGAATTCGAAGGTACTTCTCCTTCGCCCCGATATCCTTCAGGCGGAACATCGACTCAAAGGCGCCTACGCGAATATAGGCGCGGCCCGCGCGGCATTTTTCCCGCGGATTTCCTTGACGACAACATTCGGAACCGCAAGCGCCGACCTGTCCGGGCTGTTTAAAGCCGGATCGGGAACATGGAACTTCTCCCCGCAGATTGCAATGCCGATTTTCGATGCCCGCACATGGGCGGCATATGAAGTGACCCGGGTCGAGCGGGAAATCGCTCTGACGAATTACGAGAAAGCGATTCAGACGGCCTTCAAGGAAGTGGCCGACAGCCTCGCCGTCAGAAATACGATACATCAACGACTGGCAGCGCAGGAATCGCTGGTACATTCCGTCGGTGAAACATATCGTCTCTCGAACGAACGGTATACGCAGGGAATCGACAGCTATCTGGGCGTCCTCGACGCTCAACGGTCCCTCTACGGCGCGCAACAGGGCCTTATTCTGCTCCGGTTAGCGAAAGCCGCCAACCAGGTTACCTTTTACACGGTACTGGGTGGAGGGAGCGAATAGCCGAATTTTCACGTGATACATTACGCGCAGATGATGGATGCTTGAAATCTGAAACGTAAAGGGGGTAGAGGGATGGAAACGTATGAATATTATCTCGTGGAAAAGAAACCGCCTGTCGCATGGGTGTACCTCAACAGGCCCGAAAAAAAGAACGCGATGAACCTCCCGGCATGGCGGGAAACCATACCGATATTCGACGACCTCGACAACGATTCCGACATCCGGGTGGTTGTCCTGAGCGGCAAAGGCCCCTGTTTCACCACCGGCATTGACCTGATGGATATGGTGGGGGCCGTACCGGAAATCCTGGAGAACGAGCAGAAGGGTGGAACCAAATGGAAACTCCTTTCCAAGATATATCCTCTGCAGGAAACCATGACCTGTATCGAGAAATGCCGTAAACCCGTCATCGCGGCCATTCACGGATACTGCGTGGGCGCCGGGCTCGACATGGCAACCGCGTGCGACATCAGGTTGTGTTCCGAAGACGCGCTCTTTTCGCTGAGGGAAACCGCCGTCGGCTTCGTCGCGGATGTGGGCGTGCTGCAGCGGATACCGCTGATTGTGGGACAGGGTATCGCCAGGGAGCTCGCCTACAGCGCAAGGGATATAACCGCCGCGCGCGCGAAGGAGATCCTGCTGGTTAACGAGGTCTACAGGGATTACAAAGAGTTGATAAAGGGAGCGGAAGAACTGGCGCTGGAGATTGCCGAACGATCTCCGCTGGCGGTACAGGCATCGAAGGAGGTATTGAACTATGGAGTCGGAAAGTCCGTCGATGACGGGCTTCGATATGTTGCCTCGATCAGTTCCAATATTATTCCCTCAGACGACCTGATGGAAGCGGTTACCGCCTTTGCCGAGAAGAGAAAGCCCCATTTTACCGGAAAGTAAGAACGAAAGGGCTGGTAATTCCGATTTGATCATTTATATCAAGCTCCTTTTTATGTCTATCTTCTGGGGCGGCACCTTTATCGCCGCGCGGATCGTCGCACAGAATGTCGGCCCCTTCAGCGCCTCTTTCCTGAGATTCGCCATCGCGTCCATTCTTCTTATCGTTATCACTCTACGACTCGAAGGCACCATTCCCCTGCCGAAAAAGCATCAGATACTACCCATTATACTTCTCGGAATGACGGGTGTCTTCGCATATAATTTTTTCTTTTTCTCCGGACTGAAAACCGTCTCAGCCAGCCGTGCCGCTATTATTGTCGCGATGAATCCTATTTTTATCGCCCTCTTCGCGTGTGCTTTTTTCAAAGAAAAACTGACCATGATAAATCTGATCGGTATTCTGTCCTGTGTATCGGGTGCGGTTATCGTCATCTCAAAGGGGCACCCCATGGCACTGATTCAAGGGAATCTCGGGACGGGAGAGCTGTACATACTCGGATGCGTTGCGAGTTGGGTCTTGTATTCCCTGATAGGGAAGAACACCATGAAGGATATGTCGCCCCTGGTTGCCGTCACATACTCCTGTATTGTCGGCTGCGTCCTGCTTTGTGTCCCGGCCTGTATGGAGGGAATGCCCGGCGATATCGCCGGATATCGCGTGGTAGACTGGTCGGGTATCGCGTATCTTGGATGTTTCGGTTCCGCTCTTGGAGTTTCCCTGTACTACCAAGGGATACAGACGATCGGCGCGTCGAAGGCGTCTGTTTTTATCAATTTCGTTCCTATAAACGCCGTCATACTCAGCTATCTGATACTGAAGGAAAAGCCCGGCCTGTTTCTTATAGCAGGCGCCGTCATGGTAATCGGCGGAGCATATCTGACAAACAGGAAACACTGAAACAGTATCCGCGGGAAAAGAAGGCGGACCCTCCTATTCTTCCTCAACAACTCGAACCGATTCTTTCGAAACCAGCCATCCTCCGTTTATTACCCGGGAACGATACACGGCGAGTCCCAGCAACAGCGCGAGACCTGCCGCGAAGAAGATCGCCCTGAATCCGATCCATTCCCCGATATACCCCAGCATCAGGGAACCGGCGAACGTCCCCGCGTCGATCCCGCCGGTGAAGATGCCGGTGATCTTCCCGCGAATCTCGACGGGTTCATCCCGTATGGCCAGCGCATTAAGGCATGGAAAGAGAAATCCGTGTCCGCAGCCCGACATCAGGCCTGAGAGTATCAGGACGACATTCCCTTTTAGAAAGATCAGCACAAAGAGCCCGACCCCGGTCAGTGCCAGCGCATAGGGAATGATCCGGTCTTCCCCTACCCTGTCGGCGAGTCTTCCCCCGAGCAGCCTCGTCAACACCGCCGCTCCGGAATAGCAGAGAAAATAGAGAGAGATAAAGTCGACAGCCTGCTCCCGGGCGAAGGGAGACACAAACCCGATGGTGGCGGATAATCCGACTCCGAAGAGAACCGCGAGCATGGCAACGGTTAATGACCGCTTCCTGAACATGACCGAGAGAAAAGACGGGGACGGCTCATGAACGCTTCCTATGTATGATTCCCGGAGGGGGAGATGAAGCACCAAGCCCACCGCCGCCATTCCCGTCGTCGCGAGAAAGAATATGTTAAAGCCATATTTTACTATGAGTATCTCGGCGATAGCGGGCCCGATTGCGAGCCCGAGAAGTCCCGTAACCCCGAACATGCCGATTCCTTCGTTGAGGCGAACGGGGGGGATAATATCGGCAATATAGGTAAAGGCGGCGGTAAAACAGATAGCCACCCCCACACCATGGATAACCCTCAACAAAAGCAGGGGAAGATAAAACTCGGAGAAGCTACCCCGAAGCAGCAGATAGAAGAGGGGAAGGATGGTTATGACAATACTCCCGACGGTATAGCTGCGCTTGCGCCCGATCCGGTCCACCATGTTGGAGATCCAGGGACGGGCGAGAACGGCAGAAAGGGCGAAAATACCCATGATAATACCGATGTCGGACTTGGAACCGCCGTGGTGAATAATGTACAGGGGAAAGAGGAAAAAGGCCCCGAAACTCGAAACGGTAAACAGGTTGGCGAGAGCCATGGTGATAAAGGTAGTATTATATAACATGCCGCGTTTTCATCCACTCCGTATAGTACAATCCCGTATAAACGGTAACCGCCGTTCTTATACGAAATTTCCGGTTTTGCCAAGGGTGTTTCTACTATGAGATGTTTTTCGATTCAGAGGACCTGTCGGAAGGAACCTGTTTCACGTTGATCGAGTTACCGCCATACTCAACCGTCTGACCGTTTCTGATCTTGCGTCGTTTTCTGTATTCGACGTGTCCGTCAACGCTGACCTGACCGTTCTCGATCTCGATCTTAGCCATACCGCCCGTCCCACACAACCCCGACGCCTTCAGCAACTTGTTCAGCTCGATATAGTCACCCACAAATTCAAAAGTGTCCATCCCATTACCCCTGCAATTCTTTCAGTAACGTACCCGCCTGTTCAAATCCCTCTTTTAACACAGTGCATCATGTAATATCACCCGTCCTGCCGGATGGAAAGCCTTTTCGGGGAAACCGGGCGGTGCGTGATTCCTGAAAATTCCCCGGAACCCCCTGTATTTTCGTGCTCTTTTTCCACGATTATCCATTGTAAAAATTTCACACCGAAATTGTGATCCAGTTAACTGATACAATTTTTTGTCTATGGTAGAAGATATCCAACGTCAATAAACAGGAAAGGCCGACCAGTGGTAACGGCAATTTTAGCAATCATTATTCTGTATTTTTTTCTTATGATGGAGGTGTGCCAATGAAAGTTATTACATTCATGATCGTTCTTTGTCTGCTTTTTTTCATGGTATCGTTCACCGCCTCGAGCGCGGGAAGTGACACCCGTTCGTATTCGGATGCTTCGCTGGCATTGAAATTCAAGATGGCACCAAAGCATCGTATACGATAATGGAAAAACCTGTTTCAGTTTTCGTCACATTGCGGTACCGAATCCGGTTTCGACTGACAACCCGAGGGGAAGCGCCCCCTCATGTACACGTTATTTCCGTGGAACGATTCGGCGGGCGTCCCCTCCACCCCCCTTGCGCTGCGTAACGCCAATCCAGATAACATACAGAAACATGAAGATCGTGGAAACCGTCGCCGGAAGAGCGCTCTCTTTGCTGAAAAGAGAGAGGGCGATCCCCGCCGCAAGACCGTAATTCTTCATTGTCCCCAGGAGCACCAGGCTGATCGTCGTCCGGGGGTCAACGCGAAACAGCTTCGCACCCCACCCGATACCCAGACCCAGGATAAACATGCTCCCGAAAGCAATGGCGGCGACGGGAAGCAGCCGCGTGGTCTGGCGGATGAATATCTCCTGATTCAGCCCGACAACCGAGTATACCACGACAAAAAAACTCCAGTTCGTGATTGCCCCCTTTACCCTCTCCAACGCCTTATCGTGCTTCGTCCATCGGACTATCCGCGAAACGATCAGCGGGATAATGATCAGGACAACCGCGGCAATCAGTAGCTTCTCAAGTACAGACCCGCCCGCCCCTGAAAATGTGTATAAAACGAGCGGCAGGATTACCAGCGCGCCGAGGTATCCCCCCGCCGCCCCGGCGAGAGAAAACGCGTTGTTCCCCTTCAACAGATCGGTAAAGGGTATGACAGCCACGGCGGGGGGCATAATGGCAAGCACGACAAAACCCTTCCACAGCTCCGTGTCATGTATGAAGAGCGCGCTTCCCCCGATGATGAAACCGCCGAGGACCGCGTAACTCATGAAGACGCCCAGGAGGGCCGGAATGATGAGAGAGCGCGGGGAAGGAAAGGCCTCTCGCGAGATACCCATCGTCGAGACAACCATAATCAGGGCAAGGGCCGGGAGCGTCAGATGCTGAGTCCATCCGGCGGCACGGGGAAGGAGCAGACCGATAACCAGCGCCAGAGAAAGGACAACATTCCTGTTATGCGCAAGCTGTGCGATCCTGATCGCCATATCTCTTTCACCTAAAAACAGGGACACTTCCCTATTTTTTACTTGTTATGCTGATATCTCCCTGTTTTCGATCACGAATTCGCAATACCCGTTTCCCGCGGGTATTGTCCTGTTCAATCCGTTCCTGTGAAAAATCACCTTTTCCGGCAGGTAGCTGTTGAAGATCGCGTTATCAATCGAACACATTATCGATGTTAATTCGGGAACCTCCAAATAGCTGAACAGTTCATAAAAGAGACACCGTGTCACGCGGTATTCATATCGACTCTCGCTCTCTTCAATGATTTGCATTGTATTCAGCCGTGTAATACCTTCGGTATTTGTTCTCTGCTGATATTTCTTCAGATTCTCGAAACACCTTTTGTCTTCAACATTTCTGAAACTCGCCTGCTGCACGGCGAGTCCGGAAACGAGCACTGCAACGCGGATCAGTTCAAACGCCTTCTCCCGGCCGATCCGCCCTTTCAACCGCGTATAGACATGCGCGATAAAACCGGCGGAATCGATAAACTCTTCCGGGAGATCAAGGGTAATCTTTTTCTTGAACCGCTTGAAGGAGATCTTTGATGTCAGCACAAACCAGACGGGATGCGTAATATATCCCTTAAACACCCCGATCACCAGTGGGGCCGTGGCCGGCCTGGCAACAGTGTCGACAGTTGTTTTTAACGATATCATGTTGTTGCACCAATTCTTTTAGTATACATAACAATAAATGTGCGTACGAAACCCGATCAGAGTTCTATTTTCTGACCACACTGAGTACAGCGCCATTCTTTCTGTTTCAGACATAAAATAAACCACACAATCAACCAGAATCCACTCGTAATAATAGACAATATAAGATGAAGCACATGGTTCGGCGTTTGCGCCCTGCACAGAACATCTTTATTGCAATGCGGACAATAGCCGGATGTCTCTTTAAAACTCATTCCACTCCTCGTCTTTCATAACGGCAAATAAACAGGAACACTTTCCTGTTTTCCCTTCTATTATGCATAATAACAGGATTACTGAATAAAGGGAAAAGTGTCCATATTTTTTC
>Ga0272443_10002482_pt1 | contig 23474 bp, 23 predicted proteins | sample SSMAcet12_FD_193581 | JGI IMG/M metagenome (GOLD analysis project Ga0272443, IMG submission 193581) | Marine sediment archaeal communities from Little Sippewissett salt marsh, Falmouth, MA, United States - SSM-Acet-12 | ecosystem: Environmental > Aquatic > Marine > Wetlands > Sediment ...
AGCCTCGGAGTAGATAACCGGCGTTCCGAGCCGGTAGTTCAGGTTCGGCGTCAGCGCGCCGTAGTATCCCTCCGGCTTCGCGACGACCACCGGGTTCCGAGGAGCGGTCACCATCGATCGACCGAGGCGGACGAAGCTGGTCGACTGGTTCACATACCCGTCGCCGTCGGTGTCCAGCGCCAGATCCATGTAGATCGAGGACGATCCGGCGGCCTGGAAGGTGTAGGTGATGGCGTTGGCGCCGACGGTCCCTTCGAAGGTCATCTGCCAGCCTTGGTCGGTCTCGACCGGCGTAAGCCCCATCGGAGCGACGCCCGAGCCCGAGGATGCACTCAGGAATACCCCGTCCGTCCGAAGCTCGATCCGGAACTTGCGTGGCGAAGTCCAAAGGGGCGATCCGTTGACTGTGATCCGCCACGTGTCGGTTCCCCAGACATAGATCCCCGGGACGTTGCCCATGGCCGGCATGCCGGGCACGCCGGCCGGCCCGACGATAACGGGGAGGCTCTTGCTGCTCATCGCACCGGCGTTGCCGGTTACGAAGAGCGTGACCCAGTACGTCGCGGGGGCGTAGTACGTCTTCTTGGCTGTCGGGCCGAAGTAGTCGATCGCTCCGTCCCCGTCCAGGTCCCAGCGATACGAGACGATCGAGCCGTCTGGGTCGTACGAGGCGTTTCCGTCGAACGTCATCTGGCTCCAGATCGTCACGGCCGCGGGCACCAGGTAGAACGAGGCAACCGGCGGCTGATTGGCCGCTCGAATCGCGAGCGCCTGCACCGACTGCCCCATCGCTCCACGGTTGTCGACCACCGTGAGACGCACGGTAGCGGTCCCGGAGAGGCTGTACTGCCACGTCGTCGTTCGCCCCGTCCGGTCCACGATTCCGTCGCCGTTGAAATCCCACTGATAGGCGCTGATCGAGCCGTCGCTGTCCGACGATGCCGATGCGTCCAGCTGGATCGACTGACCTGCCTGGGGCGATGACGGCGATACGCTGAACCGCGCAATCGGTGGCAGGTTGGTCGCGATCGGTGTCAGGGTTGCGTTGATCGACTGGACGGCGCTCGAGCGTACGTTCATCCGCGTTGTGTGATCCTGGTAGCCCGTCTTGCGGACTGTGATGTCGTGATTGCCGGCAGTCAGAACGATGCTCCGCGGGGTCCAACTTCGGAACACGCCGTCGACGTACAGCTCGGCCGCTGAGGGCGACGTGTTGACTTGCAGTGTGCCGTACTTCGGCGCCGTTCCCGAGATGATTTCGAACTTCGTGAAATCGTAGGCGCGGTTTCCCTGCTCGGGTGCGACTCCCTGGATCCGAACCCGAAGCTGGGCGCTCCACGCGGACGGGCTGTGGCCGAGCACCGGGAAGGGAGCCTCAGCGGACAGCGAGCCGAACACGCCGGAGACCGGTGTCGTGACGGCGACGATCTGCAGCCACTCTGTCCCGGTCGGAGGCGTGACCGCCAACCGGTACGGCTGGGCGGGGCTCGGAATCCTGTACACGCCGGCCTGGAAGTAGTTGCTCGTGTCGTACTGATTCGGGAAGATCTGACGGACTGCGCCGGTTGGCTCGATGTCCCACACGTAGACGTAGGCCGCCTTGTTGAGCTGGAAGCTGATCTGGAGGGAGTCGCCGACGGAGTAGACCGGCTTGTCCATCCACATGCGAACGGTCAGTCCGTCCGTCGCCGGGGGTTCGACGACGATTCCAAGCGGCGCGACCTGGGCCGCCGCCGCTTGCCCAAGGGCAACTAGGAGCAGCAATAGGAACGCCTTCTTCACGGGGGTCTCCTTACTCTTCTCTGGGACTTCTGGTGTCTGCTGGGGGCAGCATGGAGGGCGAGGGGGTGGCCGTCCGCCCTTTGACGCGGGCTAGCGCACCTTCTTCGGAGCCGCCTTCACGGTCTTCTGCGGCTTCTTCGTTTGTGTCTTGGCCATTCCTGCCACCTCCCCTCCCGCATTAGGCGGGACGCACTTGCGGTAGAGGGCTTCGCGCTGCAACTTCTTCTTCTGCGTAGAGCCACAGAGGTGCAATTGCCCATCTGGGCAGTTGGCCGTATACGCAAGAACCTGCCCATGTCAAGCCCTCCCCGCAACGAGGGAAGGCTGCTTCGGCAATGGGCTTCGACCGGTGTCAGCGCGGGGCAGTGGGCGGGTTTGACCACGAGGTATCCAGGTAGACCTTCGATGGGCACGATCGCCGTCTCGCTCGCTTCGGCGCGTTGGCAGGGTGCCAGTACCCGCACGCGCTGGCCGGCGTGGTCGGGTATGATCGACCAGAAGGGGAACCGGTGGGCTGACGTTGCTCGGACACGGAGGAAGAGCAGCATGAGGTTGTCGTTGCGAAAGACACGCACTGCCGGGAAGCGATCGCAGGTATCCGACCGAATCGTTCGGGCCGCCACGCTTCTGGGCATGGTCGTCCCAGTCTACGGACTGCTTCGCTTGCTCACCGGCCTCTTCCACTGGATTCTTCCGCCCCGGATTCTCGATGCGGTCCCCGAGCTCGTGAGCGACGTCCACAATACTCATGCTATCGCTTCGGGGGCCATCCTGTTCTTCCTGGGACTGGGGCTGCTCCGGCGCCAGCGGAACTCGTACTACGCATCGCTCTTGGTCCTTCTCGTCTCCGCGGTCTCCGGGCTCATCATCGGTGTGACGCCCTGGTTCTGGGGGTCGGGCTTCGTCGTTCTGGGCGTGCTCCTTCCGGTGAGGGGTGCGTTTACGCGGTGCGGCAAGGGGGCTCCGACACCGGGGCAGGTCGTCGGTGTCATCGCGGTCCTGCTCGCATTGTCGTACGGGGTCTTGGGCTCGTACCTTCTCCGGGAACACTTCACCAATCTTCAGACCTGGGGCGACGCCGTCTACTTTGCCGTGACGACGCTCACGACGCTCGGATACGGGGACATCGTTCCGATTCAAGGGAGCGCGACGGCGAAGTTCTTCGCGGTCAGTCTTGTCATCGTCGGTATCTCGGCATTCCTGACTGCGATGTCGCTCGTGGTCGTCCCATTCCTCGAGTTGCAGGCAAAGGAGGTCATGCAGGCCATGGATCGATTCCGCAAGCGCGCGCTGCGCGATCACATCGTCGTCTGTTTCTTCACCCAGGTCGGGCAAAGCGTTGTGGCGCAATTGGCGTCGAGCCGCCAGGAGTTCCTCGTTGTCGAGCCGAACGAGGCAACGGCGGCAACCCTCCAAGCGGACGGGCTTCGGGTTCTCCAAGGGAATCCATCTGACGAGGCGATCCTGGACAAGGCGAATCTCGGCGAAGCGAGGGCCGTGATCGCCTGTTCGGATCGGGACGCCGACAATGCGCTGATCACGTTGATCGCTCACGACATCAAGACGTCCGGACGGAATCCGCGGCTGAGGATCGTTGCTCGAATCGAGCAGGAACAGGGCGTCAGGAAGCTCGAAGCTGCGGGTGCCGACTACGTTGTCTCTCCGTCCACGCTCGGGGGGCGGATGATGGGGAGGTTCGCTGCCGGCGAATCGGCGGAAGACCTGATGGAGCAGCGTGTCGATGCTGCACCCCGCTTCGAGGCAGAAGACATCGCAGGCGGAACCTAGTTACGCTCAGGCGCGGTTCTGTGGGGGCAGATGAAGCATACCTTGGAGTCGACTAGGCACCGCCATCGGGGGAAAGCTTCAGCTCATGCAGGTGGCCGTCGGGCAGGCAGGTCCTTGATCCCGAACGCCAGTGCTACCCGAAGCCGGGCGATCTCCCTGTCCTTGTCGGCGAGCGCCGCATCCCTCACCTGTAGAGCCCTCTGGAGTTCCCTCACGGACGGATGTAGCTCCAGCACATCCCCAGGAAATGGGCTAATCCACTCGGCGGTTCCAGCGCGCGCTCCCTCTGTTTCCGTTTCTACACAGCACTTCCGTTCCGGCTTGCGCTTCATGACCCCGCTCCGTTCGCTCTCAGCGGATCGCACGATCCGACCGCCCGGAGTGTAGACAGGCGAGTGCCGGGACGGGCTGGCGGCTGACCGGAGAAGACGGGACAGCTGTCAGCCGGGCGGCGTTTCTGTCTGTGGCAATCAGCAGACATGGGCCGCGAGCGCGGTACGAGGTGACTGACAAATCGGGGCAGAACGAGGCTCTCGAGACGACCCTGCGAGGAGCCCCGATTCCCCTCTTGGAGGCCTCCGGCAAGCGGTTCGCCGTCTTGGGCATCGATTCCGTGTGGAGTACATCTGGGGCTCCGCGAAGCGGTGGCGTACGGACTGCGAGCCGCGCCGCGAATGCCCCCGGCGGACGCGGTTCGGCGCGGACCCTCACAGTGACTCGATGCGGGAAGACGATGCCCAACTCCCCCCCCCCCGGGACCGAATGTCGCTGCACGTAGACGTGGCGCTTCGCCAGCCTGCCGGGCGGGTGGGGCCTCCGGTTTCAGAGTCGCTGCCGGGATGGCCGTTCTGGCGCTGGCGATCTTCCCGTTGGCAACGGCGTTCGCTCCGACGACGGAGCACCTGATCATCCAGGCGGCGGGGCATGAAGGCCTCGCCGATGAGGGCAGCAGGTCCGAGGCGACGCTTGTGGTTGCCATCTGCAACGCCGCCGGACCGATCACTCGAGTGGTCGGGGGCAGCTTCTTGGTCCAGACCGTCGCGACGCCCGCCGGAGGCTACCCCGTTGCGAAGACGAACGTCATCGAGGTCGGCTACGGAGTGTACCAGATCCAGCTTGCGCTGGGTGCCTCGGATCGGAATGCCGTTTGGAAGCGAGGTCGGTACGTCTTGAGCGTGACGCTGACCTCACCCAACGGATCGGGAACGACGCTCGGCCAGCTCTCGGTGGACCTTCTGGGACAACGAGGAACACGAGTGCAGCGCCGCGCCTGTGGCGCCACGGCCGGGCTGGCGGCCGTCTACCGGGTGTCTCGGTCGCCGGCCCGGAGGGCCCGGCTGCTACAGCAGATCGAGCGCAGCGGACACGGAGAACCCGACCGACCACGCCGGATCCCCGGTGGTTTGCAACAGCGTGACGCGGAGCAGGATGTCGATCCTCGCGACCTCGAGCACCAAGTCGAACGACACATCGCGCGTGGTCGTTGCGGGCTGCGCGGCGGGCTTGATTCGCTGGAAAGAGTAGATCGCGTCGACGGCGCTCGAATCGCTGATCAGGATCTCATAGGAGAACGATCCGGTCAGCGTGTTCTCGTTCGCGAGATCGAACGGCCCGGAGAAGCTTAGGTGGCCCTCCATCTGCCCGCTCGGATCCGGCGCAAACGCGATGTCGCCGGCCAGAGTCACAAGGAATCCGACAGGACCTCCGTAGGGATCGAGGAGCTCGCAACCCCGTTCGGCTTGAGCCGAGAAGCCGCAGAAGCGCTGCGGTTCCGATCCGGCCACGACGTCTTCGATCATCAGTAGCGAGCGGGCGTCGACCTACACGCCGGCGACCGCTTTGACGCTGGCCTCAATCGTGGAGACGGCGGCGTCGACATCTCCAGCAGTGGCCAGTCCCCCGATCGCTTGTGCGATCGCCGTGACTGTGGCGTCCGAGAGGGGGGCGTGAATCGCCTTCGTCGCGCGCAGATTCCTGCGGATCAGCATCGCCCTTGCCAACGGGATGACGTCATGGAACCGCCCGAAACCGAACTCCGACTGGATCTCCAGCCCGAGTCGGGCTTGGCGCGTCGCTGCGATCGCGCGGAGCCCGCCGAAGCCAAACAGCGGAGTGTCCTTGGATACGTAGTACCGAAACGATGTCGCTCCCTCTCCAAGCCATGCATCTGGCAAAAAACCCTCAGCCCGACGCGTCCGTCCAACCGGGCAACGAAGGCGTACGATTCCGTGTCGTGAAGCCGGGCGAAGCTGAAATCGATCTGCCCCGCGCTCACGTCGACTCCCACCGTGTTGGCGTCGTCGAAGAACTGATAGGCGGGCGACACCCCCGCGTTGGTCAGAAACGTCTCCGGCGAGCGATAGCTGCATAGCGACATCTCGAACGCTGCGGCATTCAAGAACATCACCAACGCCACCAACCCGACGATGACGCCCCACACCTTCCCCGTCATCATCTTCCCACCTCTGCGAAGGGGAAGACGTCCTGGTCCGTCTTGTCGCCCAAGACAGCTGCCGAGAGAGCGGGGAGGATTGCTTCCTCATCCACGTGAACAACGTGAACCGACCACTGTACGCGGACGCGGGTCCCGACATCTGTGTCGACGAGGGCAGCACGGTACAGCTGACCTGCTCGGGGACCGATCCGGACAGCGATCCGGTGAGCTACTTGTGGTGCGACGCGTCGGGACGAGGCACCTTCAGTAACCCGACGGCGCTGCATCCGATGTTCACGGCGCCGATGACGACGGTCTGCGACGGAGAAGCGATCGTCTTGACGCTGACGGTGACTGACAGCTGTGGGCTGAGCACGACGGACTCGATGGTCGTTCACATCAACAACGTGAACAAGCCGCCCAAGGTCGTGGCTGACCCGTAGCGTTTTCGAGTTCGAACGATCCGACTTCTGCAAGAGCCACCTCGCCGAGGTGGCTCTTGCTCGTAGGGCCTCATGTCACACGCTGGCGCGTTCCTTGGCCCGAACTCCGGGATGCGATACGGCGTCGGGGCCAAGCGCCGAGTGGCGTAGGGGCTAGTCCCAGACGACGTCTCGGATCTCGGGAACGGCGAGGAGTCGCCGGGCCGGCTCGAGACCGTCGCCTGCATTCCGGGTGCGGAGCCGCAGCGTCAGCTCCGCGAGCTCGGTCTCCTTCTGCAGGCGAGCGGACAGACCGACGACTCGGTACCCGAGCTTCGATAGCTCACAACGACACGCGGTCTCGATCGCGGAGACGCTCGCGGTTGATCCTCGTACGAGCACCGTGCGATAGACGATGCTTGGCAGCCGATGGGCCAACCAAGCCAGGAGGGTCAAGATGCCGAGGGCGATCACCGTGCTGGCGAACGAGACCACGTACAGACCTTGCCCGACCACGATCCCAAGCGCCGCGACAAACCAGATGCAGGCGGCGGTTGTCAGCCCACGGACGATCTCCTTGGATTTCACGATCACGCCGGCGCCGAGGAACCCGACGCCGGTGACGATCCCGGCGACGGCTCGTCCGGGATCGACGTTCGGCCCGAACGATTCGGTGATCGTCAGGACGAGCGCCGAACCGAGGCAGACAAGGATGTGCGTCCGGAGTCCGGCGGGACGTCCGTGGATCTGGCGCTCGAGCCCGATCATCCCGCCGAGCACCACCGCGAGAAGCAGCCTCCCGACCGTTATCCACTCGAAGCCCATTCCTCGGCCTCCTTCCGGCCCGTCTCCCTAGAACCAGTGCTTCCGCTTGAAGTAGACGAGCATCGCGAGGGCGATCGCCCCCATCACACCGAGCGCCCCGAAGTAGCCGTATTTCCAGGACAGCTCGGGCATCCGAGTGAAGTTCATTCCGTAGACCCCCGCGACGAACGACAGCGGAATGAAGATCGTTGCGATGATCGTCAGTACCTTCATCACCTCGTTCATCCGATTGCTGACGCTCGTCAGATAGACGTCGAGGAGGCCGGCCATCATGTCCCGATACGTTTCCACGGTGTCGATGACCTGGATCGTGTGATCGTAGACGTCGCGGAGGTAGATCAGCGTGTGCTCGTCGAACAGCGGCGACTCCCCTCGTTGAACGCCGCTCAGTACCTCGCGAAGCGGCCAGATCGATTTGCGCACGAAGAGGAGCTCCCGCTTCAGCTGCCGGATCTCCTCGAGCTTCTTCGGATCCGCCCGTTCGGAGATCTCTTCGCCCAACGCCTCGACGCGCTCGCCGAGCTGCTCGAGGACGACGAAGTACTGGTCGACGACCGCATCGATCAGCGAGTATGCGAGGTAGTCCGCGCCCGCCTGGCGGATCCGCCCCTTGCCGGCGCGGATCCTGTCGCGGACGCCATCGAACACATCGCCCGTGCGCTCCTGGAACGATAGCACCCACCTTGGTCCGATGAACAGGCTGACCTGCTCGTCGGTCACCCAGTCGGTTTTCTCGTCGTAGGAGAGCATGCGCAGCACTACGAAAAGGCTGTCCTCGTAGTCCTCGGCTTTCGGACGCTGGCCGGCGTGCACGATGTCCTCAATCGCCAGCGGATGGAGGCCGAAGTGGCCTGCGATCGTCTCGATCGTATCGACGTCGTGCAGACCGTCGACGTTGATCCACGAGACGGACGGAGACTCTCGGAACGGCGGCACTTCATCCGGAGCGTCGAGCGCGCGCTCCGTGACTTGCTCCGTGTCGTAGTCGAGAACCGAGATCCGAACCGGTTCGTCGGATGGCTCGCCCAGGTAGACCGCGGTCCCCGGCGCGAGGCCGACCTTCTCCCGACTTCGTCGTAGCAATCGAACCATTGTCGCCCCCTCTTGCGGATCGAAGCCTACCGCTCTTCGGCCGGCAAGGCAATCCTTCACGAGACGGCCGCGACTGTCCGGCTGTCGGCACGGGTCAGCGGTGCCGTACTACATGTCGCGGCGCCCGCGTGGTAGACTCGCGAGATGGAGACGAGGGACGGACCGGGCGCGCTGGATCTGGGTGTCTCATGGCTGGGGGCGCCATCGGTTCGGTCGCCGTTGAAGCTGTCGACGATCGAGGGCGATCGGATCTACAACTTCGTTGCGGACGACCAGTGCGTCCGGATGGACGCGGTGGGAACGTGTGGCGATGTCGTCGAGGAGGCGGCGACGGCTGCGTTCGAGCGGGCCGGCCCGCGCGAGCTGCTCTTCTTCGAGCCGGAAGACCTCACCGCGGCGATCGTGACGTGCGGCGGCCTCTGTCCGGGGATTAACAACGCGATTCGAGCGGCCACGCTCGAGCTGCTCAACCACTACGGCGTGCGCGAGGTGCTCGGCGTCCGCTACGGCTTTGCCGGACTGAATCCGGAGGAGGGGGACCCGCCGATCCCGTTGACGAGGCAGGCGGTCGAAGGAATCCATCACGACGGCGGCTCGGTCCTCGGATCCTCCAGGGGGCCGCAGGCGGCCCCGACGCTTGTCGATACGCTGGAACGCCTCGATGTCGGGTTGCTCCTCGTCATCGGCGGGGACGGGAGCATGCGCGGCGCCGATGCGATTTGCGACGAGATCGGGCGGCGAAATGCGCCGATCGCCGTCGTCGGAATTCCCAAGAGCATCGACAACGACATCCCGCTGGTGGACAAGACGTTCGGGTACGAGACGGCCTTTTCGATCGCGGTCGAGTCGATCCGCGCCGCCCACACCGAGGCCGCCGGGTATCGAAACGGCGTGGGTCTCGTCCGGCTGATGGGGAGGCACTCGGGGTTCATCGCCGCCAGCGCCGCGGTCGCGGAGGCGGACGCCGACTTCGTGCTGGTGCCGGAGGTGCCGCTGGTGCTCGACGGACCGAACGGCTTCCTCGAGGCGCTGTCGGCGCGGCTTCTCTCGAACGGGCACGTCGTCGTTGTCGTCGCGGAAGGGACGGGTCAGGATCTGCTGCAGGAGAACGATTCTCCCGCCGAGCGAGACGAGTCGGGGAACGTCCGTCTCCTCGACATCGGAACGCACCTGAGGCGGAGGATCGAGGGCGATCTCCGCGGCCGCGGGATCAAGCATACGGTCAAGTACATCGACCCGAGCTATCTCGTCCGCAGCGCCCCGGCGAACCCGAGCGATTCGGTCTACTCGTCGGACCTAGCGAGGCACGCCGTGCACGCCGGGATGGCTGGGAAGACCGGACTGCTTGTCGGCTACTGGAACGGGGAGTATACGCACGTTCCGCTACGGGCAGGGATCGGACGGAGCAAGGTGATCGACTTGGAGGGCGAGCTGTGGCACGCGGTGCTGGAGTGTACCGGGCAGCCTGCCCTATGGGGAGAAGAGACCGCATGATCCAGGGCCGGGAGCGATGATGAATTCTGTGATCGAGGCGGTAACGCGTGCGCTCGGCGTGCAGCCCGAGACGACCTCGAAGATCATCGCCTCCGCGCTGACCGTTCTCGGGATCCTTGTCGTTCGTTGGATCGTGCTGCGGGTTGTCTCTCGGAGGAGCGGCCGCACGGATCTCCAATACCGCTGGCGAAAGGGGTCCGCGTACGCCTCCGCTGCGATCGGGGCGGTCGTCCTCGGGCGCGTCTGGTTCGCCGGGGTTCAATCGCTGGTCACGTATCTCGGGCTGGTGTCGGCCGGAATCGCTATCGCGCTCCGCGACCCGATCGTGAACCTGTTCGGATGGATCTTCATCACGTCCCGCCGCCCATTCGTCCTCGGGGATCGAATCTCGGTCGCCGGAAGCTCCGGCGACGTGATCGACATTGGCGTGAGCATGTTCTCCCTGCTGGAGACAGCGGGGCCGGAGTCGGGAGAGCAGGCCTCCGGTCGGATCGTGCATGTGCCGAACGGCGTTGTCTTCGGGCACGCCGTGGCGAACTACACGCAGGGGTTCAACTATGTCTGGAACGAGATCCCCGTGGTCGTGACGTTCGAGTCGGACTGGGAGGCGGCGAAGGGAATCCTCGAGGCGATCGCTTCCGAGGTCGCCACCGACGCGTCGATCGAGGCGGACCGGTGGATCCGCGAGGCGGGGAAGCGATTCCTGCTGCGGAGGGACGCCGTCGAGCCGGCCGTCTACTCGCGAATCGTGGCGGACGGCGTCGAGCTGACGATCCGGCACCTCTGCGAAGCGAGGCAACGACGTGCGACGACGCAGGAGATCTCCGAGCGGATCCTTCAAGCGTTCGCCGGCGCGGGCGACATCGACTTCGCGTACAAGACGAGCCGCATTTTCCGCCAGTCGGAAGAGGGGAAAAGAATCCTCAAGGACAGGACCCTGAACCCGGACGGTCCACAGCGCTTCGACGAGCCTTCGCGTCCTTCCTGAGTCACTCCGCGGCCGGTCCGGATCGGAGAAGCGCTTGATTGCGCGTGACATGGTCCGATCCTATGCTTGCCCCATGAGCCCCACGCGAGATGCCGGCGGCCCGACAGACCGTCCGAGGACCGTCATCGTTTTCGATTCGATGCAGCACGGATACCGGTACGACCTGACTGTGCCGGCGGGGCAGCGCTTCGATCCGGTGTTTCGCCCCGAGCTGACGCCGAAGCAGATGCTTGCGCTCGGCGTGTTCGGCGGGAAGTACATGACCGACTGCCGCGACGAGTTCCCTTCGGATTGGTTCGAAAGCGCGAAGCTCTCGGCAGCGCGCCGCGACCCGGCGCTCAACTTCTTCGGCGTCGACGCGTCGAAGCCCCTCGCGCACTGGCGTGCGAAGGGCTGGATCCACGACGACGATCCGCGCGGTTGGTTCCAGTGGTACTGTCGCTACTACCTGGGTCGGCGCGGCTCGGACGACGCGCGCCAGATCAGGCGGTGGAAGGGGATGGCACGCCACGTCGCGCAGATTCGCAAGCACTGTATGCCAGGCGACCTCGATTGCCGCCCGCGCCAGCGTCAGGCACTCCTCCATTGGGCGTACGACAGCCGCGAGCTGTAGCGCTGCGCTCGATCACCCGAAATCACGGCCCTTCCCCGAGTCGAGTACCGAGACGAGCTCCTGCGGGTACGGCTCGAAGTAGACTTGATCGAGGAGGTAGTCAACCTCGAACCGGATGATCCACGAACGCACCAGGCTCGCGGGGATCCCGAGCGGGACCTGCCGAGCGCGGTACCGCTCGAGCGTCTCCAGGAAGAACGTCTTCTCGCTCGCCGACAATCGATCCGAGATGTAGCCGAAGCCGTGCATCAGAACATTGATTGCGCTCGTTCGGCGCGGCGCTTTGGCGAGCGCAGCGCGGAGCCCCTCGCGGTACGCGGAGAAGACCTCGCGCGCGGGACGCCGGTCGGGATTGGCGACGGTTTGGCCCAACCGCCGCATCGCCGTCTGGTTGTACGCCATCAGCAGGAACTTGTGCGCGGCGTGAAACGAGACGAGATCCCTCATCCGCCCTGATGTTTCGGCCCCGCGGAATCGCGCCAGGGTGAACAACCGGGTCAGGAAGTGCTGGCGGATGTCGAAGCTCTGCAGGCGCCCCTCGTCCTCGACTGGGAGCGCTCCGAACCGCTCCAGGACGCGCCCGCCGAACGCCCCCACTCCCTTCCGATGACCGGCGCGCGGCGCGCGGCTGTTGTAGATGCGCACCTGAGTCAGGCCACAGGACGGGGATCGGTACTTCAACACGAAGCCGTCGACGTCGGCGCAGCCGTCGAGATACTCCTCGGTGAACGCGTTCATCTCGTCCGTGACGTCCCTCCCCGTCTCCGGCTGAAGGAGGAACATCCGCTCCCGCTCTTCGACCAAGCGAATCGGCTTGCGCGGCACGCCGAGCCCGATCGCCATCTCGGGACAAACGGTGATCGGCTCGACGAACGGAACGATCGACTCGACGACGCGGTCGTGGATCGTCTGCCCATTGTAGCGACAAGCATCAAAGCCGAGGCAGCGACTGAAGACGACGCGCGGCACGGTCGGAGCTGTCAATGGGGTCCTCCCAACAGCCGGAGCTTCCAGTCTCGTGTCAGTGTAGTCGGTAGGAGTCGCCATCGACAAACAGTTGACGCACGAGTGCGCCGTGCCGAGGATGGACCGTCGGGAAGGAGGTGCCCGTGGAGACGCTCACGTTGGTCGGCTGGATGGTCGCGGTATCGCTCGGCTACATGATGCTCGTCTGGGTTCTTAGTCTCGTCGTCCGGGACGCAGGGATCGTTGATTCGTTCTGGGGACCGGGGTTCGTCGTCCTCGCGGCCGTCGCGCCCGTCCTCGGCGGAGCGCGGACGTCGCGTGACCTCCTGGTGCTCGCGCTCGTAGCGATCTGGGCCGGCCGCCTCGCAGGCCACATCACGGCCCGCAACTGGGGGAAGGGCGAGGACTGGCGGTACCGGAAATGGAGGGAGGAGGCGGGCCCGGCGTTCTGGTGGAAAAGCTACTTCAAGGTGTTCCTTCTTCAGGGGGTGACGCTCGTTATCGTCGCAGCCCCGATCCTGGCCGTCGCCGCCTCGCGAGGTCCGGCGCGGCTGTCGCCGCTCGACATCGCCGGGTGTGCCGTGTGGCTCGCGGGGCTGTCGTTCGAGGCAGTCGCAGACTGGCAGTTGGCCCGATTCAAGCGGAATCCGGCGAACCGCGGGCGCGTGATGGATCGAGGTCTATGGCGACTCAGTCGACATCCGAATTACTTCGGCGAGGCAATCGTCTGGTGGGGCCTGTTCCTCGTCGCGTTGGGCGTGCCGGGAGGGTATTGGGCGGCGATCGGCCCGATCGCAATCACGTTCCTTCTCGTACGGGTGTCCGGCGTCCGCATGCTCGAGAAGGGGCTCCTCGACCGGAAGCCCGGCTACGCGGACTACGTACGAAGGACCAGCTCGTTCGTTCCCTGGCCGCCGCGGCGGGGCGCGTAGCGCGGACCCGACCTGGAGCCCGCCCACGAGCCGTGGGATAATGGGCCGTTGGGGAACAAGGAGGAAGCCGTGAACGAGAAGTTGCGCGAGGCGCTCGATTTCGCCATTGCCAAGGAGAAGGAAGCCGAAGCGTTCTACAAGGAGTGGGCCGGGAAGGTGAAGAGCCCCGCGGTGGAGGCGGTGTTCGCCGAGCTGGCCGCGACCGAGCACGGGCACAGGGAGATGCTCTCGCGGATCACGCCCGACGAGGTCGTTGCGCGCGACACCGGAGAGCCGGCCGATCTCGACCTGTCCGGGCACCTGGTCGACATCGTGGCGAGCGAGGGGATGTCGATCCAGGAAGCGATGATCGTCGCGATGAAGCGTGAGGAGAGCGCGGTCGCGCTCTACGAGCGACTCGCTGGCCTCGGCGGCGAGGCCTCGTCGCTGTTCGCGGCACTCGCCCGCGAGGAGCGCAAGCACAAGGGCCAGATCGAGGCCGAGTACGACGAGCACATCCTGACCGAGAACTAGGGCGCTGCGCCAAGCGCGGAATGTGAGAGCGGCATCGGGCACGCGTCACGGCGGATCCGGGCGCCCCTCATCGGTCAGGAGAGGATCGCGGCGAGGTCCTTCTCCGGTGTCGTGATCGGCGCGAGGCCGAACGTCTCGACGAGAACGTCCAGCACGGCCGGCGTCACGAACGCGGGAAGCGACGGGCCGAGCCGGATGTCTCGAATCCCGAGGTGCAGGAGCGTCAGCAGGATGACGACCGCCTTCTGCTCGTACCACGACAGAATCAGGGACAGAGGCAGCGAGTTGACGTCGGTGTCGAACGCGTCGGCGAGGGCCGTGGCGATCCGGATCGCCGAGTAGGCGTCGTTGCACTGTCCGATGTCGAGCAGCCGCGGAATACCGCCGATTTCACCGAACTCGAGCTTGTTGAACCGGTACTTGCCGCAGGCAAGGGTCAGGATGACGCAGTCGTCGGGGATGAGCCGGGCGAGATCGGTGTAGTAGTTGCGGCCCGGCTTCGCGCCGTCGCACCCGCCGATCAGGAAGAAGTGGCGGATCGAGCCGTCCTTCACTGCCTGGATCACCTTGTCGGCGACCCCAAGCACCGCATCGCGTGCGAATCCGACGGTGATCGTCCGATTCGGTCCGTCCTCGGCAAACCCCTCGGCGGCGAGTGCGGCGTCAATTACGGGTGCGAAATCGCGATTCGCGATGTGAGTAACGCCCGGCCAGGCGACGAGTCCGGACGTGAAGATCCGATCTCTGTAGCCATCGCGCGGCCGCTGGATGCAGTTCGTCGTCATCAAGACGGCGCCGGGGAACGCGTCGAACTCCCTTTGCTGCTCCTGCCACGCGCCGCCGTAGTTCCCGACGAGATGCGCGTGCTTCTTCAGGCCGGGATACCCGTGCGCCGGGAGCATCTCCCCGTGCGTGTAGACATGGATCCCCTTGCCCTCGGTCTGCTGCAGTAGCTCGTCGAGGTCCTTCAGGTCGTGCCCCGAGACGAGGATCGCCTTGCCGGCGACCGGCTCGATCCGGACGGATGTCGGCTCGGGGGCGCCGTACGCGCCGGTGTTCGCCGCATCGAGCAGTTCCATCGCACGGAGGTTGACCTCACCGCAGCGTAGGCACATCGTCGTCAATTCCTCGACGTCGGTTGGCTCGGTGGCAAGGAAGTCGAGCGCCTCGTGGAAGAACCCCCAGACGGCCTCATCCTGCCGCCCGAGGATCAGTGCGTGGTCGGCGTAGGCGGCGGCTCCCTTCAGCCCGTAGGTCAGCAGTTCCTGGAGCCCCACGGCGTCGTCGCCGAGTCGGGCCCGGCGGGCGTCGATCGAGATCTCCGCTTGCTGTGAGAGCCGCTTGCCGAGCCGTTCGTCCGGCTGCCACGTGGCGGGTCCGGCAACGATCTCGGGCTCCCGGCCCGCCTTGCGGGCGGCCGTCTCGTACAGCGCGCGGGCCGCGTCGCGCGTCGCGACCGCATGGGACACCAGCGCGTCGAGTCGCTCGGTGTCGAAGTTGACGTTGGTGACCGTCGTGAACAGCGCTTCGACCGCAAATCGATCGATCTCCGGGTCGAACGCTGCGAGCTTCCTCGCCCGATAGGCGTACGCTCCGATCCCCTTCGTTATGTGAATCAACAGGTCCTGCAGCGCCGCGGAGATCGGGTCTTTCCCGCAGACCCCATGCTCCGTGCACCCAGTGCCGTTCTTCGTTTGCTCGCATTGATAGCAGTACATCGACTATCTCCCTACGCCATCGATGATGTCAGCCAGCGACGTGGATGCCAGATGGTCGTACGCTTCGACTCGTAGGCGCTTGACGAGGTCCGCCAGAACACACCGCACCCGTCGGCAGATCGGCTCGGCAAACAGGCAGCCGTCCCGCCGAAACGGACCTTCAAGCGTCTCGTAGACATCGAGCAGGCGGATCTTCGACGCGGGCTTCGCCAGTGTGTACCCACCGCTCGGGCCGCGCTTGGATGTAAGCAGCTCCGCACGAACGAGCTGCTGGAGCACCTTCGCCAGGTGGGTCTCCGACGCGTTCAGCTCTTCGGCGATCCGCACGGTCGGTTCCGGCTCGGCGGATCGAGCGACGGCGGCCATCGTGTGCAGGCCAAGCGCGGTCGCTTCGGACATTCGGATCCATTCGGCCATCGGTGGAGCCTCCGATTAGAGAATTATGGAGTCATAATACCAGAATAACTGGCTCGCGCAACCCTATCTGAAAGCATCCGCTTCCTCGTGAGAAGCGCGCCCGACCGAAGTGCTACAGGCGAACCTGGGAAGAAGACCGATCTACTGGTAGTGGATGCGTCGCTCTGCAGGCTGCATCTGCAGGAGCGTCACGACGAAGATGATTGCCGCGGGAGCCGGGAATCCGTCGATCGGCCTGACCGGGTTTGACGCGAACGTACTGCGCTGCGAGGTCCGCGACACCGCTTCGACTGCACCGCCAACCGTGTCCGAGCTCTCTTGTCACGCGACGTTGCTCGATTCGCTTGGGTACAGCGAGGTCATCCAGCAAAGCTACGCGACGGCAAGGACGGACCCATCAAGCTAGGTCCACTGAGTTAGGGCGGGGCTACTCGTCGCGGAATGCGAGCTGGTTTGCATTGTCGACGGTGATGTACGGCCCGAGCCGGAAGTCGCAGGAGAGAACGCCGGTGGCAGTGGCTGAGCGGCCGATGAGGGTGTCGAGTGAGTCGATACCGAGTTCGGGCACGATCTCGTTTGGGATCCGGATGTTGAAGCCGTAGCTACCCTCCTCCGCATAGAAAACCAGTTCATTCCTCGTTTGTTCGACGGTTCTAACGGTGAAGCTCACGGCGACGACTTCCGTCGTGCATGCGAGAAGGTCGGCCTCAAGCTCCTCGATGGAGAGCGTTCCGGGAATGGTTCCCCACATGCTGCGTCGTGCGAGGATTGCTTCGTACAGCGCGGTCTCGTAGTAATCGTAGTACCGGCCATTGGGCGGGATGAACAGGAGATCGGCTAGACCCGCGCGGACGACCTCAGCGTTGGCCAGCACCCAGCCCGCCTCGGTCTCGACGTAGACGTGCGCGAGCAAGCGGTAATAGACGTCGTACTCCGTCTTGTCGAGCTCGAGCCGCACGTCCTTATGGCAGACGAGCGAGAAGAGGAAGAGCTTGGCATCCAGGTAGAAGGGCTCACCGGTCTCGGGCGTGTCGATGCCGAGAAGCCGAACCGTCTCCCCGCCCCGAAGCACGAGCGTGTCGCCGTCGATGACCCGCGATACGTGATCCTCCAGGGTGGCGTTCGCGACGTCTGGGATCTCCGAGCCTGCGCAAGAGAGCGCGACGAGCAGGGCAGCGAAGCCCAAGAGGGCCGACGTCCGTTGAGTGTTCACGGTGTTATTGGTAGTGCACTTTGCGCTGCGTGACAAGCAGCTGAACGATCGTGAAGGCGAAGATGACGGCGAACAGGAAGACGGAGGCCGCGGCCGCGATGCCGAGTTGGCTGCCGTCAAAGCGGCCCTTGCGAAGGATGTAGTAGACAAGCGTCTCCGCGCTCTTCAGCGGCCCCGGTGTACCGGAGAAGAGGACGTAGATCTCGGTGAAGACCTTGAACGAGCCGATCATCGACATGATGAAGACGAAGAAGATCTGCGGGGTGAGAAGCGGAATCGTCACGTGCCACCAGACGCGAAAGCCGGTCGCACCGTCGACTTTGGCGGCGTCGTAGTACATCTTGTCGATGTTCTGCAAGCCCGCGAGGAGGATGATCGCCTGGTATCCCACGAACCGCCAGACGCTCAGAATGATGACGGTCAGCATGGAGAGCTTCGGATCCATCAACCAGTTGACGAGGCTGCCGCCGAAGAGGCCTAGGATGTAGTTGAAGAGACCGAAGTGCCAGTTGTACATCCAGCTCCAGACCATCGCCACGGCGACGAGGGGGGTGATGTAGGCGAGGAAGAAGGACGTGCGGGCGAACGCGCGAAGCTTGAGCGGCTTGTTCAGGAGGTTCGCGATCAGGAGCGCCAAGAAGAGCGTGATGGGGACACTGACGGCGACGTAGTAGAATGTGTTCCAGACCGCGTTCCAGAACCACTTGTCGGCGAAGATCTTGGTGTAGTTCGATAGGCCCACATAGTCGCCCGGCGGGTGGACGACACTCCACTTGAACAGACTGAGGCGGAAGGCGGAGAAGAACGGGTAGAACGTGAAAACCGCAAGGATTGCGATGGCGGGCAAGAGGTAGAGGTACGCTTGTCCCGACTCGAGCCAGAACGATCGCGACTTCCACTCATACGGGATCCGCAGCCTCGGACGCCTCATCGCATGCTCCTCGCTCTCCTGTGGATGAGAGGAGGCCCGAGTCCGAAGACCCGGGCCCCCGATTGGATTCTAGTAGTCGAGCAAGGCTTCCAGTTCGACGACGAGGTTTGCCACGGCATCGACGGCTGTCGAGGCACCGAGCAAGACCTCTTCGAACGCCGAACCGAGCGCACTGCGCATCTGGCCGTAGTTCGGGTGCAGAATCTGCGCGAACCCGTCGACCATCGCCTCCGACTCGACGACGGCTTCAGGATGCTCCGCGACGTAGTCAAGCCAGACTTGAGAGTTGTAGGCCGACTTGACGACCGGCAGATACCCGCCACGCAGGGACCAGTAGACTGTGTTGTCCGGGCGGATGAGGAACTTGGCGAGCAGAACGGCCGCATCCTTCTGCGCCTGCGTCTGCCCCATGTCGAAGACGACGAGGTTCGTTCCCTGGATCGCCGACTTGCCGTTCACGGGGCCCACGGGAACTCGCGACACGGCCATCGTGTAGCCGTTGTCGACGGCGGCCTTGTTGTTGTAGTAGTAGCCGGCCGACGTGTCGACGAACATCGCCACTTGCCCTGCCCCGAGCGCATCGCTCAGGTAGCCGGAGCTGATGAACGAGTACGGCACGAGGCTTTCGGCGTACTCCATCGCCTCGACGCCTTCCGTCTCTCCGATCGTGACTGCGGACCAGTCGTCGTTCAGAATCGAGCCGCCGTTCTGAACGACGTAGTTCAGGTACATCTCCGGGTTGTAGGGCCGAAGGCCGGTGCCGTACCGGTCGATGATTCCGTCCCCGTCGAGATCGACGGTCAGATCGGCGGACATGTCGTAGAACTCCTGCCATGTCGTGGGCGGGGTGTCGATCAGATCCGAGCGGTAGTACAGGATCATGATCGACTTGTTCCACGGTACCGAGACGAGCACGCCATCGAAGGTGTTGTTCTCGACGAGGCCGGCGAGGATGTCGTCCTTCTCCAGCTGCGTCATGTGAGGACCGATTGGGTAGAGGACCTCGACGAGCGGCGTGATCACGTTTTCGTAGAGTTGGACCATCGTCGGCGGACTGCCGGCGACGACGGACGCGTTTACCTTGTCTTCGGTGTCTCCGTAGCCGCCCTGGTAGGTCAGCTCGACGACGATGTTCGGATTCTCCTCCATGAACTTGGCGACCAGCGCCTCCAAGTGCGGTTGGTGTCCTGAACTCATCGAATGCCAGAACTGAATCGTGACCGGCTCAGCGGCCACGACCAGGCATCCCAGCATTGCGCCGACAAGCCCGACCACGAGTGCCTTTCGCAGCATGTTGCCTCCTTGATACGACTTCGCGCCTCGATCGGACGGGTGCGCATGTGCAGGCACCCGCCGATCGCCACTTCGCCTCCACTACTTGATGCCCGTTCTGGCGACGCCCTGGATGAACTGCTTCTGGGTGAAGAAGAAGAGGATCAACACAGGGATGATTGCCAACACGGACGCCGCCATCAGCTGCTCGTAGGCCGTTCCGACCTCGGATCGGAAGCTCATCAGGCCGACGGGCACAGTTCTCATGATCTCCCGGTTCGTCATGATCAGGACCCACTGGAACGAGTTCCAACTGCCGAGGAATTTAAGCAGGGCCACGGTCATGATCGCCGGCTTCGAGAGAGGGACGACGATCTGCCAGAGGAACCGGAAGCGTGAGCACCCGTCGATTTTCGCCGCGTCGTGCAGTTCATCCGGAATCGAGCGGAAGAACTGCCGCAGGAGGAAGATGCCGAAGACGGACGCCAACCACGGGATGATCAGGGCTTGGTATTGGTCGTGCCAGCCGAGCCGGTTGATCATCACGTAGTTCGGAATCAACAGCATCTGCCCCGGGATCATGAGCGTCGCCAGAAGGATCGCGAAGAGGGCGTTCTTCCCTGCGAACCTCATCTTCGCGAAGGCGTATGCCGCGAGGATCGTCGTGAAGACCTCGCCGACGGTCGTGGTGATCGCCATGAAGAAGGAGTTGAAGAAGTACCACCCAAACGGGGCGATGGCCCACGCCTTGGCGAAGTTCGACCAGAGCCACTTGGCCGGGAACCACTGAGGCGGCATGCGCAAGACTTCGGAAGGAGCCTTGAACGCGGTCGTGACCATCCAGAAGAACGGGAGGAGCATGATCGCCGATCCGGCGAGCATCAGGAAGTACAGAAACAGCTTGTAGATACGCTGGCGCACGACGTACTGCTGGCCGGTCCGAGCTGCCTCCAAGATGCCCCCTTGGCTCCGCCCCTCCGGGAGGCGGTCGATCAGTATACCTGGAGTCCATACTCGAGGCAAAAGGGCGATCTTCGGACCTCAGCGAGCGAAAGCGCCCGAGGGATCGGGGAAATGCCGCTGGAGCGTCGCCTTTGAGATGGGCCGCAGGCTAGTTGGCAATCCGCCTGAAGAGGAGGATGGCGGCTCCTGCGGCGACGATGCCAAGCAGAATCCAGGGAATCTCGAAGGACTTCGGCTGGGGCTCGCCAACCGTAAACGAGTCGAGGCGCCGGCTCTCGAGAGCGAGGCGTCCTCCGTCCACCGGCTCCGTGGCGACCGAGAGGACGTCAACGTCGATGGCTGCCTGCGACGCGACGACACGGGCGTAGAAGTAGTGTCCCTCAAGCGCGAGGATCGACTCCGGGACATGCTCATCCGCCAATCCCCTAGGTGTCGCGCCCCCCCCTCCGACTACGAGGTACGTCACGCCGTCTCGTTCGAGACGTTCGTAGTTGTGCGCGTGTCCATTGAAGACGATGTCAACCCCATGCTCGACGAAGATGGGATGGTAGATGAGATCATAGCTGTAGCCGCTGCCGTGGAAGGCGTCGGAGGAGAAGACCGGGTGATGGAAGATCACGAACTTGTGCGGCTCGGGGCCGGAGAGGTGAGCGCGAGCCCAGTCCTGCTGAGCGTGATAGTCCGCTACCCTTGAGACGTTCGTGTCGAGGCCGACGACCACGACGTCCCCCCAGTGAAGCGCCCACCACTGCTCGTCGTTCTTGCCCGCTCCCGGCGGCAGGGAGAACGCCTCGTAGTATGACCGGTGGTTCTTCTCGTGGTTGCCGAGAACCGGGATGAACGGGGCCCGGCGCAGCATGTCGGCGAACGAAGCGAACCAGTGGTCCCAGTAGTAGCTCGACGGGCTCTCGATGACGTCGCCGGCGTGGAGGATGAAGTCGAATGGCGTCGGGTCGGCCGCGATGGCGTTTCCGACGAGCTCGAGCGGGTTGGTTGCCTCCGACTGCCACTGGGTGTCGGCGATAACCGCGAACGACACCGGCGTCCCGGGATCGGGTGCGGTTCGGAAGAAGCCGATCTCGCTGGCGATTTCCTCCTCAGCTGCCTCAAGGACGACGCGGTAGGCGTAGTCAGCCTGCGTCGGCAACCCGGCGAGCGCGATGTGTGTCGTGTCGCTGGATTCCTCCATCGGGGCCGGGACGAGGACGACCTCCGGCAACGTTCCGTTCGCCTCGAACACGTCCCGCAAACCGTATTCGACACGCGCCGCAACGACCGCATCGGCCTCCCACCCGATCGTGATCGAATCGGCGGACGGTGCCCCCGAATAGGGTCCATGGATGAACGTGGCGGGCCAAGCGGCCGAACCCGTGAGGCACATCAGAAGAGTGAAAGCAAGCGTCCTGCGGGCAGCGGCTCTCATGCCGCGAGCATAGCCCAGAGGGTTCCGCCGATTCAAGCGGGCGGTGCCCGACGGTCGGGCGGGGCGAGGGAGACGTGCCCGCCTCATCCGAGTACTCTCTGAGCGTATGAGAGGAGGTTCGGTGATGAGCAAGAGAGACAGCGGGGCAGTTCGAGTCCTTTTGATCGAAGACAACGCCGATGACGTCGACCTCGTGGCCAGAAGCCTCCGATGCGATCGCCCGCTCTGCTCCATTCGAGCCGTCGATGGCGTCTCCGACAGCCTCCCATTGCTGGACGCAAAAGACGCCGATCTGATTCTGTTGGATCTCGACCTTCCGGGCAGCCTCGGGCTGGAGAGCTTCCATCGATTGCGCGCGCACGCGCCCGATATGCCGATCATCATCCTCACCGCAGAGCCCGACGAACACATCGCTCGCGAGGCGGTCCGGAGCGGCGCGCAGGACTACTTGATCAAAGGGCAACTTGAAGGAAACCTCCTTCTGCATGCCGTGCGGTACGCGGCCCAGCGCCACGCGCTCCACAAGGAGATGGAGGATCTGTCGCTGCGAGATCCGTTGACCGGGTTGTACAACCGAAGGGGGTTTCTGCTTCTCGCTGAGCAGAGCCTCCGGCTGGCGAAGCGGAACGGCCGGGAGTCGGTGCTGCTTCTCGCCGACGTCGACCGATTGAAGTCGATCAACGACACGCACGGGCATTCGGCCGGGGATCAAGCGCTGTGCGCGGTGGCCAGGGCGTTGCTTGGGGCGATGAGGGAGTCGGACATCATCGCCCGTCTCGCGGGGGACGAGTTCGTGGCCCTCGCAGTGGAGGCGCACCCACCGGGGATCCCGTCCCTCGTCGGCCGGTTTCGGGCCCGCCTGGCCGAGGAGAGCGCGATTCGGGAGGCGACCTGCGGGCTCTCGGTATCGATCGGGATCTCGCCGTTCGATCCGAAGGCTTCTCCGACGCTCGAGCGGCTGATCGAAAGCGCTGACAGGGACATGTATCGCGACAAGCCGGACGGCTCGTGCGTCGAGCAGGCGGGGTTCGAGATCGACACCCCCGAAGATCGTGACCGGTGAGTGGATGAAGATCCTTCTGGTCGAGAACGACGCCGGCGACGCGCGTCGGGTCGAGAGGCTGTTGCGCGACGATCGGTCGCCGCGGGTCGTCGTCGTCGGGACGCTAGCGGACGCGATGGCGGTCCTCTCGCATTCCGACTTCGATGCCGCCCTCGTCAATCTTCGCCTCCCCGACAGCCAAGGGATCGACACGCTCGTGGCGATCCAGCGAGCGATGCCTGCGATGCCGGTCATCGTTCTCACCGGAGCCGAGGATCAGGAAACGTCCGACGAGGCGATCCGCGTGGGCGCGCAGGACTACCTCGCGAAGGGAGCCCTGTCGGTCGAGCTGCTGTCGCGCACGATCCGATACGCAGTCGAGCGGAAGCGGATCCAGCGCGAACTGGCCGACGAGCGGGGCCGGCTGTTCAGCGTGTTGGACTCCCTCCCGATGTTCATCTACCTCCAGGCTCCCGACTACACGATCCCGTTCGCCAACCGAACGTTCCGCGAGTTGTTCGGGGACATCGAGGGCCGTCCCTGCTACGAGGTATTCCACAGCCGATCGGAGCCGTGCGAGGCTTGTCCGACGATGCGGGTTCAGGATACGGGGGAACCGGAGATCTCGGAATGGACCAGTGCAGCG
>Ga0272443_10002483_pt1 | contig 23472 bp, 21 predicted proteins | sample SSMAcet12_FD_193581 | JGI IMG/M metagenome (GOLD analysis project Ga0272443, IMG submission 193581) | Marine sediment archaeal communities from Little Sippewissett salt marsh, Falmouth, MA, United States - SSM-Acet-12 | ecosystem: Environmental > Aquatic > Marine > Wetlands > Sediment ...
GCCCGCAGTGCGCTGTGCGCCATCAGGCGGAACGTTGTGAGTTTTCCCCCGCTGACGGTAAGGAGCCCTTCCTCCAGCCACAGAACATGTTCGCGCGATTCCTTGGATGGATTGGCTTTCCCGGTGTCGACAACCGCCCGAACACCGGCGAAGGTCGATCTCACGTCGCTCTTCGTGAGGGCAAGGTCCGGGAACGCGTACTGCCCCGCAGCCAGCAGATAGTCCGTTTCGTATGAACTGATGACCGGGTCTGTGCAGAGTGGATCCTCGTGGTCGACATCGGTCGTTCCGATCACCGTCGCCCCTTCCCAGGGGAATGCGAATACCGGTCGGCTATCCTCGGGATGTAGAACATTGACTGCGCGTGCGAGCGGCAAGATGTTGGATGGAAAAACAAGATGGCTGCCGCGGAGTTTTCGGATCCTGCGGCGGGGGGAGGCAAGGCGGCGGAGATTGTCCGCCCATGCGCCGGTCGCGCTGATGACAACGGCAGCATGGATGTCTGTGCTGCGGGACACCTGTGGGTGCGAGACGTCGCGTACATGGACGCCGCAAACGGTTCCGTCGCTGCGACGCAGGAGGGATTCGACCTGGGCGTAGTTCAGCGCGCAACCGCCTTCGCGGACCGATTCACGAATCAAGCGCAGCACCAGGCGTGCGTCGTCGGTCTGGGCATCGATATAGCGGAACCCACCGACCAGGTTTGGGTTGGTGAGGGGTGGGCAGAGCCCGCGCAGGGCATCGGCGCGATAGTGCCGGTGGCTCCATTTCAGTGCAAGCAGGTCATATATCGCCAAGCCGATGCCGAACAGCCACTCGGGGATGGCATCGCCCTGCATAGACGCAATCAAGAAGCCAAGCGGAGAGACCAGACCGCGGCCTTGCTTCATGAGGTTTTCACGTTCCCGGACTGATTCGAGCGTCATTCGAACCTGGGCATTCTGTAAGTAGCGCAGTCCGCCGTGCACAAGTTTGGAGGATCGGCTGGAGGTCCCGGAGGCGAAGTCATGCTGCTCCAGGAGCAGCACCCGCAGTCCGGCACGGACTCCTTCGCGCAGGATGCCTGCCCCCGTGATCCCGCCGCCGACGACGATGATATCCCAGGGTTCCTGCAGTTGGTCCCAGATTTGATCTCGCCAACCATATGTCCACATCGAGCACCTCGTCGTAAGCTGGACTTATCTTTCAGGCCGAAGAAGACATTTCCCCGGGTTAAGACATCCCTGCGGATCCATCTCCTTCTGGATGGCATGCAGCAGCTTCATCCCGACATCGCCTTTCTCTGCGGATAAGTAAGGCGCGTGGTCCACACCGACTCCATGCTGATGGCTGATGGTTGCTTCCCTGTTCACAATCGTACGGCTTGCGGCTGTTTTCATAGCCGTCCAGCGGGCCAGCGTGTCGTCCGGTGTTGCGCCGCGCCGGAACACGAAAGTTACATAGATACTCGCCCCGGTGGGATAGACATGGGAAAGATGGGCATAGATGATGGGAGTCTCGTCGAACACGGCGGCGCTCTGTTTAATGGCGTCAATAACGGCGCTGCTGGTTTCGATGACATCGGTCCAGGGCATTGCGGTTTCAAGCGTCTCCGCAGCGTATCCCCTTTCCCAGAGGGTGTTGCGGAGATACGGGGTGGTGAAACGCGATTTCTGCCACATGGAGCCAATCGTGCTGCCGGTAAGAAAACCACCATGTTTTCGGATGAGCGTCGCACTACGGCTGCGGCTGAACGCCACGGAGCGGCGGTCACCGGTGAGCCCGTAGATGAGCAAGCAGGGATGGTCGCCGAAACCTGCGAGGCGCAAGCCGCCGTAGGCAAGACGGACGAGCTGGTCCTTCCCGGAGAGCGCCAACGTGGTCTCGGTTTCCTGTGCGTCACTCAGGCGGAGCATGGACACCGGGACGCCGGCCCGGACGATGGCTTTCAGCGCTTCGGCACCGCTTTCCCAGGTCGGGAAGAATGCCGCTTTGAACGACTCGCGTTCTGGCAGTGACCGCACCTGGACGATGGCGCGGGTGATGATTCCGAGACGCCCCTCGGAGCCGAGAATCACCTCGCGCAAGTCGGGGCCAGCGGCGCTGGCAGGGTACGGGCGCAGGTCAAACGGGCCAGCATGGGTTTCAACATGCCCGCCGCGGAAGAGCGGTTCGATACGCCCGTAGTGGTAGGACTGCTGACCGGAGGAACGGGTTGCGATCCAGCCGCCCAGGGTGGAAAGCTCCCACGATTGCGGAAAATGGCCGAGAGTGAAGCCGTGAGGATTGAGCAGCGCTTCGATGCATGGACCATTGGCGCCGGCGCCGATTTCCGCCAGGTGACTCGCCGGGTCCAGATGGACGAGGTTGTTGAAGCGGCTCATGTCCACCGTAATGACAGGTGGCGAGTCGGGGGCGGGGTTAATGTGCCCAAGCACACTCGTTCCGCCGCCGTATGGAATCAACACCGCTCCAATCCTGCGGGCGAGTGCGAGCAGCTCGCTCACCTCTTCGTCGGTTTCGGGGTATGCCACCCCGTCCGGGAAAGCCTTGATCTGTCCCGAGCGCACGGCAATCCAATCCGGGATGCTCTGGCCGCAAGCGTGCCAGAGCCGGTCGAGCGGTTCCGTCGTGAGCAGGGGGTGGGCTTTCAGACGTGAACCGGGAATGGCCGCAAGGACCATGTCCATCGAAGCATCCGGTCGGGGCTTGACCGGACCGACATGGTCGCGAAGGTAGGTGTCGGCCGAGGGGGGAAGGTGGTACTCGAAGGAGTCATCGCCCCATCCATTCCATCGTCGCATGGTCATTCTCCTGCGTGTAGCTGCTCCCAGCGAGCGATGCTCGCCTGCATGACGGTCCTGGTGAGGGAGCTGGCGGCGTCCGCATTGCGTTCGCGGCTGTGCTGGTAGAGCTGCTGATAATAACGGAGCGAGTGTGAGCGGTTATCCTCGCTGCTGAAGTACAACACACCAAGATTGTGATACAGCTCGGCGAAGCCGTTGAGGATCAGACTGAAGACGGGATTACCGGAAAGCCGGGCGAGGACCTGGTGCAGAGTCCAGTCTGCTCTGGTGAAAGACGGCGGATCGTCGGTCGTGTTGACGAGATCGGCGAGGAGCCGTTCGACGTCTCCGGGACGATGCTGAACAGCGTCGCGGGTGTATGCGGGGGCGAGGAGGAGGCGGACCTGGAGCAGCTTGGGAATGAAGTCCTGCGGGAGGTGCTGGCTGTGTCCGGCGAGGGTATTGAGCACCCCGAGGCTGCCCTCCTCCCAGTAGTTGCGGACACGTGTCGATTTACCGTGCTGGATATCGATCCATCCATCGCGGGCCATGCGCTGCAGGGCTTCACGGAGAGTCGGCCGGGTGACGCCAAGCTGCTCGGCAAGGTCTCGTTCGGCGGGCAGGGTGGAGTTGATGGGGTACTGACCGGTGAGGATGGCCTCGATGAGTCGCGTTTCGGTGAGTGCAGCCGGCCGTTGTGGGGGCGTCCAGGACATGAGTTGCCGCCTTAAGGTAAGAGGTCATACCAGTAAGGTCAGTATACAGCACCTTTCCGGTCAAGTCCAGCGGCTGCATTCACAACAGAGCGCATCCACCCACGACGTAACTAGTACTTTCCTCCGATTGACGCTCTGACTGGCGATCGCTATGATGGTTGTGGTATATTGGTCAGACCACCAGACCGGAAGAGGCGTATGAAGATTCATCCTGTGAGACATCAAACCCTTTCCGATATTGTCGCTGGCAGGCTGGCAGCATCCATCCTGGATGGTCAGTGGGAAGCAGGCGACAAGCTTCCTGCCGAGCGGACCCTGATGGAGCAGCTCGGCGTAAGCCGCACGACGCTGCGCGAAGGGCTGCGCAAACTGGAGGAGAACCGCCTGATCGAGGTGCGACCCGGAGTGGGCTCCTTTGTGCGGCATGTTGATCGCAGCAATTTTGCCCAGGCGACGGAATTGGCGGTCGGACACCGCACACGCGGGGTCCAGCCAGAAGTCGAACCGGACACACGTCCGGTGCTTCCCATCAAGAAGACGGCGGTCAACGCTCCGACCAAGCGCCGCATCCGCCTGAGTCCGGAGGAAAAGAGGGAACTCCACATCCGGTTGTACGGCAGCGACGGAGAGGAGCCATCCCCCGAAGCCGAGAAGACCCTGCGCATCCCCAATCTCAAACAGGATCGCATTGGAACCTTCGACCTGATTTCCTGGTGGGAGCGGGAAAAGGTCCAGGCGGCGAAGGTGATGATTGTCGGCGCCGGTGCTCTCGGGAACGAGGTCGCCAAGAACCTGGCCCTGATGGGCGTTGGTCATCTGTATATTGTCGATTTCGACACGATTGAGGCAGCCAATCTCTCGCGATCGGTCCTGTTCCGTGAGCGTGACAATGGGCGCTCCAAGGCGGAGATCGCCGCCGCACGCGTCCATGAACTCAATCCGGACGTGAAGGTGCAGTACAAGCATGGGGATATTACCACGCAGATTGGGATGGGTATTTTCCGGCGAATGGATGTGGTGATTGGATGCCTGGATAACCGCGAGGCTCGTCTGGCGGTGAACCGGTACTGCAATGCCGTTAACAAACCCTGGGTGGACGGCGCCATTCAGGAGCTGCTGGGATTGGTGCGTGTGTTTGTGCCGGGCGATGGCGCCTGCTATGAATGCACGCTCACCGAACAAGCGCGTCGCGAGATGTCCATGCGTTATTCCTGCCCGCTGCTGGCGCGGGCAAATGTCCTGCTCGGCAAGGTTCCCACCACACCCACTATCGCCTCCATCATTGGCGGGATGCAGTCCCAGGAAGCCTTGAAGCTGATCCATGATCTGGAGGTAGAAGCCGGAAGCGTGGTGCATGTGAACGGGATGACGAACGCGTTGCACAGCACCAGCTATGTTCGCAAGGATGACTGCGAAAGCCACTGGACCTACGGTGACATCATCGAACTTCCCAACCGTGCTGAAAGCACAACACTGGCAGAGATGCTGGAGATTGCGCAGCGTGAACTCGGCCCATCGGCGGTCCTTGAGCTTGACCAGGAACTCGTTCTCGCGCTCCGCTGCAACGCATGCGACACCGTGGAAGATGTCATGCAGCCCATTTCCGCTGTTGGCTACGAATCGGCGCATTGTCCGGTATGCGGGACGGTGCGGCAGGTTGAGATGACCCACGCGGTTACCGGCGAGGAGGCGTATCTGCATCGCACGTTGAAGAGCGTGGGCGTTCCGCCACTCCACATTGTGAAGGCGCACAACGGGCAGGAATACCGCTTCTTCGAATTGAGCGGGGATCTGGAAGACACGCTGCATTTCCAGCGCTATCGCGAATCCCCCTCCCAGCCGCCTGCTGCCGGCGCGCCTGATTCGCCATCCACACCTCCTCCCACCAGCGGGCGAATCCGCTTCCTGGATTGATTCCCATGACGACGAATCTCGGGGTTCATATGTCCAATCCTGCCGCAGAGATGCGCACACCGGTATACAGTGGACTGCTTCTCACGGGGAGTGCTGCGATCGCCACGGGTCTGGGGTTTGCCATTACGGTCCTGGTGAACCAGACGGTTGCGCGCTGGCTTCTGATCCCGGTGAGTGCGGCCGGGTTGGGCCTGATCGCCGGATCGATTGCCCGTTTCACGTTGGAACGGCGCAGCACGCAGACGCGCTTTCTGGTCGCCGCCGCCTGCCTGGTGTTTGGTTTGTTGTCGCTGAATTGGTTCTCGGCGGGGCTCCTGGGCGTGCATGTCGCTCCCGGGCGGCTCACCCGGCCGGACTGGCTGGGACTGGGACAGGTGGCGCTGGGCTTCTTCACCGCCTGGCTTGCACTGACCGCCTGGGCGCCACAGCCTGCATTAACGCTGGACTCAGGCAGCAGGGGAATGCAGGATGATGTTTTCGTCTTGCCTCAGCCCACGCGCTTGCTTCCGCCTCCGCCTTCACCGGTGCGCGTGCGACGCCCCGGCCGGTGGACTGTCACGCGGCGGCAGGCGCCGCCCGCGCGTATCAAGATTTCGAGTGTTGTGGAACACCGCTGTCCATACTGTCTTGAACTTGTCGCTGACGATGACCCGCGCGGGGTGCAGGTGTGCTCGATCTGCGGGGCATGGCATCATGCTGACTGCTGGGCGGTGACAGGCATGTGTCAGGTTCCACATCATCATGAAGTGTAAGGAGCAGTCATGACGGACCTTTCGCTCACCATCATCCTCCCCAACGGGGGCGCAAAAACGGCAGTTCTCCCAGACGATGTGCCTGCTCGCGAGTTGATGGCGGAGCTTGTTTCCATGCTGGAACTGCCTGCTGTGGGGCCTGATGGTCGATCGATGAGCTACCGGCTGGATAGCAAAGCGTTGGGAAGGGAACTGCAGGAGGGAGAAACCCTAGCGCAGGCAGGGGTCCCGAAAGAAGACCACCTCATGCTCACGGCGGACATCACAGCAGGCGGGGTGTCGCTCAGCGATAGTCCGCGTATGCGCCGACTTCGCGGCGATTTTGAACGGATGCAGGAGCTGGCGAGCCGCAGTGATGTCATTTCATTTGAAGCCAAATCCGTGCGGCCGGGCATGCCGCCGGAGACCTATATCGTCACATTCGCCTGCAAGAGCATTGTCGGATTAACCAAGGCTGGTGAACCGCGCTATGGCAAGAAACATCAGGTTGAGGTGTATCTCCACAACCAGTATCCACAGCGCTGGCCGGGATTGAAGTGGCTGACTCCGATCTGGCATCCCAATATCAACCATCTCAACGGCAGCGTATGCATAGATGCTGCCTGGTGGACGGCAGCGCGGTCACTGGACCGCCTCGTGCTGATGCTGGGCGAAATGGTGCAGTATAAGAACTTTCATGATGATCCCAGCAAACCACCTTTCCCCTGGGATGCAGAAGCAGCGCGCTGGTGTCGGGATTATCGTCATAAACATCCGAACGCGTTTCCGGTCGATCAACAGGAACTGCTGCGGCCGGAGCGAGTCAAGATTCTCAAAGATGACCAGAAGCCGAAAAGCAAGAGCAAGGTCAAACTGCGGAAACCGCGGATCCGCTTGACCTAGACCGGCTTTCTCTACGATCCGAGGGACACGAAGCAATACCATGGAGGTAAGACAATGGCTGATATCGCTGTAACTCTAGTCCTGCCGGCAGGCGGGACGCGCACGGCGGAAATCCCCGATGATGTTGAGGTCAAGGAACTGCTTCCCGAACTCACGACGTCGCTGGAGCTTCCGACAGTCGGCCCGGACGGTCGTCCGATGAGCTACCGACTGGACAGCAAAGCGCTGGGCCGCGAGCTGCAGGAAGAAGAAACGCTGGGCGAGGCGGGGGTTCCCGCAGATGACCGGCTGATGATCACAGCAGACGTCACGGCCGGCTGAGGCTTGAGGGAAAGGTTGCCGATGGGAGATCGCGTGCGTTTGCTGCCCGATGAAGAGACCGCGCCGCTGCCGGCCCCTGTGCCGGAGGACATGGTCCGCTGGAAAGCTCCCTTTGAACGAAGGGGACCGGGAGTGTTCGACATCCTCCTTACAGCGGGGGCGTTTGAAGCTTGCTGTCAGCATGCATCCAGCGACATGGAGCACGAGGTCGGCGGCGGCCTGGTCGGGACATGGCACATCGATCCGGAATCGGGACGGGAACACATCCTTATCGAGGGTGTGATTCCCGCCCGCTTCACTGCCTTCGGCAAAGCGCATCTAACGTTCACCCAGGACACGCTGGTCGATATCCAGGCGAGGCTGGAGGAATACTTCCCTGGAGCAAGGCTGGTGGGCTGGTTTCATACCCACCCGAAGATGAGTGTGTTCTTGTCAGGCTATGACCTCTGGCTTCATCATCACTTCTTCCCGGAGGCATGGCAGGTAGCACTCGTGATCGAGCCGCACAGCCATACGGCTGGTTTTTTCAAGCGCCAGCACGATGGGGGTATCGACCCTCACCGCTACGAAGGTTTCTATGAAATTGTGGAAGAAGGCAGGAGCATTGTGACCTGGAACAATATGACCCGGGCCGGCGAATTGGCCGGGGGAAGAACCAATGGAGGGCAGGATGAGTAGAGTCATGCGAGCGTACTATTACACCATCCTGGGAGCGATAGGCGGCATCGTTAGCTGGCAGGTGTCCAACTGGATTGGCCTGTCCTTCAGCGCCAACATCTATGTGAGTGACGCTGTGGCTGGTGCGCTGATTGGATTCTGCCTGGGCTTTCCACTTGGTGCGGCAGACGGCTTCCTTTCCCGGAGCGCCGTGCGAGGAGCTCGTTCGGGATTGAGGTACGGGCTGGTTGGGATGGTGACGGGCTTGATAGGCCTTCCATTGGGAGAGATTGCGTTCCATGTTCTCGGCCAGGGCGTTTTCGGTCGAGCGGTTGGCTGGGGCTTATTCGGCTTGCTGCTCGGCATGGCAGAGGGGGTGGCCGGTCGCAGCGAACTCTGGAAGGGCGCTCTGGGAGGATCCCTGGGCGGGATGCTGGGTGGCACGCTGCTGGAAACGGCGCTTCCGCTACTCGGTGATCTTACCTATGGAAAAGCCTTTGGGTTGGCGCTTCTCGGCGCGGCTATTGGAGCGGTGATTGCCTTTGTTGTGGTGATGCTCTCGCGAAGCTGGCTGGAGGTGACCGAGGGGAAGCTGAAAGGAACGACGTTCATCCTGGACAAATTTATGCCATCAGGTTCGCCATCAGCAATGATCGGAAGCAGTCCTTTGAAATCGGAAATCGTGCTGATGGACCCCGATGTTGAACCACAGCATGCCATGCTGATGGGAAGTGGAACCCATTTCACCCTGAAGGACATCAGCATGGGGGGGACCTATCTTGGTCGGCGAAAAGTGCAGCAGGCAACACTGTCGGATGGTGCTGTCATCCGTCTCGGCGATTCGGCGCTTGTGTACCATGAGCGGAGGTGAACTTATGAAATCCCTGAAAACGATGTCGAGCCTTCTGCTTCTGGTCATCATGATTGCGGCGGGGACCTTTTCGCCCGCTCGGGCGCAAGAGGGCAGCGACGATGTTCAGATCCATATTACGCAGGTGGATATTTCATCCTTTCCACAGGTCACGTTATACCTGTCTGTGACAGATGCGATGGGTGAGGCCTACGGGATTGATCCATCGCAGCTGCACATCGCCGAGAATGGCGTTTCCATCGATGCTGCACGGATCGAGGGGATGGAATCGGTTGGAAGGCTGTCCACATTGCTCGTTCTGGATGTGAGCGGGAGCATGAATGTGGCTGGCAAGCTGGAAGCCGCCCAGGCTGCAGCCAATGCCTATATTGACACCATGCGTCCCGGCGATCAGGTGGGTCTGGTGACGTTCAACACGGATGTAACGTATGTCCAGCCGCTGACCCTGGATGCGGACCTTCTGCGCGCAGCGGTGGATTCGCTCCGCGCCGAAGAAGACACGGCGATGTATGATGCCCTGCTTCAGGGTGTGGCGTGGTTTGAGGAAACAGGCGGCAGGAAGGCCATCATTGTTCTGACCGACGGGCTTGATAATCGCAGCACGGTCGAACAGGATGATGTGCTTGACGCTATTGGTCCCGGTGGGTTGACCATCTCGACGGTTGGACTTGGTGATCCGGATCAAGGTGATGCGACCAACGCCGGGTTGGATGTGCCGGGACTGATGAATCTGGCAGCAGGAGCCGGCGGCCAGTTCAGCTACGCCAACGATGAGGAATCCCTGACCGCGCTGTATACATCCTTGGCGAGGACGCTGCAAAGTGAGTACATCCTCACCTATACTTCGCCGAGCGAACTGCGGGATGGATTTGGCCGTGAGTTGACCGTCACGCTGCTGGATCAGCCCGCCTCCGTACAGAATGCCGGCTACAATCCCGGCGGACTCATCCCGGAGGTTGGCGAGGGTTCATCCTTTGCGCTGTTTGTCGGCGCGACACTTTTCCTTACAGCGTTGCTCTTCCTGCCGCAGATAGTGTCCCTGGCGGGCAGCCTGCGGGATGATACCCCGCCTGAAAAAACCAGACCAAAAATCCGTTTCACCGATTGAGGAATCAACCGCTTGACCATGACGGGGGTGAGGCATCGCCCCCGTATTGTTGTGCGGGTTGGAAGGCGGTTTGGATTGCGTTGCGAGGCGTCCTCTTCGATAATCGTCCCGTGAGTTAGTGCAGCAGGGGAAAGAAGCTGTCACACTTCCGGGAACTCGAACGTTGTGAGGTCAAACCATACGTGTTTTTGGATTCCATCTGTATGTGTATTCGCCAGGGAAAGGCAAGTGGATCATGTTCCAGAATGTCGACATTCGAGTCTTTGCGCTCTTCGCATTAGCGACGGCATTCCTCGCTGCGGGGTGTATACCCACGGCGAATTGCGGCGTTAGTGAGTACGTCGTGACAACGTTTGATGACACCTTTGATGGCGTTTGCGATGGCACTGACTGCTCGCTGAGGGACGCAGTGCAGAACTCCAATGTCTGCTCCGGTGTGCAAACGATCCGATTGACGGGAGGAACGTACCAGTTATCCATTACTGGCAGGAATGAAGACAACGCGGAAACAGGCGACCTGGACATTCTCGACGAAGTCATTATCACCGCGGATGTCCCGCCGACCATCACCGCCAATCGCATCGACCGGGTGTTTGAGATTTTCGCACCTACGGAGTTTCACCGGCTGATGATTTCAGGCGGAGAGGAACAGCTTGGAGCAGGTGTTCGCAACCACAGTATCTTGCATGTGTATAGCGGCAATTTCAGCGGTAACATTGCTGTGGTACCGCCAGGCGGATCCGGACTCTCGAGTGGTGGCGGACTCTTCAATGAGTCCGGAACTGCATATCTGCATGGTGCACAGTTCCTGGAAAACGCTGCGGATGTTGGTGGTGGAATCCATAACTTCGCCACGGCCACGATCGAAGCGGAAAACCTGGTGCTGGCCGGGAACGAAGGCGTTGTGACTGGCGGAGGCATGTGGAACAATATGGCGGCCACGGCTGTGATCGATGGTTTTGACGTGATTGTCAACGGGAGCCCGGAAGCCGCCGGCATTTACAATGCAGGTTTCCTGGAGATGTCCGATGGGATTTTCAGGGAAAACGTCGCCACCGGTAACGGCGGAGCGCTGCTCAATGCACCGGGGGGTGAGTCGTTTATTACCAACTCTCGGATCACCAATAACTCCGCTGATCTTGGCGGTGGCATCTACAATCTCGGCTTGCAGCATCTCTACGAGAGCGAAGTATCTGTCAATACCGCCTTTGGCGGACTGGGTGGTGGCATTTACAACGACGGTGCTTTTCCAGGTCTCTTGCTGCGCAATGTAACCGTGAGCGGCAACATGCTCGTCCCCCCTGGCTCTCCGGGAGGTGGCGGAATCTACAATCATGGAGCCGATCTACAGATTGAATTCTCCACGTTCGCATCCAACGGCCCAGATGGCATTACAAACGACGCGGGTGGAAATGTGACCATAAGCAATTCCATCCTTGCCTATCATGCCGGAGGAAACTGTAATGGTGTGAGCGGTGCATCACTGGGGTATAACCTGGAGACATTGGACACCTGTGGGTTTATCGAGCCCAGCGATCTCATCGATACCAACCCCCTCCTTGGCCCCCTGGCGCTGAACGGGGCGACGACACAGACGCATGCATTGAATCCGACCAGCCCGGCGGTCGATTCGGGCACGCCGGACATGTGCACGGCGAATGATCAGCGCTATATCTCTCGGCCCATGGGTGGCGGTTGTGACCGCGGGGCGTTTGAGCTCGAGGTTGCAACAGGCCCGACGCCGGTCCCGCTTGTGACCCCTCTACCGCTGCCGGGGAATGTCACCGGTCGAATTTGTTATCCGTCTGAGATGATTCCCCCGATGACCCTCTTCTTCGCCGATACATCAACAAATGAGGTTTATGAATTCGATCACCCGGACGGCAGCAGCACCTATCAAGTTGAACTCCCTCCGGCTACCTATGTGGCGTATGCCTACCGTACTGGGACATCCATTGCCGGATCGTATTCCGAGGCAGTCTTGTGCGGCTTGACCGTGTCCTGCACTGACCACACCCTCGTCCCCTTCGAGGTGATTGCCGGAGAAACGACAGAGGATATCGACATCTGTGATTATTACGGCGAGCCGGGCGATATTCCTGACCCGCCAGATGGATTTGCCATGCCCGAAGTAACACCGATCCCGGAGGTTCCGGAATTCCTGTTCCTGATGAACGCAAATTGCCGTTTCGGGCCCGGTACGGAATATCCCATCGTCACCTCGCTGCCTGTTGATGATGTGCTTCCCATCAACGGCCGTAGCGAGGTGGGACGGCCGCAGTGGTGGAACGTCGCGTTGGTGACAGGTGGTTTCTGCTGGGTGTCGGACAGTACCGGCGAGGCGACAGGGCCTCTCGAGGATGTGCCCTATCTCCTTACGCCGCCAACACCGACGCCCGCTGTGACGCCGCCCGAGGCGCCTGCACGCTTCAGGGTTGCTGACTGGGTATGCGATGTCAACAAATCCATCTACCGGGTGTCGTTGAGTTGGCTGGATCAGGCGTCGAATGAAGATGGCTACCGCCTGTACCGCAATGGTCAACTCATTGCCACGCTAGGCGCAAATACAACAAGCTATGTGGACGAACCCCCATTCGGTGGGCCGTATACCTACACGCTGGAAGCCTATAACGCAGGGGGTGCCTCAACGCAAGTCAGCGTGCAGGATCAGGGCTGCCAATAATCGCCCTGAAACGGATTGACCGGGCGCCCCGCATACATGTGCGGGGCGCTCTTAGTATTCAGGTAAGCACCATCGGAGTACCGTAAAGGGGATGGTCCGTCACCACAATCTTCATCCCGTAGACCTCTTCGAGAATGGCCGGTTGCAGGACGTCGTCTGGCGGTCCCAGCCGGAAGATGGATTTATTGGAGAGAAGGGCGACGCGGTCGGCGAACCGCGATACGAGGTTAAGGTCGTGGAGAGCGAGAAGCACGGCAAATTGCTCCTGGTCTGCGAGCGAGCGCACCAGATGCAACACGTCATCCTGGTGGCGCAAATCAAGGTGCGCTGTGGGTTCGTCTAGCAATAGAACGGAGGGTGTCTGGGTGAGAGCGCGCGCGATGAGTACGCGTTGCTGCTCTCCACCGGACATCTCTGCGATCAATCGGTCAGCGAGATTTGCAGTCCTGGTTCGTTGCATGGCGTCAAGCGCGATCCTTCGGTCTTCTTCTCCCTCGTTTCCCAGCCATCCAAGATACGGTGTACGTCCCATTAAAACGACATCCAGTGCAGTGAAGGCGCCGGGCAGCCGGGTCGCCTGGGGGACGACGGCGATTTCGCGGGCGCGTTGATGGTACGGCATGGCGGCGAGATCCTTCCTCCCCAGCATGACGTGTCCGCGAGTGGGAGGAAGGACTCCACTCAAGGCTTTGATCAACGTGGTTTTTCCAACGCCGTTCGGGCCGACGACGCCGAGTACTTCACCATGATGCAACTCAAGCGAAATGTCTTCCAGCACCGTTTTGTCTGCGTATGCGAGCGAGAGGTCCGTAGCGTTCAGTATAGGGTTCACCACCAGCGCTCCTGTTTGGCTCTGCGAAGAAGCAGCAGGAAGAACGGCGCGCCGGCAATCGCTGTGACAATTCCGACCGGCAGCACCTGAGGTGCAATCAGGATTCGCGCAAGCAGGTCAGCAGCAAGGAGCGCGGCGCCGCCGAAGAGCGTCGCCAGAGGGATGAGACGTCGGTAGTCTCCGCCGAAGAGCAGGCGCACGCCGTGTGGAACCATCAATCCAATGAAGCCAATCACGCCGGCGAACGATACGGCTGTTGCGGTGACCAGGGATGCAGCAATGAGAATCACAATCTTGTATCGCTCGACGTGGATGCCTAGCTGGGCGGCCTGCACATCGCCGAACTGGAGTACGTTCATGGGCCTGCTGACCAGGATGAGGACAAGCATGCCTGCAGCCAGGTAGGGCAGTTCGGCGAGGACGGGTTCCCATCCGCCCAGTGTGAATCCGCCGAGCAGCCAGGCGACTGCGCGGAGCAACTGGTCTGTGCTGGCCAGCATGATGAGGCTGGTCAAGGCGGAGGCAAATGAGCTGACGGCGACCCCGGCCAGGATGAGAGTGGTGATCGGAGCGGTTCTACCGACGCGCGCAAGGGTGTAGACCAGCGCGACTGTCACCATAGCACCGGTAAACGCTGCAAGCGGGATGATACGCATGCCTGCGAGGCTATCAGGCCATTGCACGCTCATCGCGGCAACCGCCCCGAGACCGGCTCCGGATGCCACACCAATCAAATAAGGATCGGCGAGCGGATTGCGGAACACACCCTGGTAGGCTGCCCCGCTCCCTCCCAGCGCCATGCCGGTGAGCGCGATCAGGACGGCATTGGGAAGACGGATGTCAAGCACAATGGTCTCGAACGATGCCGGGATGGCCGGGTCAAGAGGTCTGTTTCCGAGATGTGCGGCGAGCACCGCATGGATGGTGTTCCATGGAATACGCACGGGTCCCACTCCGGTGTTGAGCAGCAGCATGAGCAGGAGAGATGCAAGGCCAAGCAGCCATGCGGAAGTCCGACGGAGTGACGACCCGTGCAAAGGATTCATCAGCCTTACTCTTCCGGATGAAGGATGTCAGCGAATGCCTCAAGGGCATCCACCAGACGGGGCGTCGGGCGATCGATCCAGTTGGAATCGACACCAAACACACGACCCTCTGCGACAGCCGTCATGACGCTCCAGCCCGGGCGTTCTGCCACGGATTCTGCCGTGGTTGTAACCCAGGAGCTGGCGCCAAAAATCATCACATCAGGATTGCGCAGGATGAGTTCTTCCTGGCTGATCTGTGGGTAGTAATCCAGGTCGCCGGCGATGTTGGTCCCGCCGGCCATGTTGATAAGCATGTCCTGGAACGTTCCGGCGCCAGCCGTGTAGGGTGCCGTCACGTCGGTGGCGTCGACTTCGTAATACACAGAGACGGGATCAAGGTTGCTCACGCGGGTTACGACTTCTTCCGCGCGAGCGGTAAGTGAGTCGTTCAATGCCTCGGCTTCCTCTTCGTGTCCGGTGATGAAACCGACGATGGATAGATTATCGAAGAGTTCGTCGAAGGATGAAGGATTCGAAAGGTAGTAGACCGTTAGACCGAGGCTTGCCAGCTCCTCAACCTGTTCCGGTGTGTTGATCTCGGCCGCGAGGACAAGATCTGGATTCAGGGCGAGGATGGCTTCCGTATTGATATCGCCATAGACGCTGCCGATGCTTGCCACCGATAGCGCCTCTTCTGGATAGTCCGAGTATTCTTCTCTCCCGATGACCTGATCGCCTGCACCGACGGCAAACAGGATTTCCGTGTTGGACGGAGCAAGAGAGACGATTCTCGTGGCCGGTGCCTCCAACGTGACTTCGCGATCGAGGTCGTCGATGAGGTCAAAGCCGGCATCGGGCGTTGCAGACGGCGGCGCTTCGATCACCTCCTCCAGGGTGGGCTCTGCAACGACCGGCTCAGGAGCGGTCTCCACAGCAGCCGGTGCGCAGGATGCCAATGGCAGGGACAGCACAGCCAGCAGCAACAGAAGCCGAAGGAATGTTCGGTGTTTCATGGTTGTTCTCCTTGGTTGGCTTCGTCGGAGGGGAAAGGCAGCTTCGATAGAAATTGTCCCTGCCAAGGTGGCAGGGAGGATGCAGCTCCTCCCTCTTTCCGCGAAGAGGTTGGTATTCCAGGTGGGCGGTCGACCTGACTTGCCGCAGGAGCGGCCTACAGTTGCGGGACAGCGCCGGACTCTGACCGGCTTCGCCTTTAACCCTTCCATCCGGGGATTGGGGCACCCGCCTGGAGCGAATTGTGGTATTCATTGTACACTGAAACCCGGGGAAGCGCAGAGATGCCCCATGGAGGTACCTCATGTCATCATCCAACCGCCGTTTCATGCTGGCGGCAATCGGTCTGCTTGTCGTGATCAGCCTGGCGATTCTGGTTGTCATCCCGCGCATGATGCAGGGAGAGACCGATCTGGAAGGGGATGTGAGCTCGATCGGGCTCAGTTCTTCCATGGCGCAGGCTGAAGTGGTTGAAATTCTGGAGGAGGGTTCCATCACGCTGGGGGAGCAAACCCAACCCTACCAGATTTTGCGCGTAACGATTCTTGATGGAACCTACGAGGGGATCACGCTGGAGATCGACTATGGTCGCCGGCAGCTCCTGACCTCGAACCGAACACTCTCGGTCGGCGAAAAAGTGCTGGTCGACATTGGGCAGGCTCCCGATGGCTCTGTGAATGCCTACTTCATTGACTTCGAGCGCGCCACGCCGATCCTGTGGCTGACGATCACCTTTGTTGTGTTTATTGTGGCCGTCAGCGGGTGGCAGGGTGTACGCGGTCTGGTGGGCATGGCCGCAAGCCTGGGCGTCATTCTATGGTTCATCATCCCGGAGATCCTGCGCGGCGGTGATCCGGTGCTGGTGAGCGTGTTCGGCGCATTTGTGCTGCTTGCAGCGACGCTCTACCTCATCTACGGATGGGGCTGGAAGACGCATGCTGCGGTGCTGGGGATGAGCGTCTCGCTTCTGTTGACGGCCCTGTTGGCGAATGCCTTCGTTGATCTGACACGGCTTTCCGGCTTTGGGAATGAAGATGCGATTTATGTGGTCCAGCAACTTGATATCAGTCTGAACCTGCGCGGTCTTGTGCTTGCCGGGGTCATCATCGGCGCGCTGGGTGCGCTGGATGATCTGGTGATCACGCAAGCCTCGGTTGCGTTTGAACTGCACGATACGGATCCTTCGCTGGGGTTGGGCACGCTGTATCGCCGGGCAATGGCCGTTGGGAAGGATCACATTGCTGCCATGATTAATACCCTGGTGCTTGCCTATGCAGGTGCCGCGTTGCCCACGCTCCTTCTGTTTTCCCTCACCCAGCAATCGTTTCTCACACTCATCAACCTGGAATTCATTACCGAGGAAATCGTGCGAACACTGGTGGGGTCGATTGGGCTCATCCTCGCAGCCCCCATTACGACCCTTGTCTCTTCCCTGCTCGCCATTCGCGCGGGAGAGGGGGATTCCTCTTCCAGGGAGGAGGGTGACAACCTGCCTGTAGAAACATGACAGGAGTCCTATCGCCGGGTTGACGGTGTGATGTAAAATTAGGTATACCTAATATTGAAGAGAGTGATCCGGCGGCAGGTCTGTCACCATGGCGAAGCAAACCCATCATTTCGATGAAAGTGTGGAAATGTATCTCAAAACCATCGCGGAATTATCCGTGATGATGGACCCTGTACCGGTAACACAGCTTGCTCGGAAATTGGGTATTTCAACTGTATCGGCCAGCGAGATGGTCCATCGCCTCGAGGAGCAAAGCCTTCTACACCATACGCCCTATAAAGGTGTGCGCATGACAGAGCAAGGGCTCCGCGAGGCGAATGCCGTCATCCGCCGCCACCAATTATGGGAAGTCTTTCTCTACGAAAAACTGGGCCTTTCCTGGTCTGCTGTCCACGATCTTGCCTGCCAGTTGGAACACATTCCTTCTCCCGTACTGGTTGAGGCATTGAATGATTATCTTGGGAACCCCGAGCGCTGCCCGCACGGGAATATGATTCCCCAGCCGGGAGCGGTGGACCGGAAATCCATCGGGGCTCCGCTCAACCAGTTTCCATCGAACAGCACCATCAGCATTGTCGGCATACCGCTGGAAGAATCGGAACTGCTGCAGGCTTTGGAAGCTGCGGGCATTGGACCCGGTGTTGAAGTCCAGGTCATGATCCATGCGGAGCAAGGCGATATTGAGGTGCACCATGCCGGGAAGAGTGTGTCCATCCCCGCTGCTCTGGCGAAAGCCATCCTTGCAGTTGAGCGGTGAGTTGTCCGGTGATTGACCAGCAGGTGCTTACAAATAGCCAGCTTCGCGGTATAGTTGGCGTGTTTGTCTGACATTCAGGAGTGCGTTTATGCTTGAAATCAAGGATCTATGCGTGGATGTCCACGGCGAGGAGATCCTTCATAACATCGATCTTTCGATCCCGCATGGTGAGGTGCACGCGTTGCTGGGGCCGAATGGAAGCGGGAAGACATCCCTGATGATGACCATCATGGGGTTTTCCAACTACGTCGTTACGCATGGGCGGATTCACTACCAGGGTGTCGATATCACCGAGATGAGCGTGACCGAGCGGGCACGTCTGGGCATCGGCGTCAGCCAGCAGCGTCCCCCCACGATCACGGGTGTAACACTCAAGCAGATTCTGGACTATGCCACAGAGGAAGGGAATCATCGCAGGGCCATTGCCTCTGAATGGATTCCGCAAGCACGCGTCGATCACCTGCTCGATCGTTCCATCAACGAAGGACTTTCCGGCGGCGAAATTAAACGCTCTGAGTTGCTGCAGATGCTGGTGTCGGATGTGACCTTTGCCATGCTGGACGAACCGGATTCTGGCGTGGATGTGGAGGCTCTCGATCTGGCAGGCAGCATGGTCAACGCCATTCTGACCGAAGATCCCAGGCATCCCGCCCGCCGCAAGACGGGTCTCATCATCACGCACACCGGTCAAATTCTGGATTACGTTCATGCAGATAAGGCACACATCCTCATCAATGGACGCATTGTCGGATCCGGTAATGCACACATCATCCTCGATACGGTCAGCGAGCGCGGGTACGCTGCATGTACCAACTGCGTGACCGAAGGAGAGCGAGATGAGTGATATTGCGGATCGCAAGGCTGCGATGAAGACCGATCTCCCATCCCTGATTTCAAGGATGGAGCAGCAAGATGTGGAGACACGCGCCGGAAAACGCGCGGATACCCTGTCGGGGGAGGATGTGCAGCAACTTGAGGAAGTCGGTGTCTTCACCGAGGGAGACGAGCGCTCGGGTACCTTTGTGATGCAGGATTTCCACGCAGTGAGTTCGATGTCGCTCGTGGATGGCCTAGAACTCCTGCCCATCCAGACGGCACTTGAGACGTATGACTGGCTGCGCGACCGCTATTTCTTCAACATTGTCCCTGCGGATTCGAGCGAAGGCACAGCCTTTGTCGCCTCCCAGGAGGTTCCCCAGGGGTACTTTGTCAGAGTCAGGGCGGGAGCGGAAATCACCCTGCCTTGCCAGGCGGCGCTCTACATCTCGAAGGATCGCATCGCACAGGCGGTGCACAACATCATCATCCTTGAGGAAGGCTCATCGCTGACGATGATTACCGGTTGCATCTCCCACTACCGCGTCCCGGCTGGCGTGCACGTCGCGGTCAGCGAGGTATACATCGGGAAGAACGCCACGCTTACCAGCAACATGGTGCACAGTTGGGGAGATGACGTCATCGTTCGCCCGCATTCTGGAACGGTGGTTGAGGATGGCGGACGGTACATCAACAATTACATTTCCCTCCGACCTGGTGCAAATATCGTCTCAAATCCCAGAACATGGTTGAACGGGAAGGGCGCGACGGCGAAGTACCAGACCATCATCCTCGGTTCAGAAGGATCCTTCATCGAGACCGGTGGCGATGTATACCTGAACGGCGAAGACAGCCGGGCGGAATTGAATCATCGCGGTGTATGCACGGGTGGCATCATTTCCCAACAGGGTTTGCTGCACGGGCACAACCGGTGCCGGGCGCACGTGGATTGTGCGGGGATGCTGCTGGATGGACGCGGTGAAGGGTTTATTGAATCAGTTCCCGGCCTGGAAGCCCATCATCCGCAGGCGCAGATGAGCCATGAAGCCAGTATTGGCCGCATCTCACCTGAACAGGTGGAGTATCTCATGGCGCGGGGTTTGGAAGAGCAGGATGCCATCTCAATGATCATCCGCGGTTTTCTCGATGCGGATATTGAAGGCCTGGGGAAGGAACTTGATGCGCGTATTGATTCCATCGCACAGATGGCAGGGCACGGTGAGGGGTAGAGCCAACCAGGTTTGGCTGTAACCCGCAGGAGAGCGTTGAATCATCATGGATATCGCCAATATACAATCACTCGGACTTGCACTCTCGCTGCCTTTTTTGGCGGGTTTATCTACGGCTGTTGGGAGCCTTCTAGGACTCTTTGTCAACAAGCCCAATGCGCGCTTCATGTCGATTGCCCTTGGTTTTTCCGCAGGGGTGATGATCTATGTATCCTTTGCCGAACTGCTTCAGGAAGGGATGGAGGCGGTCGGTTTTATCCAGGCCAATATTGCATTCTTCGGCGGGATGCTCCTGATGCTTGCGGTTGATGCATTAACTCCCCATCAATATCTTGCAGAAACGCACCGCATCGGTAATCGCCCGTGTAATGGCGAATTGCTGCGTGCCGGGATTTTCTGCGCCATTGGCATTGCAATTCATAATTTTCCCGAGGGCATGGCTACCTTCGCTGGCACGCTGCAGGATCCCGCGCTGGGTATGGCGATTGCTACCGCAATTGCCATTCATAACATCCCGGAAGGCCTTGCCATCTCTGTGCCGGTGTATGCTGCAACCGGCAGTCGCCGCAAGGCTTTCTGGTGGTCTGTATTTTCGGGCTTGGCTGAGCCGATCGGTGCGATTCTGGCTGCGATTGTGTTGGGGCCGTTCCTCAACCCAATCGTCCTCGGCTACGTGCTTGCAGGCGTGGCCGGCATCATGGTGTTCATCTCGCTGGATGAACTCATGCCCATCGCCAAGTCCTATGACCGGGAGCATGATGCCATCCTGGGCGCCATCCTGGGCATGATCGTGATGTCGCTAAGCCTCTGGCTGCTTGGCTGATCGTATCCCGTCTCTTGAGTTTGATACCGGGTTTCCTCACCTTCCCCCTGGCTTCGTCAAGGATTCTTCCTCTAGCAGGGAAGTGTGATATTCTCCCTATCAGATGAGGACACAAGAAACGATGCTCCAGAAAGTCCAAATGGGATTCCAGATTTTCTCCGCGCGCTTACAGGAACAGGGATTGGCGACGGTATTCATCTGGATCTATAACCGCGGGTTGAGTTACCTCACCGGAGTGCCCCGCTTGCACCGCAGCCGGATTACAGAGCAAGTGTATGTCGGGTCGCAGTTCAACCAACACGGCCTGGAAGTCCTGCGTCGCGAGGGCATCAGTGCGGTAGTGAACATGCGCATCGAGCGGGATGACGCCGAAGCGGGTTTGCTGCTTGAAGAGTACTGCTACCTTCCTACGATCGATGATGAAGCACCGTCGGAAGCACACATTGATGAAGGGATTCAATTCATCCGTCGAATGGTGTCGGAAGGCCGCAAGGTATACATTCATTGTGCAGGAGGGATCGGGCGCGCGCCCACCATGGCAGCAGCTTACTTCATCGCGGAAGGTGCCTCGGTGGAAGAAGCGATTGCGCGCATTCAGGACGTCCGGCCCTATATCCGCATCATGCCCCCCCAGATGGAGCTCCTGCGAAAGCTGGAGACGCGCCGCGAGCAGCGTCTGGCAGAATGGGAAGAGGCTGGCTTCGTCCTGCAGTGACGCTGGCCAGGAATGATCAGGGAGTTGACAAGATGGCCATGCGCCTGTTTTCTTGGAACGTCAATGGGATACGAGCTGCCCAGAAAAAAGGGCTCGTGGACTGGATCAAGGCGGAACAGCCAGATGTGCTTTGCTTACAGGAAACAAAGGCGCACCCCGAGCAGCTTGATGATGAATTGCTATCGCTTGCAGGCTACCATACCTACTGGGCATCAGCGGAAAAGAAGGGTTACAGCGGCGTCGCACTCTACTCCCGTGAGGAACCTCAATCGGTTCAGATAGGATTAGGCACCGAGGAGTTCGATGTGGAGGGACGCACGATCATCGCGGATTACGGCGATTTTGTCCTTCTCAACGCATACTTCCCTAATGGAAGCCGCGATCTCAGTCGTGTCCCCTATAAGATGGCGTTTAAGGAGGCTTTCCTGGATGTTGTCAATGATTTGCAGGCGAAGAAACGCCCCGTCGTCTTTTGCGGTGACGTGAACACTGCGCACAAGCCTATTGATCTCGCCCGGCCGAAGCAGAACGAGAAGTCAACCGGTTTCCTCCCGCTTGAGCGAGCGTGGATCGACAAGGTTGTCGAGCAGGGTTACATTGACACCTTCCGTTTGCTGTATCCCGACCAGGAGGATGCGTACAGCTGGTGGGCGTACTGGGGCAATGCGAGGGCCAATAATGTTGGATGGCGTATCGACTATTTCTTTGTTTCGCCGGATTTGCGCGATCGGGTGGAGGATGCCGTCATTCACGCTGATGTCATGGGGTCGGACCATTGTCCGGTGAGTCTGGCTCTCGATCGATAGGGCGGACACAATTCGGGCGCCAAAAGTGTAAGCTGATCCTTGTCATCAGGAAGGGAACAAGCCGATGCTGACAGGTTGGATGGAAGCCCTTGTTGCTGCCTTCATCACCATGCTTGCAACGGGTCTGGGGGCGGTTCCCTTTCTCTTCGTTCGAAAGTTCCCAGCGACCATTTCACGTCTTGGATGGGCATTTGCGGGCGGCATGATGCTGTCCGCATCTGTGTTTAATCTCATCATCCCTGCCGTGGAAATCGGGGACATCACAAGCGCCGGTGCCGGCATGCTGTTGGGGACGCTGGTGCTGGGATGGGCGGCAGGGAATGTGGGGGAGATGGATGTCGAGCTCCATGGTATTGCTCAGGAGGACACCACGCGTGTTCTGCTGATTCTGGGGACACTCCTGTTGCATAGCTTCCCGGAAGGTATGGCGGTTGGCGTGGCATATGCCTCCGGCGAGCCCGGGTTGGGGTTGGTCATGACCCTGGCCATTGCCATTCACAATATTCCTGAGGGGGTTGCTGTCGCGCTGCCGCTGCGGGCATCGGGTGTGAGCGGGTGGCGCTGTGTGATGTGGGCAATCATTTCCAGCATCCCGCAGCCGCTTGCCGCAGTGCCCGCCTATCTGGCAGTGGTCGCCTTCAAGCCGCTGCTTCCATTCGGCTTCGGTCTGGCAGCGGGGGCGATGTTCTATGTTGTCCTCAGCGAGATGATCCCCGAGAGCCGCGACAGTGAAGCTCAGCGGCAATCGAGCGCGCTCGCTGCCATGACGGGCTTTCTCCTCATGATGGCGCTACAAAACGTATTGGGTGGTGCTTGAAAAGGGCCGCCACCAGGATCGGGTTTGCATCCGCCCGCCTTTTGTGAAAGTGCGCTGCTTGTGATACAGTTCCGTTAGTGACGGTTGCCGGGATAGCGGGGTAAGGCTTCAGGCAGCCGAGGAATACCCAAACGATGTCGTTCAGTTGATTTGTTAAAGATGGGTTATGGCTGTGCTTGGTGGGAGGGACGGGTTTTTACCGTCACTTCATCATGGCGGCGCTGAGGCTCATGTGGTGCGGTCCCCCTGGCATCCAGAGCCAAGGCGTCGCCACCTTTATGGGCGTTCAGGCTTCTTTTCTTAACAAGGAGAGCCGGAAACATGTGGCGTTGTCTACCAATTCCAGTTCATCGAATCCCGCTTGCTGACACGCGTGGAGCAGCATCTCGGGATGTGGGAAGAGGTGTTCTGCAATGATGCCGCCGATGTGGAGATGGATGTCATCCACCCTCGCGCGCGAGT